>Ga0335079_10004321_pt1 | contig 16329 bp, 14 predicted proteins | sample Lox_Sample_33_FD_206719 | JGI IMG/M metagenome (GOLD analysis project Ga0335079, IMG submission 206719) | Soil microbial communities from Loxahatchee National Wildlife Refuge, Florida, United States - Lox_Sample_3.3 | ecosystem: Environmental > Terrestrial > Soil > Wetlands | place: USA... | reverse complement strand
CACGCAGATCGACATCGTCCTCGGACCGCTGCGGCAATCTTCGGACCGGGTATCGCGCCGTCATGCCGAAATCGTGAAACGAGGCGACCAGTTCTTCGTACGCGATCTTGGGAGCCTCAACGGCACCTTCATCGTGGGACGCGGCCGTTTGGGGCGCGATCAGCTTTATCAATTGAAAGATGGCGACCAGATGATGCTGGGCAGTGCTATATTGGAATTCCGGAAGGTGTAACCAGTGATCACCTGCCCTGAATGCGGACTCCAATCCCCCGATGGCGCAAAGTTCTGCGACCATTGCGGACGCGGCCTGAATGCCTCCGCGGCGCCTCCGCAGATTCTCGCTACGCGTCCCACGCCGCTCGCCTTCGGCACCGTTGTCCGAGGCTATGAGATCATCGAGCTGATTGCGCAGGATTCGATCGAGAATCGCTATCGCGCGATCAAAAAATCCGACGGCGAAGAGGAAAAGGTAACTCTGCGCGAGCGCATCGCCCCGAAGCGCGCGGAGCCCGAAGAAAAGCCCGCCGAAGACGCGAAGCCCGCTCCTACGCCCGCGCCCGATATAGCCGCCGTCGATCCGCACGCGAAGACTGCCGAGCTGAAGCCGCCTCCCGCGATGTCCGCCAATGGCGAGTCTGTCGCAGCCCAGGCTGCACAGTCTGTGACCGCCGTTCCCTCGAATGAATCCATGTCGGGCTCCATAGTCGATGCTGCCGTCGATGTTGCAACGGAGCAGTCTGAATCGAGCGAAGCAGTGCCATCTAGTGATGCTCCTACGGAACCGCTTCCGCCCCCTGAGCATGTCAACGGTGCCGGCATCGAGACAGTCTCTGCGCAGGCGCCGACGCCCGAGCAGCAGTTTATCGAGGAGCTTCCCGACCATTTCGGCGACGATCTCGGCGACGTGTTCGGCCGCGTGCTCGCGCTTTCGATGACGCTTACGCATCCGGCGTTCGAGAAGGCGGTCGCCGGCTTCGCGAATGACGGCCGCGTCTATCTCGTCTATTCCGATACTGAATCGAAGCCGCTGTCCAATCGGCGCGGCGGGATCAAGATGAGCGAGCCCGATGCGATCGCCATCGCGTTGCAGGTCTGCCAGGCCGTCGGCTTCGTGCACAAGCGCGGCCTGCGTCTCAATGACATCTGTCCCGAGTCGGTCGCTCTCGCATCCGACGGGCGCGTGAAGATGACCGGGCTCAACTACGTGTCCAATGACAACGAGTTGGAATCCGATCCGATTTTCAATGACGGCTACACCGCGCCGGAGATTTATCGCGGCAAGAAGGTGGACAAGCGCGCGGATGTCTTCTCGGCCGGCGCGCTGCTCTACTCGTTGCTCACCGGCGATCGCTTGCAATCGGAAACCTGGCGCGAGGAGGCCGGGCCGATCCGCTTCTACCCGCCCCATGTGGTATCGCCCTCGCTCGAGCAGGCGGTCCTGCGCGCGGTGCAGTTCAACCCGAATGATCGATGGCCCAACATCGACGCATTGAAAACCGAACTGCTGAAGCTCGCGGCCGAGGTTAAAATCCGCGCGGCTGCGCTTACCGATGTGGGCATGGTCCGCGAGCATAACGAAGATTCGATCCTCAGCCTGGAGCTTTTTCGCGATTCGTTGGCGGAGCCATCGCAAAGTTTTCTCTATGTGGTCTGCGACGGGATGGGCGGAGCGGAAGCGGGTGAAGTAGCAAGTGGAATTGCCGTAGGAACTATCCGCGATTATGTTGAAGACAGGTTAAGTCGCGGTGAAACGCAAAACCTCGGCGAGCTTCTGATTGCCGCGCTGGAAGAGGCCAACCGCCTCATCATCGCCTATCAGAAGGAGCATCCCGAGGCGCGTGGAATGGGTTCCACCGGCGTGTGCGCCGCGATTGTACCCCCGGATGGGGCGGTGGCGTGGGTGGGAGACAGCCGCGCCTACATTCTCGATGGCGGCGCTCTCCGCCAGCTCACGAAAGATCATTCGTTGGTGCAGCGATTGGTTGAGATCGGACAGATCACGGCCGAAGCAGCGCGTCATCATGAGCATAAGAACGTGATCACGCGCTCGCTGGGCGCGCGTCAGAGCGGTCCCGCCGGTGCCGAAGCGACGGCGATAAAGCTTCGTCGAGGCGAGCGGCTCCTGCTGTGCTCCGATGGTTTGATGGCGCATGTCGATGATCCCGCGATTGCCGACATCATGCGCCGCTATGACGATCCCTATCCGATCGCGCGCGAATTGATTGCCGCGGCCAATGCCGGCGGCGGCACTGACAACATTTCCGTCATCGTGGTATTCGCCAGCTAGGAACTATGGCTGGAACAGGTCCGCTCAATCCCGGCAAAGTCCTCGCAGGTCGATACTCGATCGAGCGGATGCTGGGTGGTGGCGGCATGGGCGTGGTTTATCTCGCCCACGATCAGCGCCTCGCCAATCGCCCGTGTGCGATCAAGGAGATGGTCGATCACTTCATCGACCAGCAACAACGCCTCGAGGCCAACGACTACTTCGCGCGCGAGGCCGACACGCTCGCGCAACTGAAGCATCAGGCGATCCCCGCGATAACCGATCGCTTCGACGACGAGAACCGCCATTACCTCGTGATGGAGTATGTCGAGGGGCGCAATCTCGAGGAGGAGCTCGCCGCGCGAAATGGCGAACCGCTGCCCGAGGGCCTCGTGATTGATGTGGCGCGCCAGCTCTGCGACGTGCTCGCCTACCTGCACAACATGACGCCGCCGATCGTGTATCGCGACATGAAGCCCTCCAACGTGATGCTCACCTCGAAGGGGCGCGCGGTGCTGGTCGATTTCGGCATCGCGCGGCTGTTCAAGTCGGCGCGCAAGGGAACCATGATCGGCACGCTCGGCTTCGCGCCGCCCGAGCAGTACAAGGGCGAGATCGATCCGCGCAGCGACATCTACTCGCTCGCCGCTACGATGCATTACATGCTGACGGCGCGCGATCCGGAGAAATTTCCGCCGTTCAGTTTTCCGAAGCTCAAAGAGCTGCGGCCAGAGGTATCCAACAACCTCGCGGCCGCGATCGATAGCGCGCTTGCCTACGATGTCGGCGGACGTCCGCAGACCATTGAGGCGTTCCGCGACATGATGCTCTATGGCACCGGCATCTCGCCCTCCGGCGAGGTGATCAGCTCGAAGGCCGGCACCGCGGGATTGCCACCGGTATCGATCGGCGAGATGGGCGATTTGCCGATCGCGCCGAAGCCTCCGCGCAGCGCCGTCAGCCGCGCGATCGGACTGATCACCTTTTCGCTGATCCTCGCCGGCATCGCATTCGGCGCGACCTACGTGTACTCCGATCCGACGCTGCAACTGCAACTCGGCATCAAGCAATACATCGATGCGCTCCCCTGGAAACACGAGGAGCTGGTGGCTGAGGCGCGCCAGCATCCGCTCGAGTTCGAGCAGATCTCGCTGATGCTATCCAGTCGCGACGGCGATCCGATCGGTGGGCCGAAGGCGAGCTTCACCGATACCGAGATCACCAATCAGCGCTACATGAAGTGGCAGGCGACATTTAAAAACGACCTCGAAGGATTGGAGGGCCGCACCAATCAGGTCGAGGCGCGATTCTATGATCCGGCCGGACATCAGGTCGCCTCCAGCGATCAGAGCCTGTTCGTCGGGCCGTCGCAAAAGACCGTCGATTTCAGCGGCGTCGCGCTGATGCCCGATCTGACCACCCATCCTGCCGGCGCATACAAGGTCGCGCTTTACCTCGGCGACAAGTACATCGCCGCGCAGCAGTTCACGGTGACGCAGGACCTCGCCAACAAGGCGCGCGAGACCACCGCCGGATCAGCTGCCCCGAGTGCTCCCGCGACTACACCTGAAGCCGCGGCTAAAAAGGCGGAGGACGAAGATCGCCGACTTGCCTATATCGAGGAAGTGCGGCGCAAGCCGCTCGAACTGATGCATATCGAGTTCGTCAACAGCACCAAGACCGGCACGCCGCTGTCGCCGCCGGCCGACTCCTTCGATGTATCCAAGGTGCTGTTCATCGCATGGCAGGTGAACTTCCGCAATCGGCTCTACAAGCTGGACACCAATCAGTATCGCGTGGATGCGGCCTACATCGCGCCCGACGGCCGCACGCTCGGCGCGGTCAATGACTGGAAGAACGTGTCGCCGACGGAAAAAAATGTGCAATTCAGCGGGCGGGTCGGCAACTCCGCCGGCGGCGCATTTCTGCCGGGGACATACACCGTCAATTTCTATCTGAATGGCCAGTACTTCGCGCAAAAGCGTTTCGATGTGGTCGCGGATACGGGCGGTGCGCCCTACGGGATGTCGGCTCCGAGCGGAGGCTCTCCCGATCTGACCGGCGGCAGTGGCGGCGGGTTGATTCCACCCAGTGTCGGCGGCGGCAGCAGCGGTCCGATTTCTCCGGGACCGGGGCTAACCTTCCCGACCGTCGCAAAGGGAAATATTTCCGGCCTCGCGGGCGGAGGAAATTCCGACCTCGAACTGCGCTTGCGTCCGCAATCGAACGGATGGCTGCATGGCGAAGTAACGATTCATAAGAGCGGATACGGCGCCAATCCCATCGAGGGCTTCGTGCGCGGAAATCATCTGTCGTTCCAGGCGCCCTACGGCACCGAGACACTCAACTTCGAGGGCGAGGATCGCAGCGGCCAATTCAACGGCACCTTCGAATCGAATCCATCAGGATTGCGCGGCACCTGGACCGCGCGCGCCTACTGAAATCGGTCCGTCACAATTCTGCTTGAACCAATTCTCATCAAAGGCGATGCTTTCCCCAGATGGCGACTAACGTCTCGCGCGAAAAACTGTTGTTCTATGCCGCCGCGGGTGCACTCGGCGGCCTCGGCGCGTGGGGCACGGCCGAACCCTTCATGGGAATCCATTCGATTTATGGCCGCGATATCATCCTCGGCGCGCTGGTGGGCGCCTTTATCGCCGCGTTTCTCGCCTCGATCGAGGCGCTTAGCGTCAGCCAGAATCGCCTCGCACTCAAGGGCATCCGCACCGGAGGCTTTATCGGCGCGATCGGGGGCGCGGTCGGACTGGTCGTCGCGGAACTCGCCTTCGACGTGATGCCGGGATTCTTCGGCCGCATCCTCGGATGGTCACTGCTCGGCGTGGCAGTCGGCCTCGGGGTCGGATGGGCCACCGGATCGAATGCGCGGCGGCGCAACGGCGCGCTGGGCGGCGTGGTCGGGGGCGCGCTGGGCGGGCTGTTCTATCAGAGCCTCACCGTGACATTTCCGCAGGCTTTCGGGCGCGCGATCGCGATCATCGTGCTGGGCGCGCTGATTGGATTCTTCATCGGACTGGTAAGCGAATTGCTCAAGCGCGGATGGCTGATGGTGGTTCGCAGCCAGAGCCGCAACGCGCGCGAGGGACGGGAATATCCGCTCGCCAAACAAGTCACAATCATTGGACGCGCCGAGGAATGCGACGTCGGGCTCTTCGGCGATCAGAGTGTGCTCGGACATCATGCGATCATCCGGCTCGAGGGCAAGAACTATTCGATCACCCCGACCAGCGGAGGCGCGGTGCTGGTCAATCGCCAGCCAGTCGCGGGTAAGCACGTGTTGCGCAACGGCGATCGGATCGAAGTCGGCGGCACGCTGTTTTTGTATCGCGAGCGAACCCAGGCCGCGCAGGGATGATGGCGTGATGAATCATTCACGATCGCCACGGCTGCTGATCATTTTACTGGCACTGGCGATCGCCGGATGCAGCGCCGTCGGCTCGGGCGGCGGAGCGCCAAGTTCCACAACCTCGGTCGAAACCCTCGAGTACTATCCGTATCAGGTAAAGGGCTATCAGAATTCTTATCCGCGTAGATCGATCGCGATCCTGATCCCGACCGACGCGCTCGATCGGAGCGGCCCCAACGCCGCGCCGCTCGGAGATCAACCCGCGGTCGGCATCGTCACCGATCAGCTCGACAACGTAACCTCGCGTCTCTTCAGTCCGCCGCTGCCGGGCATCGTTCAAAATGCGATCGGACATTCGGCGGAAGAGGCGGGACTTCAGGCCACGGCCCTGAATCAGAGCAACTACGACAGCGACGCCAAGCTGAATGCCGACTACGTGCTGGCGCCGCAGCTCACCAAATGCTGGGTCAAAAAGCATCGCGGTCCCGACGGTATGCACGGCTCGACCTGGACCACGCAGGCGGAGTTCGCGATGCTCATCGTCGTCTACAAACCGCCCTTCAAGATTCCCTTCTGGGAGGGCACCAGCTCGCAGACCTATTTCGATCCGCCGGTGGGAAGCTTCGGGCTCGGGCCAGACGACGAGGCCGGGATTTACGATCGTCCGGGGCAGGTTCTCTCGGTGGCAATGACGCGCGCAGTCGCGGGAATCTTCGAGAACGATAGTCTTCGCACACTGATTCAAACCGATCGGATGACCTCGCACTGAAGCTGGATGCGATGGAATTCCACGTCATCACGCTGTTTCCCGACATGTTCGAGTCGCCCTTTCGCGGCGGGATGATCGGCCGCGCCATCGAGGCCGGTATCGTCGTCATCAAAACGCACGCGCTGCGCGAGTTCGGGCTTGGGAATTATAAGCAGGTCGATGACCAGCCATACGGCGGCGGCAGCGGGATGGTGATGCGGCCGGAGCCGATCGCCGAAGCCATCAACTCCGTGATGACTGAGCGGCAGCGGCTATGGCGCATACTGATGACGCCGCAGGGCGCGCCACTTACTCAGGCGAAAGTGCGGCAGTTGGCGGCACTCAGCGATGGCCTGCTGCTGATCGCGGGACGCTACGAGGGCGTCGATGAACGCGTGCGTGCGATGGTCGATGAAGAAATCTCGATCGGCGACTACGTGCTCTCCGGCGGAGAGCTTCCCGCGATGGTGCTGATCGAGGCGGTCGCGCGGTTGTTGCCGGGGGTGCTCGGCAATCCGCAATCAACCGAGGAAGAATCGTTTACCGTCGAGATGCTCGAATATCCGCAATACACGCGGCCCGAGGAATTTCGCGGGATGCGCGTGCCCGACATCCTGCTCAGCGGCGATCACGGTAAAATTCGCGCGTGGCGCGAGGCTGAGGCGCGCCGCCGCACCCAGCAACGCCGGCCCGATCTTCTCCATCGCAAGCGCTAGCAGGGTGTTGACAAACGTGAAATTCGCACTAAGAACAGTAACTTCCTCTCAACACCCTGCGAAAAGATGGCCGCGTTCCTTTAGTTCTCTCCCTTCGGGAGAGATTACAGTGAGGGAAGCAGGCTGTGAAAATTCCTTTTCAACAGCCTGCTAATGGCAGACCTGTTCCTCGCGCTGATTCATCATCCGGTGCTCGATCGCAATGGGCGCATCGTGACGTCGGCGATCACCAGCCTCGATATCCACGACATCGCGCGCTCGGCGCATACGTATGGTGTGACGCGCGCCTACATCGTGCATCCGATCCCGGAGCAGCGTGAGTTCGCCGCGACGGTTATCGACCATTGGCGCTTCGATTTCGGGCGTGCCTTCGACGGGCGCCGGCGCGAGGCGCTCGAGACGATCAAGATCGTCGAAACGCTCGATGATGCGATCGCCGACGCCTCGCAGATCGCGGGCGCGCGGCCGCTCATCGTGCATACTTCGGCGCGGACTTCCGGCGGGATGAAGACCTCGGCACTGCGTGCGAAGATGGAGGCATCGGACGCGCCTCCCGCAATGATTCTGTTCGGCACCGGATTCGGTCTCGCGCCCGCGGTGCGCGAGCGCGCGGATATCGTCCTCGATGCGATCCTGGGGCCGGGCGACTACAACCATCTGTCGGTGCGCGCCGCGGTGAGCATCATCCTCGATCGCATCCGCGGCCGCTGAATCCACCGGTTGAGTCGTCGCGGGCGTTTCGATAGATTGGTCGGCTCACCGAGGGCAGTTTCCCATGAACAGCATCATCAAGAAGGTCGAAGACCGCGGGCTTCGCAGCGATCTCCCCCAGTTTCGCGTCGGCGATACCGTGCGCGTCCACGTCAAGGTCCGCGAGGGCGAGAAGGAACGCGTGCAGGCGTTCGAGGGCGTGGTGATCAAGATCAATCGCGGCAGCAATCGCGCCGCATTCACCGTGCGCAAGGTTTCCTACGGCGTCGGAGTCGAGAGGATTTTCCCGCTGCATTCACCCCGCATCGATCGCTTGCAGGTGCTGTCGAAGAGCAAGGTCCGTCGTGCGCGGCTGTACTATCTGCGCGGGCTCTCGGGCAAAGCAGCACGGCTCGATATCACCGGCTGAGCGGCCTCAAGCAGCCTTCCGCGTCATCTTGACGTTGCCGCTGAAGTACGCACCCTCGCACACGGTAAGATTGTCCGCGGTGATGTCGCCGTAAACCCGCGCGTGCGGTCCGAGATAGGCGCGCGTCGCATCGACGATATCTCCGCGCATCTCGCCCAGCACCACCAACCGGCTCGCCTTCATCCGACCCTCGACGGTACCGGTCTCGGCGATCACGAGCAGCGAGGTCGAAGTCACCTCGCCGCGAAAGGTTCCTTCGATACGCACCGGCTCGTTGAAAATCAGCTTGCCGGAAACATTGACGCCGTGCCCGACCGCGATACGGGTGCGCTCGTTTACCCATGCATTCGGCTCGCCGCCGGCGCCCATTTGCGGGTCATGCTTCGCGCGCGCATCGGCCTTGGGCGAGCCCTCGGCAAGCTTGCTCCCGACCTTTAAAAATTCGGGTTGATTATTTCCTTGAACAGCCATGACACATCCTCATGTCGCGGGAAAAACGTGACACGCGACCGCATGCCCGCCCGTTCCTCGCTCAAGCGGCGGTTCGACGCTCCGGCAAATATCCTTCGCATAAGGACAGCGTGGATGGAAGGCACACCCGCTCGGCGGATTTACCGGACTCGGCACTTCGCCCGGAAGTTTGACGCGCTCGGGCTTCGATGCAGCCGCAAGCGACGGAATCGCCGATAGCAGCGCGCGCGTGTAGGGATGATGCGGGCTCTGGAAAATCTCATCGCGCTCCGCGAGCTCGACGACCTTGCCCAGATACATGATCGCGACGCGAGTGCTGATATGCTCGACCACGCGCAAATCGTGCGCGATGAACAGATAGGTCAGCCTCAATTGCTCCTGCAGGTCCTGCAGCAGGTTGATGATCTGCGCCTGGATGGAAACATCGAGCGCCGAGACCGGCTCATCCAGCACCAGGAATCGCGGGGCGACCGCGAGCGCACGCGCGATGCCGATGCGCTGGCGCTGGCCGCCGGAAAATTCATGCGGATAGCGCCCCATCGCATCGGGCGCCATCCCGACCATCTTCAACAACTCGGCGATGCGATCGTTTTTTTCTTTCCCACGCGCGAGGCGATGAATCTCGATGCCCTCGCCGACGATCGATCGCACGCGCATGCGCGGATTGAGCGACGCGTAGGGATCCTGAAACACCAGCTGCATGTCCCGGCGCATGCGGCGCAACTCCGCGCGCGAGAGCGTTGCGAGATCGCGGCCCTCGATAAAAACTTTCCCTGCGGTCGGTTCGATGAGCCGCAGTATCAGGCGGCCCAGCGTGGATTTTCCCGAGCCGGATTCGCCGACCAGTCCGAGCGTTTCGCCTGCGACGATTTCGAGATTGACCTTCGAAACCGCCTTGACGGTCAGTTTGCCGCCGCCGAGCAGCCCAGATGATCCCGCCGCGAACTCCTTCGACAAATTCTCGGTGCGGACCAGTGCGCCTGCGGCCGCTGCGCTCTGTACAGCGCTAGACGCGGATGCAGGCGACATAATGCTTCGGCCTCTTCTCCTCGAGGGGAGGGTCTATCGCGGCGCAGTTGGGAATCGCCATCGGACAGCGCGGATGGAAGCGGCATCCGGGCGGCGGATGCAGCGCGCTGGGAATCGTGCCGGGAATCGCCTGCAAGCGATGCCGCCGCGCACCATCGATGCCGGGGATCGAATCGAGCAGCCCGCGCGTGTAGGGATTGAGCGGCTCGCGAAACATCGCGTCGCACGGCGCCTGCTCCATCACGCGGGCCGCATAAAGGATCGTCACCGCATCGGCATACTCGGCGACGATGCCGAGATCGTGCGTAACGAGAATCACCGCGAGCTTCAGGCGCGATTGGAGCTCGCGAATCAGGTCGAGGATCTGCGCCTGGATGGTCACATCGAGCGCGGTGGTCGGCTCGTCGGCGATCAGCAACTGCGGATTGCACGAGAGCGCCATCGCGATCATCACGCGCTGGCGCATGCCGCCGGAAAGCTGATGCGGATAGTCATCGACGCGACGCTGTGGATCGGCGATGCCGACCATCCGGAGCGCCTCGCTCGCGCGCTCGCGCGCTTCGCCGCGCGAGGTCTTCTGATGGAGCCGGACCGCCTCGGCAATCTGATTGCCGATGGTGAAAACCGGATTGAGCGAGGTCATTGGCTCCTGGAAGATCATCGCGATTTTGGCGCCGCGAATCGCGCGCATCTCGGGCTCCGGCAGCTTGGTGAGGTCGCGGCCTTCGAAGAGGATTTCGCCGCCGACGATCCTCGCGCTTTCCGGCAGCAGTCGCATGATGGAAAGCACCGACGCGGTTTTGCCCGAGCCGGACTCGCCCACGATGCCCATCAGCTTGCCGGGCTCGACCGAAAAGCTGACCCCGTCCACCGCGCGGACCTCGCCAGCGTCGGTGAAAAATGATGTCCGGAGAGACTTTACCTCGAGCAGCGCCACCGGCGTCTAAATTATCATCCGCGCGAAATCGTCCATAGCCGGACTACGCAGCAGCGCGCAGCGAATCGACGATCGTGCGGCGGGTGGCCGATAGCGCCGGGATCGCAGCGCTCAGCAGCCCGATCGCCGCCGCGATGGTGACGCTCTCAAACGCGACCATGGGCATCAGATGCAACCCGAACTCCTCGCCCAGAGCCTTGGCGCCGAAAACGCGAAGAACCCCGTACGCGATCGATAATCCGAACGCACCCGCCGCGAAGCCTATCAACACGCCCTCGGCAATCATGAAGCGGACCAAACGGGCGCGTGTAAAGCCAACCGCGCGCATCACGGCCAGTTCGTGGCCGCGCTCGCGGACCGCCATCGCCGCGGTGTTGGCCGAGACCAGAGCGATCACGATCACCACAACTACCGCGATCAGTTTCACGCCGACGAAGAGGAGTCTGAGATCGTGCAACTGTCCCTGCGCCACGCCCATTTCGGTCTGGGTCAGCGTTTCGAATGGGGCGTCAGCAAAAGCGTTGTCAATCTCCTTTACCAATGGCTTCGCCCATTCCGAACGATCGGCTTTCACGAAGAAGACTCCTACCTTGCCGTGAAACAAAGCGATCTGATCGAGCCGTTCGATGGGAACGATGATGACGTTCTCTACGGTCTGGTCCTCGAGCTCGCCGACGATGTTCAGCGGTAAATCCATCGGGGGGACGATTCCCTGCACGATTACGTTGTCGCCAACCCGCCACTTATATTTCGCCATCAGAGCATGTCCGGCCAACGCCGCGGAGCGCGATTTTCCCAGCGCTGCCGCTCCGTCAGCCGTGGCCCAGGCGGGCCAGATATCATGTAGTTGCGCTGGGTCGAGGCCGATCAGCGGCACGTAGTTGCTGGGCTCGCGATAGGTGGTCAGCATAACGATGTAGCCGGTCATCGCGTCAACGTGCCGCAGGCGGCGAATCTTCTCGCCGTATGCGGCCGGCAGCGGATAGCTGAATCCGGCTTTGGCGCTGCACACGATGCGCAACGCACTGATGCGATCGCGCAACAGCTTCGCTGCCACCGCGGGAACGCTCATCAGCGCGGCGAAGATGAAAGTCGAAATGCCGATGGACAGCACACCGAGTAGCGTGCGCCGCCGATTGCGCGTCAGATTGCGCATAACGAAAGGGACGAATTTCATCGAAGGTCTCTGGCGCGCCGATCGCCAGGGACACAGGCTAGAGCCTGTGCGACTTAACAGCTAGCGTCGACGACTAGAGGATCGAGCCGGTCGCGGTCTCGCCATGCTCGGTGCGAAGCGACCCGACTGCGCTTCCCACGCATCGACGCCGTTCGCAAGGACGAGCGCGCGCGCACGCCGATGCTGTCGGGACGATGATGCACACCAGTACCAGCGCCAGAGCGGCAAAACCGCTGGCTGTAAAATCCGCCTCTGAGTAGCTATCCCTCAGTGGCCGAAGCCGTTGCCGTGCGCGTCACTCAGCGCCATCGCGAGCGCCTCGAGCTCGCTCTCGCCGAAGTCCTCCAGCAGGAAGGTCTCCTCGGATTCATCCGGCGCATGGTCCGGATGTTTCTCCCATACGTCGCAGCACCAACAATGTTCGCTTAACTGGCGAGTACGCAGGACAAACAGGCTGGCTCCAACCATCTCCACCCGTTCCATGGATCACCTCCGTAAATCAGTGATTCACCATGGCCATCGGTGACCTTGGTCATTAGAAGAGTAGCATCATCCGCGCAGGATGGCTAATGTTGGTCTTCGTCTTTCGTTCGCTTGATGGCGAAGATTTAGCGATCAATTGGGTTCGTTTCGTTTCGGAGCCATCTTCAGATAGTCGAGGGCGAAAAATCTCCTGATTTTCCTCAGTTCAATGGGTTTGTTTTCTTACTTTCGCCTCTCGCTACGAGGCAGAACCGCTCGCCGCGCTCCGCGAAAGGTCGATCGTCGCGCCCGCTTCCTGTGCAGTGGACAACTGCCACATCTATTTTGATAAAACCCTTGATTTTGCTGCCTTTAATGGGTTCGTTTCTGTACTTTTCACTTCACGCGCTCATCCCAAATACGCCGATGGCGCCCGCACCCGCGGACGCCACATTCGAATCCTACCACAAACGGCCCTGTCGTTCACCTACGATCTCTCCCCTTCCATGCCTCCAACGCCTGGCGCGTGGTGTCGAATGCGAGGTCGTTCCACGGAATCTCATCGACGCCGAAGTAGCGGACCTCCGTCGCCTCGGAGGTGACGGCCGGCGCCTCCGGGCCGGGTTTCGCGACGTAGGTCACAACGACGATTGATGGCGCCTTTTCCGCGCGGTCCGCATAGACGCCGAGCAGCTCGAGGCTCGCGATGCTCATCCCAATTTCCTCGCGCGTTTCGCGAATCGCGCATCGCTCGGGCGTTTCGCCCAAATCGACATAGCCGCCGGGAAAGGTCCACTTGCCGCGCGCCGGCTCGAAGCCGCGCCGAATCAGCAGCGCGCGATCGCCGTCGGTGACGATGCATCCGGCGACCAGCTTCGGATTGAGGAAGTAGATGAAGCCGCACCTGGTGCAGACCTTGTGTTCCTTGCGATCCGGCTCGACGATGCCCACCTCGAGCGAGCCGCCGCACATCGGACAGAATCTCACCCCGTGCGGATACTGATGCTGAAGCTGATGGTCAGCTTCGACATGATCATGATGATGGTGGTGATGATGTTCGCGCTTCATCGTCGGATTGTGAGCCGGCGCACCAGCGCCTCGGCGATCAGCAGCAGCATCGCGGCGACGATCAGATACGCGTCGAGCGAGGCGCGCTTCTCCAGCGTCGGGCGCGTGATCTCGACATCGGAGGTCAAAGGGTTGAGCCGCCCGCCGGTCGCCGATGCGAGCTGTTCGAGCAGCGCATAATTGGGCTGCGGCCGCGGGACCTCCGCGCTCACCGAAGGGCTTACGGTATATGCGAGCGGCGGCAGCGCCGTGGCTTTCGCAGCCGATGATTTTACTTCGATGTAGTAGGTGCCGGGCTCGGCCGCATCGATCGCGCCCGCCAGCTCTCCGGGCGCCTCCTCGCCGAGCGCGGTCACCGTCTTGCTGCCGTCGGGCCGTGTGACGATCGCAGTTACCAGATGCGCTCCAAAGCCGGGCTGCTCGCTGTAGTCGGTCAGCTTCAGGTGGATGCGGCCCGATTCGTAGCCGAGCGCGGCGTCGGTCTTCTGCTCGGCGGCGGTCTCCGGCGTCATCCACGAAAGCAGGCGATTCCACACCGGCGCAAAAGTGTCGCGCGCGATCCACGGCCCTGACCATCGCCCGCTCGCGTCGGTGGTGACTGCGAGCACTTTGCCCGCATCATACTTCCAGCTCGCGATCACGGGATCGCGCCGCCCCTGCCGCTCGATGTAGGCGTCGAGCGAGGCGCGCGGCTTGAGTTCCGTCGCGACGTAGCCGAGCAGGGCAGGCAGCGGACGTCCCGCCCAGTCCTTGAGCACCGCGTTGGGCGCGACCGTATGCGGGGTGAACTGATTCTCCACCATCGTGACGTCGCCGCCGTGTTGTTTGAAATCCTCGAGGAAAATCTGCGGCAGATTCTTCGCGCTGTCGGTCTGGAAATATCCGCCGCCGCCGAATTTAGATACCCCTTCGAGCAGCGCGAAATCCGCGTCGTGCCCGATCGCGATGGTGGAGATGGTCGCGCCGAGATCATGATGCATCGAGGCGACCAGGCTGTAGTACATGTCGAGCGTACCGCCGACCTTGCCATCTGAGAGCACGATCACGTGTTTGATTGGTGCGTCGCTGTCGGCGATCGTGCGCTCGGCCTGCTCCATCGCGGGCATCAGAAAGGTGCGGCCGCGCGCGGTGAGACGCTCGACCATCTGATTGAAGTAGGGCCGCGCCTTGACGACGGTCTCCAACGGCACCACCACGAACGGTTGCGCATCGAAGCCGATCACCGCGATCAGGTCGTTGTCATGCAGCGTGCTCATGATCTTTTCCGCCGCCGCGATCGCGTATTTGAGCTTGTCATCGCGCCCCATCGAACCGGACTTGTCGATCACAATGACGAGCGCGCGCTGGCGCTCCTTATGCTCCGGCGGCTTCATCACCACCGGCATCACCTGCGCGATGGGGCTGTTCTGATAGCCGCCGAGCCCGAAGCTTTCATCGCCGCCGGTCATCACCAGCGAGCCGCCGCGCGCAACATAACTAACCAGCGCATTTTGCGCCGGTTCGGAGAGCCGCTCGCGCGGCAGATTGTTGAGGATGATCGCATCGTAGCCGGCGACGCTGCCGTTCCAGGCGCCGCTGGTGACCGGAGTTACCGCCGCCTCCAGTCCCATCCGATGGATCACGGTTTCGAGGTACGCCGCGTCCTTCTGCGAGTCGCTAAGCACCAGGATTTTGCGCTGCGCACCGACCCCGACCCATCCCTGCAGCGAATCGTCTTCGAGATAGGTATCGAGCGCGGGATTATCGGCCTTGAACGAGGCTTTGTATGAATCCAGGCCGGCGTTTTCGGTCTGCACCGGAAAATCGAAGCGCGCCGCGCCCGGCTTGAGCGTCACCTTGCGCGAGGTGAGCATCGTGCCGTTGCGATAGACCTCGATCGCGCCGGCGACCGGCGCGCGATTGAGATTTTGCATCGTGACGCCGAGCGCGAAGGGCGCGGACTTCGACAGTGCCGAGGGCAGCGCGAGCCCGGTCATCGCGACATTCGGCACCGATTCGGCGCCGGGCGGTGTGAACAGAAATAGCCGAATGCCCGCTGCGAGCAGGGCGCTCACGGCGCGAGTCGCTTCGCCGCGGTTTTGCCATCCGTCAGTGATGATGACCGCGGGACCGCCTTTGGCTGCCGGATTGGATGCGAGCGCGCTGAGCGCATTTTCCAGATTGGTCGCATCGGGCGCGCACAACTTGCATCCGTCGGCGTTGTGCAGCGTCTCGATCGCGTCGGTGACCGTACCCGTATGATTTTCGCCGCCAAACAGGATCGCGGGATCGCTACCGCGCAACTTGAGCTGATCCGCGATGAGATCGGATTCCCACCCGCGCATCGCGGGCGTAATACTCGCCGAAGCATCGATCACGGCGGGCCGCGTGCTGCCTTCGCTGCGCATGATTTTTTCGGGACCCGCCAGCGCGAGCACGAACAATGCAAGCGCGAGCGCGCGCATCAGCGGGGCGAAAATTCCGCCGATACGGCGCAAGCCGAACAGCGACCAGAGCAGCACCAGCGCGGGAATCGCGAGCAGGTACAGCGCCTCGGGGCGTGAGAAGCTGGCTTCGCGAAGCAGCGTGGCGAGGTGACTTAAGTCCATCAGGCCTCGAGCAGGATACGGCGCCGGCGATAGAGCAGTAGGGCTTCCAGCGCCAACAACGCGAGAATTGCGGCGAGCAGATACGCAGTCAGCGGAGCTTGTTCGTTGATAGCCTCGGGCGTCGCGGCGGTTTTCGCAGTTTCGATCTTCAGCGGCGGCACGTTTTCGAAATCGGAGGTCGTAAGATCGGCAAGGTTGACCGCGCGCATCGTTTCGAGGTTGCCGGGGCCGATGAGTTTGTAAATTCCCTGCGCGGCGACCTCGCTAAACAGGGTGCCCGGTTTCGCCGCGACCTCTCTACCGGACGGCACAACTACTTCATGAACGCCGGCGGGCACCAGCCACGGCTCCCCGGTGCGATAGCCTTGCGAATTCGCGCCAAC
>Ga0335079_10004319_pt1 | contig 16332 bp, 16 predicted proteins | sample Lox_Sample_33_FD_206719 | JGI IMG/M metagenome (GOLD analysis project Ga0335079, IMG submission 206719) | Soil microbial communities from Loxahatchee National Wildlife Refuge, Florida, United States - Lox_Sample_3.3 | ecosystem: Environmental > Terrestrial > Soil > Wetlands | place: USA... | reverse complement strand
CGCGCGGCCACCGCCGTCCGGGAGGCCACGGCGAGGTCGGCGGACGGCATCACCACGAAGGGGTCCGACCCGCCGAGCTCCAGCACCGACTTCTTGATGGCGCGGCCGGCGGCGGCCCCCACCTCCCGCCCGGCCCCCTCGCTCCCGGTGAGCGTGACCGCCTCGACGCGCGCGTCCTCGATGACGCCGCCGACCTTGTCCGACCCCAACAGCAGGGTCTGGAAGGTCCCCTCGGGGAAGCCGGCCTCGCGGAAGACGCCCTCGATGGCGAGGGCGCACTGGGGGACGTTGGAAGCGTGCTTGAGGAGGCCCACGTTCCCCGCCATGAGCGCGGGGGCGGCGAAGCGGAAGACCTGCCAGAAGGGGAAGTTCCAGGGCATCACCGCCAGGACCGGGCCGAGCGGCAGGTAGCGGACCCAGCTGCGGGTGGCGCTCGACGGCAGGATCTCGTCGGACAGGTGCCGCTCCGCCGTCTCGGCGTAGTAGCGGCACACCCAGGCGCACTTCTCCGCCTCCGCCACCGCCGAGCGCACCGTCTTGCCCATCTCGAGCGTCATGAGCTCGCCGAGCCTGCGCTTGTCGCGCTCGAGCACCTCCGCCGCCTTGCGCATCCGGGTGGCGCGCCAGGCGAAGCTCGTCCTCCGGTGCTCGCGAAAGGCTGCCAACGAGCGGGCCAGCTTGGCCTCGAGCTCTCCCTCGGAGAGCTCCTCGAAGCGCTTCACGAGCTCGCCGGTCGCCGGATTCCTGGTTTCGATGGGCATGGTGTGCCTCCGTGGGCGGGACAAATGTAGCCTGGCCCGGGCCCCTCGGGACGAGGCCCTGGCGGGGATCGCCCGCGGGCCGACGGCTTCCGGGCCGGGCTCCCGAGGGCCGTCCGCCGGGCTCGAGCCGGTTCCCGCCACTCGCGGCGCGCGAATTGCATGGCTCCCCCCAGGCACGGGTTTCGCGGCCGTTCGCTGCGCCTTCCGCCTCGCGATCGAGCAGGGGCAGCCGGGCACCCGGGCAGGAACGGAGGTGGGGCGTGACGCGGGCGGTGGAGAGGTCGGTGGGCGTCCTCCTGACCGTCGCCGTCGCCGTCGAGATCGGGCTCGGGATCGCGATGGGGCTTCTCTTCGGCTGGTAGGGAAGGGAGCCGGTCCGGGCTCGGGGAAGGCGACGCGAGCGGGCGGGCTACTTGGCCGGGCTCGAGAGCGCCCTCCCTGCCGAGACGACCCTCCTCACGTCCTCCCCGGACATGGGCTCGCAGCGGCCGAGCAGGCGGGCGACGAGCGCCACCCGGCAGACGCGCTCGAGGGTCTCGATCCGGTCGGCGGCCTGGAAGAGGTCGCGCCCGAGCGCGAGCGCTCCGTGCCGCTCGAGGAGCAGGACGTCGTGGCCGGCCCACAGATCCCGCAGCGACCCGGGGACCTCGTCGGTGCCCGGAGTCGCGAACGGCGCGAGAGCCACCTCCCCGAGCACCAGCACCGCCTCCGGGAGGAGGTCGTTGGGAAGGCTCGCCCCCGCGACGGTATAGGCCACCGCGGTGAGCGGGTGGGCGTGCACCACCGCGCTCACGTCCGGGCGCGCCGCGTAGGCGGCGAGGTGCATGCGGAGCTCGGTGGAGGGCCGCCCCCGGCCCCGGAGCGGCCGACCGTCCCGGTCCACCACCACGAGGTCGCCCGGCCGGAGAAACCCCTTGTTCGCGCCCGACGGGGTGACGAGCAGCCGTCCCCGGCCCAGGCGGACGGAGACGTTTCCCTCGCCGGCGCCGGTGAGGTTCCGCTCGGCGAGCCGCCGGCACACCTCCACCAGGTCCCGCCGCAGCCGGCCCTCGTTCGCGCTCGCCTTCACCTCCGGGCTCACAGGACCCTCGCCGCGAGGAGGTCCTGGACGTCGAGGATCCCGATGGCTCGCCCCTTCTCGTCCACCACCGGGACCTGGTCGATCTGGGCCTCGCGCAGCACCCGGGCCGCGGTCATGAGCCGGTCCTCCGGGCGAACCGTGCGCGGGTTGCGGGTCATGACTCCGGAGACGGGCGCGCCGAAGTCCACGGCCTTCCGCTCCACCAGGCGGCGCAGGTCGCCGTCGGTGAAGATGCCCACGAGTGCCCCGCGGCGGTTCACGACGGTGCAGGCGCCGGGGCGGCCGGGGGTCTGCGTCATCACCGCCACCGCGTCCTGCAGGGTGGCGTCCTCGCGCACGAGCGGGTTCCCCTCGCCGTCGCGCATCAGCTCCCGGACCTTCATGAGGTGGCGCCCGAGCTTCCCGCCGGGGTGGTAGAGGGCGTACTCCTCCTGGCGGAAGGGACGGTTCTCGAGGACCGTCATGGCGAGCGCGTCGCCCACGGCGAGCAGGGCCGCCGTGCTGGCAGTGGGGGCGAGCCCCATCGGGCAGGCCTCCTCGATGTCGCCGATGGCGAGGACGAGGTCGGAGGCGCGCGCGAGCGGGTTGTGGCGGTCCCGGGTCATCGCCACCACCTTGGCGCCGATCCGCTTCACCGCCGGGAGGAGCCGCAGGATCTCCTCCGTCTCGCCGCTGTTGGAGAGCGCGACGAGGAGGTCGCGCCTGGAGACCCGTCCCAGGTCTCCGTGGGCCGCCTCGGCCGGGTGGAGGTAGATGGAGCGGGTGCCGGTGGAAGCGAGGGTGGCGGAGATCTTCTGCGCCACGAAACCGGGCTTGCCGATCCCGGTCAGGATCACCTGCCCCTTGCAGGCGAGAATCCACTCCACCCCGGTGGCGAACGACCGGTCGAGGCGCAACTCCCCGATCGCCCGCGCCTCGGCGTCGAGCACGACGCGGCCGTAGTCGAGGAGCGCGCGGGCGCGGTCGGAGCCGCGCGGCGCCGGGCGCCGGCCCGGGCCGCGGCGGTCAACGGACGCTTTCCGGGTCGGCATGCCGCGTTCGTATAGCACCTTCGCGGCGCTTGCGGCACGTCAGACCCCTCCGCTATGGATCCCGTCCCCCAGCGCAGCGCTCATCGGAGGCTTCCCATGAAGTTCTTCATCGACACCGCCGACGTCGGAGAGATTCGCAAGGCCCTCGACATGGGCCTCTGCGACGGCGTCACCACCAACCCCTCGCTCGTCGCCAAGACGGGTCGCGCCTTCGACGACGTGCTCCGGGAGATCGTGGGCATCGTGAAGGGTCCGGTGTCCGCCGAGGTGACGTCGGTCGAGGCGGAGGGAATGCTGAAGGAGGCACGCTACTACGCCAAGTTCGCCGACAACGTGGTGGTGAAGATCCCCCTCATCGTCGAGGGGCTGAAGGCGGTGAGGACGCTGACCGCCGAGGGCGTGCGCACCAACGTGACGCTCTGCTTCTCCCCGAACCAGGCGCTGCTCGCCGCCAAGGCCGGCGCCACCTACGTCTCGCCGTTCGTCGGCCGCATCGACGACATCTCCGAGGACGGCATGGGCCTCATCGCCCAGATCTTGGAAATCTACCAGAACTACGAGTTCGACACCCAGGTGCTCGTGGCCTCGGTGCGCAACCCCGTCCACGTCGTCCAGGCGGCCCGCATGGGAGCCGACGTGGCCACTATCCCCTTCTCGGTCCTGATCCAGCTGGCGCAGCACCCGCTCACCGACATCGGGCTGAAGAAGTTCCTCTCCGACTGGGAGAAGGTGCCGAAGGCGAAGTGAAGGTAGGGAGGAGCTCCTCAGCCGGGCGTCGCCGGGAAGAGCAGCCGCTCCGCCCGCTCCACCGACCGGGAGAGGTCGGCGCGGGTGAGCCGAGCGCCCTCCGCCCACTCCTTCAGGGCGAGGCAGCGCTCGGTGACGAAGAAGACGAGCAGGTGGAGGGACGCCCGCTCCGCCGGGTTCCGGCACAGGGCCGGGACCTCGTTGCGCATGCGCTCGTCGAGGGCCGGGTACTCCCGCTCGAGGTCGAGGCGGGCGAGGGCGAGCGCGAGCCTGAGAACCTCGCCGCGGGGCCTCGCCTCCACGCCGGCGGCCCAGCGCAGCCGCTCCTCCTCCGAGACCCAATCGGTGAAGGGCGGCGGCCAGGCGGCGAGCTCCCGCGCGAGCTCCTCCGAGAACTTCCGCACCACCACGTCCCGCACCGGCTCCTTCTCCAGGTCGTAGAGGAAGTCCCAGCGTCGGTCGCGCACGGAGACGATTGTAGGGCGGGGCGGAGGATTTGCCAGCGCCCGGTCGACGACAGCGGAGCCGTGCGCCGCACACCGGCCCCTTGGCTTCCGCGATGGCGCGGGTAGATTCGGGCGCCATGCGCAAGGTACCGGCCCTGCTGCTCTCCGTCCTCCTCGGCGCCTGCGGGGGGATCGACCCCGCGAGCTCCCCCGAGGGAAAGGGCGGCGCCGGCGGGAGCGCCGGGGACGCGTGCCTGGGCTCGAGCCTGCTCGCGTCGCTCGCCAAGAGCGACGTCCTCGTCGGCTACTCCGGCGACGACTCGGTGGCGGCCCAGGCACCGTTCGACCTCCGCTACGTCTACCTCTCGGGGGGGCTCTTCGACGGGTCGGCGCCGTGCGCCTCGTGCGCGGTGGGGTGCAGCGTCGCCGGGGCTTCCTGTGCCAACACCGCCGGCGGATGTGCCTGGTGGGGCTGCTGGCAGTACGACCAGGACCCGCCCGGCCAGTACGCCGTCGACTTTGCCTCCAAGGCCGGCTCTGCCCGCGAGATCCCCATGTTCACCTACTACGAGATCCTGCAGGCGAGCGGCGTTCCCGAGGGGACGGCCGAGGCGACCTCGGCCGTCCGAGACCCGGCCTTCATGGCACGCTACCTCGCCGACTGGCGCTTCCTCCTCGAGAGGCTGGGCGACTCGGTCGCCTTCCTCCACATCGAGCCCGACTTCTGGGGCTACGCCGAGCAGGCGGGATCCGATCCCCACGCCCTCCCCGCTGCCGTCGCCTCGGCAGACCCCGCCGACTGCGGTTCGCAGGAGGACAGCATCGCCGGGCTCGGGCGCTGCATGATCGCCATGGTCCGCGCCCACGCGCCCCGGGCCAAGGTCGGGTTGCACGCCTCCGGCTGGGGGACGGGCATCGACGTCCTCGACAACAAGGACCCCTCCCTCGACGTGGCGGGGCAGGCGGCCAGGCTCGGCGCCTTCCTCCAGGCCTGCGGCGCCGCCGACGGCGACTACGTGGTCGCCGACATGAGCGACCGGGACGCGGGAACGCGGAACAACTGGTACGACGCCACCAACGCCACGCTGCCGAACTTCCACCAGGCCTTCGCCTGGGCGAAGGGCGTGGCCGAGGCGGTGGGGCGCCCCGTGCTCTGGTGGCAGATCCCGCTCGGGAACCCGTCGCTCGCCCCGGCGAATCAGGACAACCGCGTCGACTACCTGCTCACCCACGTCGGCGAGGTGGCGGCCTCCCACGGAGTGGGGCTCGCCTTCGGGGCCGGCGCCGCCGGCCAGGCCACGCCGACCACCGACGACGGCAACTTCGTCGCCCGAGCGAAGAGCTACTACGCCGGCGGCGGCCAGCCCTTCTGCCCGTAGCGGCGCCGCTGTTCCCGATCCCGGCAGTAAGGTATTCTCCGCGCCTCATCGGGGGAGTCCCAGGAGCACGGCCATGCTCGTCGTGATGAAGCCCAATGCGTCCGACGCCGAGGTCGACGCGGTCGTCGGCAAGATCCGTTCCTTGGGGTTCATCCCGCACGCCATTCCCGGCGCCCAGCGGGTGGCCATCGGCATCACCGGGAACAAGGGGGCCATCGACCCGGCGCTCTTCGAGAGCATGCCGGGGGTGCGCGACGCCATCCGCGTCTCCCAGCCCTTCAAGCTCGTCTCGCGCGAGGTGAAGAACGAGGACACGGTCATCGACGTGGGCGGGGCGCAGATCGGTGGGCCGCGCATCGCCGTGATCGCCGGACCGTGCTCGGTGGAGTCGGAGAAGCAGGTGCTCGAGGCGGCCCACGCAGTGAGGCGCGCCGGAGCCACCTTCCTGCGCGGGGGCGCCTACAAGCCCCGCACCAGCCCGTACGAGTTCCAGGGGCTCGCGGAGGAGGGGCTGAAGTTCCTCGCCCTGGCCCGAGAGCAGACGGGCCTCAAGGTGGTCACCGAGGCCATGGACGCCGAGACCCTGCCCATGGTGGCCGAGTACGCCGACGTGGTGCAGATCGGCGCCCGAAACATGCAGAACTTCTCCCTGTTGAAGCGGCTCGGCACCATCCAGAAGCCCATCCTCTTGAAGCGCGGCCCCTCGGCGACGGTGCGCGAGTGGCTCATGGCGGCCGAGTACGTGGTGGCGCACGGGAACGTCCGGGTGATCCTGTGCGAGCGAGGGATCCGGACCTTCGAGACCATCACCCGCAACACCCTCGACCTGAACGCCGTGCCCGTCCTGAAGTCGCTCACGCACCTGCCGGTGATCGTAGATCCGTCGCACGGGGTGGGCGTGCGCCCGTTCGTCCCGGCGATGGCCCGGGCCGGAATCGCCGCCGGCGCCGACGGCCTCATCGTAGAGGTTCATCCCTGCCCCGAGGAGGCGCTCTCCGACGGCCAGCAGTCCCTCACCCCCGCCGAGTTCGGGAGCCTGATGGAGCAGGTGAAGGTCATCGCCGGCGCCGTCGGCCGCCCCGTCTAGACAGCGCTCGCCGGCCCGGGCCCGGTCAGCGGCGCAGCGCTCGCTTCAGCGAGGAGACGAAACGGCGCACCCGGTCCGCGCGCTCCGCTCGAGTCCCCCCGCGCGCGATCCGCTCCACGATCGCGCTCCCCACCACCACGCCGTCGGCGAGCCGGCCCGCCTCGCGCGCCAGCGCGGGCGACGACACCCCGAAGCCCACCACCACCGGGACCCGGCTGCGTCCTCGCACCCTAGAGACCTTCTCCGCGAGGTCGCCCCGGAGTGCACGCCGCGCCCCGGTGACGCCGGTGACCGAGACGAAGTAGACGAAGGCGGTGGCCGCGGCGCACGCCCCTTCCACCCGCTCCGCGGTGGAGGTCGGCGCGAGGAGGAAGACGGTGCCCACCCCTCGCTCGGCGGCCAGCCGGCGGAAATCCAGCGCCTCCTCGGGGGGCAGGTCGGGCAGGATGACCGCGTCCACACCGGCCTCGGCGCACCCGTCGAGGAAGCGCGCTTCCCCGTACGAGAGCACCGGGTTCACGTAGCCCATGAGGGCGAGGGCGGCCCCGGTGCCCCGGCGCACCGCGGCGGCGAGTTCGAGGCAGTCGGCCAGCCGGGTGCCGCCGCTCAGCGCCCGCTCCCCGGCGGCCTGGATGGTCTTCCCGTCCGCGATGGGATCGGAGAAGGGCATGCCGATCTCGATCACGTCGGCCCCTCCCTCGGCGCAGGCGAGCGCCATCGCGCGGGAGGTGGGCAGGTCGGGGTCCCCGGCCATGACGTAGGTGACGAGGGCAGCCTCCCCGCGCTCCTGCGCGGCCCGGAAGGCCTCCCGGGTGCGATCGATACCGGTCGTCACCGGCTCCCCCGGCGCCGGGGTCGGCGCGCCCGGCCGCGCGGGGCCGGCCGCGCCCGGGCGGCGATGGCCCGGCGCACCTGTTCCACGTCCTTGTCGCCGCGCCCGGAGACGTTGAGGACGAGGAGCCCGCGCGGCCCCAGGTCCCGCGCCAAAAGGCGCGCCGCCGCCACCGCGTGCGCCGTCTCCAGGGCCGGGATGATTCCCTCGGTGCGAGCGAGGTACTGGAGTGCCTCGAGCGCCTCCGCGTCGGTCGCCTGCAGGAGGCGCAGGCGCCCCTGGTCCTTGAGCCACGAGAGCTCGGGGCCGACGCCCGGGTAGTCGAGGCCGGCGCTGATGGAGTGGGCCTCGGAGATCTGCCCGTCGGCCGTCTGGAGGACGTAGCTGCGGGAGCCGTGCAGCACGCCAGGCCGGCCGCGCGCGAGCGGCGCGCCGTGCTTGCCGCTGTCGAGCCCGAGCCCCGCCGCCTCCACCCCGTAGAGGGCCACCGCCGGGTCGCCGAGGAAGGCGGAGAAGATCCCCATGGCGTTCGATCCGCCGCCCACGCAGGCCACCACCGCGTCGGGCAGCCTGCCGGCCACCTCGAGCACCTGATCCCTCGCCTCGATCCCGATCACCGACTGGAAGTCTCGGACCATGGCCGGATAGGGGTGCGGGCCCGCCACCGAGCCGATGACGTAGTGGGTCTCCTGGACGTTCGTCACCCAGTCGCGGATGGCCTCGTTCATCGCGTCCTTGAGCGTGCGGGAGCCGGCCTCCACCGGGACCACGCGCGCGCCGAGGAGCTGCATGCGGAAGACGTTGAGCGCCTGCCGCTCCACGTCGAGCGCGCCCATGTAGACGTGGCAGGGCAACCCGAAGAGGGCGGCCGCGGTGGCGGTGGCCACGCCGTGCTGCCCGGCCCCGGTCTCGGCGATGATGCGACTCTTGCCCATCCGCCTCGCGAGCAGCACTTGCCCCAGGGTGTTGTTGATCTTGTGGGCGCCGGTGTGGCAGAGGTCCTCCCGCTTGAGGAGGACGCGGCAGCCGCCACTCTCGCTCGACAGGCGCGAGGCATCGCCGAGCGGGGTGGGTCGCCCGGCGAAGCGGGCGAGGAGCGTCCTCAGCTCCTGCTGGAAGCGGTCGTCCTTGCGCGCCTCGAGCCAGGCGCCCTCCAACTCGTCGAGGGCGGGGACGAGCGTCTCGGGCACGAAGCGCCCGCCGTAGGGCCCGTAGCGGCCCCTCGAATCCGGCCGATCCACGCCTAGAGCGCTCCCTTGGCGGCGGCGATGAACCGGGCCATCTTGGCCGGGTCCTTGGCGCCCGGATGCGACTCCACCCCGCTCGCCACATCCACCGCGTAGGGACGCACCGCCCGGATGGCCTCGGCGACGTTCTCGGGAGTGAGGCCGCCGGCGAGGATGACCGGAGCCACCTCGGACACCCCCTCCGCCAGCGACCAGTCGAAGGGGACTCCGCTGCCGCCGAAGCCGCGAGAGGGGGTGTCGAGCAGGAAGGCCGACACCTCGTAGGAGAGCAGCCGCGAGAGCGCCTTCACTTGGTCGACCGGGATGGCCTTGATCACCGGCAGGGGAAGGCGCGCGCAGAAGTCGGGGGGTTCGTCTCCGTGGAGCTGGAACACCTGCACCCCGGACTCGGAGGCGATGGCCCGGATCTCCCCCTCGGGCTGGTTCACGAAGACCCCGACGGTGGTCACGAACGGGGGGAGTCGGGCGACGATGGCCTCGGCGGCCGAGGGCGAGATGTAGCGCTTCGAGTCGGACCAGAAGTTGAAGCCGAGGGCGTCCGCGCCCAGGCGCACCGCCGCCAGGGCATCCTCCACCGAGGTGATGCCGCAGATCTTGATGCGCACCTGACTCAACTCCATCCTCCCAGCTGGCGCTCCGACCGCTGCCACGAATTGTACACCCATCTCCCGTCCCCCGCGCCTAACCCGCCGCGACCATGGCGCGCAGCAGGGTGGCGGGGTCGAGGGCCCGCACCAGCGCCTCCCCCACGAGGAAGTTGGCCGCCCCTGCGGCTCGCAGCCGTCGCACCTCCTCCGGTCCGCGGATGCCGCTCTCCGCCACTCCGAGGGCGTCGGGGGGCAGCAGGGGGAGGACGCGCTCGGAGGCCCCAAGGTCGACCCGGAAGGTCCGCAGGTCGCGGTTGTTGACGCCGACGATGCGGGCGCCGGCGCGGACGGCCGCCTCTGCTTCGTGCTCGTCGTGAACCTCGACCAGCGCCGAGAGACCGAGCTCGTCGCAGTCCTCGAGCCGGCGCCGGAGGAGGTCGCCGGGGAGCGCCGCGACGATGAGGAGCGCGGCGTCGGCTCCGTGGAGGCGCGCCTCGAGGAGCTGGTAGCGCTCCAGGACGAAGTCCTTGCGCAGGAGCGGGATCGACACTGCCGCGCGCGCCGCGGCCAGATCGGCGAGCGACCCCCCGAACCCCGGGCCGTCGGTGAGGACGGAGACGGCCGCCGCACCGGCTCGGGCATAGCGGAGAGCCTGCGCCGGCGCGTCGAGGGAAGCGTCGATGGCTCCGGCGGAAGGGCTCGCGCGCTTCACCTCGGCGACGATGCGAACCGGGCCTCCCCTTCCGGAGAGGGCCGCGGCCAGGCTCCGCGGCGCGGGCGCGCCCAGCGCCCGGGCGAGGAGCTCGCGCTCCGGAAGGGCGGCGCGGCTCGCCTCCACCTCCTTGGCCTTGCGCGCCAGGATCTCCCCCAGGACCGTCACGGGGCTCGGCTCGCGGCGGCGAGGAGGTCGAGCTTCTCGCGGGCGGCGCCCCCGTCGATGGCCCGCGCCGCCACTGCCACGCCGGCGCGCAGGTCGGGGACGGCGTCGGCAGCGCGAAGCGCCGCGGCCGCGTTGGCGAGCACTGCGTCGCGGGGGGCCCCCATCTCGCCTTCGAGGACGCGCAGGGTCACCGCCGCGTTGTGGCTCGCGTCCCCACCGGCGATGGCGGCCTCGGGCCAGCGGGAGAGGCCGAGCTCCTCGGGGGTGAGCCGGAAGAGCTCCACCCGCCCGTCCCGGACCTCGGCCACCTCGGTCGACCCGGTGACCGCTATCTCGTCGAGCCCCGAGCCGTGGACCACGAAGGCGTGCCGGGCGCCAAGGGCGGCGAGGACCCCGCCCAGGACGGGAACCCAGCGGGCCTCGTAGACGCCCATCACCTGGTGGCGGGCCCCGGCGGGGTTGGCGAGCGGCCCCAGGAGGTTGAAGACGGTGCGGATGGCGAGCTCGCGCCGCATGCCGGCGACGGCCTTGAAGGCCGGGTGCAGCCGCGGGGCGAAGAGGAAGCCGATGCCCACCTCGGCGATGCAGCGCTCCACCCTCTCCTTCGGCGCCTCCACCTCCACGCCCAGCGCGGCGAGGACGTCGGCGGAGCCGCAGCGCGAGGAGACCGACCGGTTCCCGTGCTTGGCGACGACGACGCCGGCGCCGGCGACCACGAAGGCGGCGGTGGTGGAGATGTTGAAGGTGTTGCGGCCGTCCCCGCCGGTGCCGCAGGTGTCGACGAACACCTCGCAGTCCACCCGCACCCGGTCGGCGCGGGCCCGCATCACGTCGGCGGCGCCGGCGATCTCGTCGACGGTCTCGCCCTTGACCCGCAGCGCCGCCAGGAAGGCGCCGATCTGCGCGGGGGTGGCGCCGCCGTCGGCGATCTCTCCCATCACCTCCGCCATCCGGGCGCGCGGCAGGTCGCGCCGCTCCGCCAGCTCGGCGATGGCCTGCTGGATCATCTCCGGCTCCCACGCCTCGCAGCGCCGCGCCGGGCGGTGCGTCGCTTCCCCTCCAGCGAGCGCAGCCAGTTGGCGAGCAGGGTCTTGCCGTGTTCCGTGAGGACCGACTCCGGATGGAACTGCACCCCCTCGACGTCCAGTCGGCGGTGGGCGAGCCCCATGATCTCGCCCTCTCGGGTCCAGGCGGTGACGCGAAGCTCGGCGGGGAGGCTGCGCCGCTCCACCACCAGCGAATGGTAGCGCCCGGCGAGGAACGGTGAGGGCAGGCCGGAGTAGATGCCGCTGCCGCGGTGCAGTACCGCGCTCGCCTTGCCGTGGACGATGCGGGGGTTGCGCACCACCTTGCCTCCGAACGCCTGGCCGATGGCCTGGTGGCCCAGGCAGACGCCGAGAATGGGGATCTCGCCGGCGAGCTCCCGGATGGCGGGGAGGCTCACCCCGGCCTCCGAGGGGGTGCAGGGGCCGGGAGAGATGACGAGGGCGTCCGGCCGCAGGGCCCGGATGCCGGCGACGTCCACCTGGTCGTTGCGGAAGACCTCGAGCTCGGCCCCGAGCTCGCCCAGGTACTGGACCAGGTTGAAGGCGAAGGAGTCGTAGTTGTCGACCAGCACCAGCCGCGGGGTCATCGCCGCCTCCGGCGGCCGCGCCCGACCGGCTGGGCGGCTCCGTCGAGCTTCCTCGACTCCGCCTGCGCCACCGCGGTGAAGAGGGCCCGGGCCTTGTTCACCGTTTCCTGGTACTCGAGCGCCGGCCGGGAGTCGTAGACGAGGCCGGCGCCCGCCTGCACCGAGATGCGCCGCCCTGATTGCAACAGGGTGCGGATGGCGATGCACATCTCCATGTCCCCGCCGCGGTCGAAGTAGCCCACCGCGCCCGCGTAGGGGCCGCGCCGCGCTGGCTCGAGCTCGTCGATGATCTGCATCGCTCGCACCTTGGGGGAGCCGGTGACGGTGCCGGCCGGGAAGGAGGCCCGGAGCACGTCCACCGCGGTGAGCCCGTCCTTGAGTCTCCCCCTCACCTCGGAGACGAGGTGCATGACGTGGGAGTAGCGCTCCACGGTCTTGAGGTGCGTGACCCGCACCGTGCCGACGGCGCTCACCCGCCCCACGTCGTTCCGCCCCAGGTCCACGAGCATGATGTGCTCGGCGTTCTCCTTCGGGTCGGCCCGCAGCTCCCGCTCCAGCCGGGAGTCGTGGTCCGGGTCCTTGCCGCGCTTGCGAGTCCCGGCGATGGGGCGGAGCGTCACTTCGCCGTCCTCCAGCTTCACCAGCGTCTCGGGGGAGCTCCCCACCAGCGCCTGGGTCCCCGACTGCAGGTAGAAGAGGTAGGGGGAGGGGTTCACCCGGCGGAGCGCCCGGTACACCTCGAAGGGCGGGACGCTCACCTCGGCGTCGAACCGCTGCGAGAGCACGATCTGCTGGCAGTCGCCGGCCTTCACGTACTCCTGGGCCCGGCGCACCCCCGCCTCGAAGGCCTTGCGGCTCACCCGCGGGCGCAGCTCGGCCGGCCGCCCCGCCGGCGGGGAGCGGCGGTCCCGGAGCGGCCGGGCGAGCGCCGCCAGGGTGGCCCCGATTCGCGCCAGCGCCCCGTGGTAGAGGGCGCGCGCGTCGTCTCCCTCCCGGCAGCGCACCTCCACCATCACGTGGAGGGAATGGCGCAGGTTGTCGAAGGCCACCACCTGGTCGAAGTCCATGAAGAGGGCGTCGGGGAAGCCGAGCTCGTCGGGCCTGGCGATGGGGACGCGCGGCTCGAACAGCTTCACGGCGTCGTAGGAGAGGTATCCGACGAGGCCGCCCGCCAGCCGGGGAGTGCCGGGGATCCGCACCGCCTGGTGGGTGCCGAGCTCGCGCCGGACCCGCTCGACCGGGTCGCCGGGCTGCCCGTGTCGCCAGGAGAGCACGCTGCGGGGGCCGGCTCCCAGGAAGGAGAAGCGGGCGGATCGCTCGCCGCCCTCCACCGACTCGAGCAGGAAGGCCTGGCGCTTACCCCGCGAGATCTTGAGGAAGGCAGAGACCGGGGTCTCGGTGTCGGCCTCCACCTCCACCCGCACCGGGACCGCCCGGCCGGGCTTGCAGAGCTTCTGGAAGGTGTCGAGGTCGGGCTGCGCCCTCAGGGTGTCAGCGCCAAAGAAACACCGTCATGCCATGACTCGCCGGGCAGGACCGGCGACCTCCTCGACGTTCTTTGCCACGATGCGGTTGCGGTCGTCGACGAGGATCACGATCGGCTTGTGCGTCTTGGCCTCCGCGTCCTCGAGTTCCGCGAAGGTGGCGAGGATGACCATGTCACCGGGCTTCGTCAGGTGGGCCGCCGCGCCGTTGATGCAGATCTCTCCGCTGCCGCGGCGCCCCTTCATCACGTAGGTCTGCAGCCGGGTCCCGCGGGTGATGTTCCAGACGTGGATGGCCTCGAACTCCCAGATGCCGGCGGCGTCGAGGAGGTCCTCGTCGATGGTGACGGACCCCTCGTAGTCGAGGTCGGCGTGCGTCACCGTGGCACGGTGGATCTTGGACTTGAAGAACGTCCGGCGCATCTGGTGTTAAATATCTGCTCCCCGGGCCGGGATCAAGGAGTCCCCCGTCGCACCCGCGTCCGGGCCGCCCGGGCCGGGGCCCTTTCGCCATGAGAAACGCTCCGATGGCCGCCGCGCTCGCCCTTCTCCTCGCGGCCTGCGCCGGCGCGCCGGCCTCTCCCTCGCGAGAGGCCGACGGCGAGGCGGAGGTGCGGCCCGCCGAGCTCCAGTCGGACGTGGATTGGCTCGCCGCCCCGGAGCGCACCGGCAGGGGCCTCGGCACCCCGGGGCTCGCCGCCGCCGCCGCCTTCGTCGCCGACCGCATGCGATCGCTGGGGCTCGAGCCCGCTTTCCCGGAAGGGTACCTACAGGGTTTCGAGGCGCCGGTGGGGGTGGTGCTCCGGGGAGAGAACGCGCTCTCGGTGGGCGGGAAGGATCTCCGCCTGGGAGCCGATTGGCAGCCCTTCACCTTCAGCGACGCAGGCGGTGCCCAGGCCGAGCTCGTCTGGGCCGGTTACGGCATCACCGCGCCCGAGCTCTCCTACGACGACTACGCCGGCCTGGACGCGAAGGGGAAGGTGGTCCTGGTGGCGGCCCACTTCCCGCGCGAGTCCGACCCCGGCTCTCCCTTCCGATCGCCCCGCGCCTACGCCTACGGCGAATGGCGCTACAAGGCGATGAACGCCCGCGACCACGGGGCGGTGGCCGTCCTGGCGGTGCGCGACGACTGGCAGCACCAGGGCCCCGACGCGCTCCGGCCCTTCGGCGGGACGCCCTCCTCCTCCGCCGGGATCCTGGCGGTCCGGGCGCTCGCGAACTCGCTAGCCGGGGTGGCGGACGCGGCAGCCCTGGCCCGGCCCGGAGAGGAGGACGGCAGGCCCCACTCCCGGGCGCTCGGCGTCGCCGTCCGGGTCCAGGTGGGCCTGGAGCAGGCGCGCACGCACACCGCCAACGTGGTGGGGGCGATCTGGGGTCGCGACCCCGACCTCGCCGGCGAGTGCGTGGTGGTGGGCGCGCACTACGACCACCTCGGGCTCGGGGGCGAGAGCTCGCTCGCTGCGGACCAGAGCGGTCTCCACCCGGGCGCGGACGACAACGCGAGCGGGGTGGCGGCGCTGCTCGCGATCGCCAAGGGTCTCCAGAGGGCGGGCCCCCGCTCGCGCACGGTGCTCTTCGCCGCCTTCAGCGGCGAGGAGTCGGGTCTTCTCGGGTCCGCCCACTTCGTCAAGGCGCCCCCGCCCTTCTGCCCCCTCGAGCACATGCAGCTGATGGTGAACCTCGACATGGTGGGCCGGCCCCAGAAGGGCAAGGTGTTCGTGGAGGGAGTGGACACGGCGCGCGGGCTGCGCTCCTGGGTGGCGGCGCTCAACGCGCGAGCTCCGTCCCTGGCGCTCTCGCCGGCCTTCGTGGGGGACGGCTACGGCCCCTCGGACCAGACGAGCTTCTACGCCAAGGGGATCCCGGTCCTCTTCTTCTTCACCGGGGCGCACGCCGACTACCACCGCCCCACGGACACCGCGGACAAGATCGACGCCGGCGGCCTCGCGGAGGTGGCGGTCCTGGCGCTGCGCGCCGTCGAGTCGGCCGCGGACGCCCCCTACCGCATCGAGGTGGTGAAGTCGCCTCCCCCGCCCGGGCAGGGCGGAGGCCGGGAGGGTCGCGGGTACGGCGCCTACCTCGGTACCATCCCCGACTTCGGGGAGCGGAGCGAGCCCGGGGTCCTGCTCACCGGGGTGCGCGCGGGGAGCCCGGCAGAGAAGGCGGGGATCGGGGAGGGGGACGTAGTGCTCCAGGTCGGCGGCCGCAGGATCCAGAACCTACAGGACCTCTCCTACGCCCTTCGCTTCTATCGGCCCGGCGACGCGGTGGAGGTGGTCTGGTCGCACCGCGGCGAGCGGAAGACCGCCCAGGTGGTGCTCGGGGAGAGGAAGTAGGTGCCCGGCCCGCTCGCGGCGCGGCGCCTCGAGCTCCTCACCCTGGCCCGGTCGGCGGGCCCGGGGTTCGCCTCCATCGACCCCGCCCGCCTCCGGTTTCACCTCGGGACTTCCCTCGCCGACCTGCGCGTCCCGGTCCAGATCGCCCCCGACGCCGCGGCCATCGCCAAGGTCGCGGCCGCGCAGGTGGGGCTCCTGCTCTCCACCCACTACAAGGCCTTCGTGCCGGCCGAGGTGCTCGACCGGCTCTACCTGCGCGAGGACTTCGTCTCGCTGCCGCGCGGAGAGGACTCGCTCGGCCCGGTGTCCGGCGGGCCAGACCTGCGCCGGGCGGCGCGCCTCGCCTCCCAGGTGCACCCCGCCCTGTCGGGCGGCGTGCTGTGTGCCTGGATGGGGCCGGGGGGAAGGGGGCGCTCGCTCACCGCGCTGTGGATCAGCGTGCTGCGCAGGGCCGCGGAGGAGGCCGCGGCCTCGAGCGAGCGCGAGGACACGCTCTTCCTCGCCGCGCTGGCGCTCTTCGGGTCGCTGCAGCAAGCCGCGGCCGGCCTGCAGGAGGAGCTGCCTAAGCCCCCGCACGACCGCTACCTGCGCGGCGCGGCCCTGCACGCCTTGTGGATTGCGGGGAACACCGGGCTCGCTCGCGCCGCCCGCGACCTGGGCCTCGGCCCCGACGATCCCGCGGTCGTCCGGCTGGAGGCGGTGCTCAACCCAGGGGCGCTCGCCGGCGGGCGCGGCGCCGTCGCTGGAAGCGGGTCCACCCTCTACGGGCTCGACCTCTCCGCCGGGGTGCCCCGCGCCGAC
>Ga0335079_10004318_pt1 | contig 16337 bp, 13 predicted proteins | sample Lox_Sample_33_FD_206719 | JGI IMG/M metagenome (GOLD analysis project Ga0335079, IMG submission 206719) | Soil microbial communities from Loxahatchee National Wildlife Refuge, Florida, United States - Lox_Sample_3.3 | ecosystem: Environmental > Terrestrial > Soil > Wetlands | place: USA... | reverse complement strand
ACTTCGAAGGCCGGGATCGAGGCCATGAAGCAGCAGGTCGCTTCAGGCCGCCTGCATCCCATGACCGCGAAGAAGGGTCTCGCGACCAAGATAGTCGCCGACTTCCATTCGGAGGCGGCGGCCAAAGAGGCGGGCGAGAACTGGGAGAAGATTTTCCAGAAGAAAGAAGTTCCGGCCGACATTCTGCAGGTTGCGGTCAGCTATGAGGACATTGCCGCCAAAGACGGCGGCGGCGCCGTGAAGCTCGACAAGCTGCTGGCGCGCTGTGGGCTCGCCGAATCGGTAAGCGATGGCCTACGGAAGATCAAAGCGAAAGCGGTGCAGATTGACGGCACGGTGAAGACCGAGCCCATCCTGCACGTCAACGTTCCCGCAGAGATGACGATTCGCGTGGGACGACTGCTGCGCAGGGTGACAATCTCGTGAGCCGACGGAACGTCGCCGTTTCACCCCCAACTCAAAATGAATTGTCATCCTGAGCGACGCCCGAACCGAGCGCAGGCGAGGCCAGGGCGAGCGAAGGATCTTGCAAAACGGGGACAGCCTGCCACATTTCATCGGACAGTCGCAGCAATGACCGCGATTGTATTTAGGCTCCAAAACCCCCCGGTTCAGGCTGTCCCCGTTTGTCACCTTGTCTTACGGAACCGCGGCCACGCATAGCGGTGCTGCTTCATGTCCACGCGCAGGCCGCTGAAGGCGACGCCCTCGGTCTGCAAGATGAATCTCTGCTCCGCGCCTTTCACCCCCGGCAACAGGATTTTGCCGCCGGCGCCGACCACGCGCTGCCAGGGAAGAATGCCGCCAGAGCCGTGTAGCGCCCACACCACCTGCCGCGCCGCACCCGGGAAGCCGGCGGCGTAGGCGACGTCGCCGTAGGTCGCGACCTTGCCGCGCGGGATTTTCCGGATCGTCGCGCGGATGCGGGTAAACATGCTGCTGTTGGTCTGCTCTTTCATTTGTGGTTAAATCCTGCGCGCGTGCGTGCCGTCGCCATCCTCGGCCCAGACGTTTCGCCCGAATACCTGGCCCTGTTTTCGGGGCCAGGCTGCCAGATCATCGGCCACCAGCGCGGCGACCCCGTGCCCGCCGTCGATGCCGCGATCGTGCTGGGCGGCGACGGCACCGTCCACCATTATCTGCGCGATCTGTCGCAACTGAAAATCCCGGTGCTGATGGTTCCACGGGGAAGCGGCAACGACTTCGCCCGCGCGCTCGGCTTGCGGACCGACGCCGAGGCTGTGGCCGCCTGGAATCGCTTCCTCGATACCGGCCATTCACGCGAGATCGACCTGGGAATGATTACTCCGCTGGGCGAGACACCGGCCTCGCCGCGGCTCTTCTGCAATGTCGCGGGCGCCGGTCTCGACTCGGAGGCCAACCGTCGCGCCAACGCCATGCCGCGCTGGCTGCGCGGGCGCGGCGGATACGTGCTTGGCGCGCTGGCAGCAATCCGGAAGAGCAAACCGCGGCGGTTCGTGATCGAGGCGCAGCAGGTCGCGCTTCCTGCGAGGCGCATCGACGAACCCGGCCTGATGGTGGCCTTCGCCAATGGTCCGGCCTACGGCGGAGGTCTGCGCATCGCTCCGGCGGCGGACTTCTGCGACGGGCAACTCGATGTGTGCTTCGTGCGGCGAATCGGGAGAGCCCGGATGTTGCGGCTTTTGCGGCACGTGTTCTCCGGTCGGCACGTGAAGCTGCCCGAGGTGGAGTATTCCAAGGCTTCGAGCGTCCGGTTGGAGACCGATGTTCCATTGGACGTTTACGCGGATGGAGAGTTTGTCTGTCACACGCCGGTTCAGGTGAGCGTGGTTCCGAAGGCCCTGCGGATAATTGCGCCGTAGCACTTTCTCTTGTGTGATCACGTGTCAGGGCGCGAGTTTACTCGTGCCGTTATGCCGTTCTCTAAGATTTGGGCTTCAGCCGCTGAGACGCAGGGGCTAAGCCCTCTCCTTTTCTTGTGCTTTCGGCACGACTGAAGTCGTGCCCTTCCCAACGACAGCTCACTCGTAGCGCAGCGACTCGATGGGATCGAGCCGTGCCGCACGCGCAGCCGGGTAGATGCCGAAGAACAGCCCCACCGAAAGCGCGACGGTGAACGCCAGCACGACCCAGAACATCGACACGCGCGAGGGCAGCGGTGAGAGCGCGTCCACGGCCAGGCTGATGCCGCCGCCCGCCAGGATGCCGAGGATGCCGCCCAGCGCCGTCAGCACCATCGCCTCCAGCAGGAACTGCACCAGGATGTGGCGCTTGCGCGCGCCCACCGCCTTGCGCACGCCGATCTCACGAGTGCGCTCGGTCACCGACACCAGCATGATGTTCATCACCCCGATGCCGCCCACCACCAGGCTGATGGAGGCGATGACCAGCAGCACCACGTAAATGCCTCCGGTGAGCTGCTGGTAGAACTCGATGAACTGGTTTTGCGTGCCGACGTCGAAGGAGTTCGGCTTCTTGGGCGCATCGTGGCGGCGCCGGCGCAGGATCTCCGTCACCTGCTCTTTCACCGGGGGCATCGCAGCTTGGGCGTTGGTTTTGATGTCGATGTAGAGGCCGTCCTTGGCGTCGGGATGGAGCTTGAGCAAGGTAGTGATGGGCAGCCAGATGAAGTTGTCGCGATCGAAGCCGAAAAGTGATCCTCGTTTCTCCAGCACTCCAATCACTTCGAAGGCGTCGTTCTCGAAGTAAACGGTTCTGCCCATCGGGTCCTGGTGAGGAAACATCTTTTCGGCCACGGTGGCGCCGAGCACGACCACGTTGGTGCGATGGCGGACGTCTCCATCGCTCAAGAAGCGGCCCTCGCGCACGTAAGACGTGTAAACGTTGATGTAGTCTGGCTCGACGCCGAGGATGGCGACCCCGGAAGCATGGATGTTGCCGTAGCGCACATCCGGGTTGGGGAACTTCAGCGGATCGAGATAGACGCGCGAGGTGACGATGGCGATGTCCTGGGCTTTCTGGCGGATCTCTTCCGCATCGTCGCGGGTCAGCTCCTTGCGCTGGCGTTCTTCCTCGGTTGGGAAGCGGAAAGCGAACGACGGCATGCGGGAAACGGTCACGATGTTGGAGCCCAGGCTGGCGATCTGCCGCGCGACCGAAGTGTTCAGGCCAGTGATCACCGCCGCCATGGCCACGATCATCATCACGCCGATGATGACGGTCAGCATGGTGAGGCCGGAGCGCAGCTTGTTGCCACGCAAATTATCGAAGGCGACGCGAATGAGTTGCAGCAGCATGTTCAGTCCGCCCGCAGCGCCGTCACCGGGTCCATGCGCGCGGCCCGGTTGGCGGGATAGATGCCGGAAATAATCCCGATGGTCGAAGCCACTCCCAGCGCCAGAATTACCGACCACAGGCGGATCACTACCGGCAGCGATGAGAGAAAAGAAACCGTCAGCGAGAAAGCCACCCCGATGGCCACGCCCAGGGCGCCGCCGACCAGCGCCAGGGCCACCGACTCGGCCAGGAACTGCCGCAGGATGTCGGAGCGGCGCGCACCCAGCGCCTTGCGCACGCCGATTTCGTGGGTGCGCTCGGTCACCGAGACCAGCATGATGTTCATAATGACGATCCCGCCGACCACCAGCGCGATGCCGGCGATAATCGTGGTCACCAGAAAAACCGCGCCGGTCATGTTGCTCCACATGTCCAGCATGGTGTCGGCCGTGGCGATGGCGAAGTCGTCCTCGTCGTTGTACATGCGATGGCGGCGGTTGCGCAGCACCATGCGGGACTCATCGATAGCAAGCTGCATGTCTGGTGGCGTGGCGGCCTGCGCCTGGATCACGATCGACTGGCTGGCTACGTTGTACATCTTCATGTAGACGCTGATGGGAATGCGAACGAAGGTGTCCTGCGGCTGGCCCAGGAAGTCGCCCGACTTTTTGGCCACGCCGATCACGCTGAAGGCGTTGCCGTCCACGATCAGCTCCTTGCCCAGCGGGTCTTCGTGGGCGAAGAGGCGGTCGGCCACGTCGCCTCCAATTACAGCCTCGTTGCGCGCGTGGTCGATATCGGTCTCGGTGAAGTGGCGTCCGGATTCCAGCTCCATCGCCTGTCCGATGAAGGCGGCCTGCACGGTCACGCCCCGCAACTGGGTGGTGTCGATGGAGTGGTTCTTGTACTTGACCGTCTTGGTGTCCTGGAAGTTGGCGGAGACGAGCTGGCAGTGCGCGCAGCCCCGCTCCACGGCCAGGAAGTCGTCATAGGTGAGGTTGCGCCGGCGGTTCTCGCGCAGGAAATCCTCCATCGAGCGGATGCCCTGGGTGAACTTCGAGAGGCTGAACGAGGTAGAGCCGAAATCCATGACCCGCGATGTCATGTACTGGTTGAAGCCCTGCAGCACGGCCACCACCGCGATCACCGTGGCTACTCCGATGATCACTCCCAGGACGGTGAGGAAGGAGCGCAGCTTGTGCGCCCGCAGCGCATCCAGAGCCATCGCGATGGCTTCATTTCGCAGCATAGGGAGATAGACCGAGGGAGTGCGGGAAGGATAGCAGAATTTGCGATTTGCGATTTCTGATTTGTGATTTTCGGAGGCCGAGTGGTTGAGTTAGCACCGGTCCCCAAATCACGAGTCACAGATCACAAATCCCCACCACCCCCATCTGCCTGCCCGTCACTCCCTTCGCGGCGCGATGGGAGAAGAACAAGTCGGTGCGGCAGGCGGTGCAGAAATCGAGCACGGTGATGCTGGTTCTGGCAAGGCCGGCGGCGAGCAGTTGCCGGCGGTTGGCCTCGCGCAGGTCAAGGTAGAGGATGCGTCCAACATCGCTGTGCCCCGGGGCGCGCGCGGTCAGGAACAGCAACGGATATCGTTCGTGCACCGAGTCCGACTCGGTAACCTCGCGGAACAAGTCGGCGGCGAAAGCGAACTGCGCGTGGAAGCGCTCGCGGACCTCTTCACCGACCGTGTAACAGCAGGAGGCGATGCCCGGCCCGATGGCGGCGCGCAGGTCTCCGGGTTCAGAGCCAAAATGCAGCCGCATGGCCCCCACGCCTTTCTCGGCGATGCGCGCGAGCGTGCCTCGCCATCCCGCATGGAATGCGCCCACTGCCTTGCGCTTGCGATCAACCAGTAGCACCGGTAGGCAATCGGCGGTCTGCACCGCGAGCACCAGGCGCGGAGTATCGGTCACCAAGCCATCGCCGGCGAGAAGCTGCTCCGGCGGATGATCGACGCGGTGGATAATGTCGGAATGAATCTGCCGCAGGCGGACCAGCGGCCACGACTTACCATCGGTATCCATAGCTCCCAGCGCCCGCAACAGCAGGGTGCGATTTTCGTCCACCGCGGCGTGGGTGTCCTGCTTGGTGTAGCCGAGGTTGAGGGCGTGCCCGCCATAGGCTTCGGAAACTCCGCCGTTGCGGGTGGAAAAACCGTGTACGAGCCAGCGCATGCGGGCAAAAGGCTCAGCGCAGACCAGCGATGCTTTTTCCGCGGGGCGGATGCGTTTGGAAACAGGCACTGGCAATGATTCTAAACGCTCGGCCCCGCGATGCGCCTCCGGGCCGGTTTGACACCATTGCCTGCTCCCACCTAACCTTTTCTATTCTGTTCCCTACGAACCGCGGAGCCGACAAATGAAAGTCCTGGTCCTGGGAAGTGGCGGACGCGAGCACGCGCTGGTGTGGAAGCTGCGCCAGTCCCCGCGTGTCACCCAGGTGTATTGCATCCCGGGCAATGGCGGCATCTCGGCCGACGCCCAGTGCCTGCCGGGCGACCTGAAGAATACGGACAGTCTGCTCGAAACCGCCGGCCGCATCCAGCCTGACTTGACCGTGGTTGGCCCCGAGTTGCCGCTCAGCCTGGGAGTGGTGGATGAGTTTCGCCGCCGCGGCTATCGCATCTTCGGACCCACGGCCGCTGCCGCGCGGCTGGAATCGAGCAAGACCTTCGCCAAGCAGTTCATGCAGCGTTACAACATCCCCACGCCAAAATACTCGGTGTGTGTCAGCGAGAATGACGTTCGGGAAGCGCTCGTCCATTTTTCACCTCCCATCGTGGTAAAGGCGGATGGCCTGGCGGCAGGCAAGGGCGTAGCTATATGCAAGAACAAGGCGGAGGCGGCCACGGTCGCAGCCGAAATGCTGAGCGGCAAGGTGCTGGATGGCGCCGGCAAGCGCCTGGTGCTGGAGGAATTCCTCGAGGGTGAAGAGATCTCCTTCATGGTACTGAGCGATGGCGAGCGGGTGGCTCCGCTGATCGCGGCGCAGGACTTCAAGCGCATCGGCGATGGCGATACCGGTCCCAATACCGGCGGCATGGGCTCGTATTCCACCGACGCGCTGCTCGATGGCGAGATGCAGGAGTGGCTGCTCACCCACGTGGCGCGCCCGGTCATCGAGGGCATGAAGGCGGAGGGTTCGCCGTACAAGGGCATTCTCTACTGCGGGCTGATGATGACTGCGCGCGGCCCCGAGGTGCTGGAGTTCAACTGCCGCTTCGGCGATCCCGAGACCCAGCCGGTGCTGATGCGCATGGAGAGCGATCTGCTCGGCGCGTTCATCGCGTCCATCGAAGGCCGGGTCAGCGACGGCGATCTGAAATGGTCGCCCGAACCGGCGGTGTGCGTGGTGCTGGCCTCGGGCGGATATCCCGGCGCCTACGAGATGGGGAAGAAGATCAGCGGGATTGAGGAAGCCGACCGTTTGGAAGGGGTCAAGGTTTTTCACGCCGGAACGACGGCGCGCGATGGCGCTTTCTACACCGCCGGTGGGCGGGTGCTGGGCGTCACGGCGCGTGGCGGCGATCTGGCGCAGGCAGTCGAGCGGGCCTACGCCGGCGTGGCTCGCATCCGCTTCGAGGGCATGCACTATCGCAAGGACATCGCTGCCCGCGCGCTGAGATCCAGCTCGGCGGTAAGGAAGGCATGAGCAAACCACTGGTCTCGATTGTCATGGGCTCCGATTCCGACCTCGAGGTGATGCGCGAGGCCGCCAAGGCGCTCGATGACTTTGGCATCACCTACGAGATGGATATCACCTCGGCGCATCGCTCGCCAGCGCGCACCAGCGAGTTCGCGCGCCAGGCCGCCGGCCGCGGGATCAAAGTCATCATCGCGGGCGCGGGTGGCGCCGCGCATCTCGCGGGCGTGATCGCTGCTGAGACCACGCTGCCGGTGATCGGCGTGCCCATGCCGTCGTCGTCGCTGCAGGGACTCGACGCGCTGCTGGCCACGGTGCAGATGCCTGCTGGCATCCCCGTCGCCACGCTCGCCATCGGCAAAGCCGGCGCTACCAATGCCGGCATCCTGGCGGCGCAAATCCTGGCGCTTAGCGACCCGGCCATCGCCAAGAAAATGGCCACGCACAAAGAAAAACTCGCCCGCGGAGTGGAGGAGAAGTCAAATAAGCTGAAATCGCAGGGCCGCTAAGCTGGGTCGATGGTCGTTAGCCGTCGGTCGTTTAGGGGCCGGTCTGCAATCAACCACCGACTAACGGCCACCGACCAACGACAAAGGGGGCGAACATGATCGGACTTTCATTCTTCGAGCTGCTGCGCTTTGACGAGCAGGAGACCGAGCGCTGGCATCAGTTCCTGGCCAAGCAAGGCGCGGACGCGCTGGATTTGCCCATCGATCTGGCCGGCGGCAAAACTGTGCGCGATCTGCTGCTGCATATCTTCGGGGTGGAGTTGAAGTACGCCGAACGCATCGCGGGTGGCACACTGACGAAGCCCGCCGATCTCCCGACCGGGACTTTGGATGAGATCTTTACTATCGCCGCGTCGGCGCACGGGAAGATGAAGACTTATCTGAAGACAGCGTCGGAAGCCGACCTGAACGGGAAGATAACGTTCCCCACGCTCTCTGCCGGAGAGCAGACGGCGACGCGGCGTAAGGTGCTCGGCCACGCGCTCATCCACAGTCTGCGGCATTGGGCGCAACTCACCACCGAAATGCGCCGCCGCGGCCACAAGACCGACTGGCACCATGATTTTCTGTTTGCGGATGCGTTGACGTGAGGCAATCCATCCTTCAGGTTTAGTGGCGAGGAACCGCGCCCACAACCAGAGCAACGACACCGCCAGCCAGAAGTACGATGCCGACCGTCGGGGGCAGCTTCTGGCTATGCTCAGTATGGATGCCGATGCTGGTATTTCCGATATTGGCGCTGTGGTTCTCGCCGTGAGGTACCGGCACGACAAAAGCCAGCACTCCCAGCACCAGCAGCAAAATTCCGACCAGGGCAATAGCCTTCATGGAAATCTCCTCTTAGACGACCCTGCGCCCTTGGATCACGCGAATCACCAGAACCACCAGTGCGACTACCAGCAGAAGGTGGATGTAGCCACCCAGGGTGTACGAACTCACGACTCCCAGCAGCCACAGCACCAGAAGGATTACAAAAATTGTCCAAAGCATAGCGGCGGTCCTCAAGCATCAAGTTGGTCGTGCGGAAGCGGAGCGCAGGGCGCAGTCGCCTTCTGACGCAACCGAGGTTGGGTGCGGAAATCGGCGGTTCAGTTGCCCAGGACGGGAAAGGAGCTCAAAGGTCGATCTATGTTGGATTGGTAAAGCCAGGAACGCCTTCCGCCGTTGGAATGGTGGCTCGCACCGTCGTGCCCGATGGGGACGACAGCAGTTCGAGCCTGCCTCCCAGTTGCTCCATGCGTTCGGTCATGCCCCGCAACCCGACGCCGTGGATGCCCATCCAATCCGGCGAGGAATGCTCCAAGAGTGCCGGCGCCATACCTTTTCCGTTGTCTTTGATTTCCAGGATCGCCATGCCGTCGTCGACCCGCAGACGAATATCTGCGGTCGAACCGCCGGAGTGCCGGTGGATGTTGGTAAGGCTTTCCTGCAGGACGCGGAACAGGGCAACCTCGGCATCGCGGCCGAGCCGGCCAAAGTCCGCCTGCACGTCAAGGGTGCTTTGGATTCCGCTGCGCGCGGCGAATCCATCAAGGTACCAGGAGATCGCCGATTTCAACCCCATCTCATCCAGCATCGGGGGATACAGAAGGTAGGAAATCGTGCGCACTTCCTTGATGGCGCTCTCTATCAACGGCGGACACTCTGCCAGCAGGCCTCTGGCCTCGCGTTGCTCCGGCCCCACGAGAACGGACAGCGAATCCACGATGATCTTGATAGCGGCCAGGTATTGCCCGAGGCTGTCATGAAGTTCACGTCCCAGCCGCCGGCGCTCCTCGTCCTGCGAGCGGAGCAGATGAAGCGAAAGCCGGCGCAGTGACTGCTCCGAATTTTGCAACTTTCGCTCGGCCAGGGAGCGCGAGGCGACTTCCTGCTGCAACGCGTTCTGGGCCAGCATCTTTTCGGTGACATCGCGGGTGACTTTTCCGAAGCCGATCAGCTTCCCGGTATCATCTCTAACGGCGGTGATGATCACGTTTGCCCAGAATCTGGAACCGTCTTTGCGAAGCCGCCAGCCTTCATCCTCAAAGCGGCCTTCGCTGGCCGCCACCTGCAACTCCCATTGCGGCTTTCCGTGCTGCACCTCTTCGGGCGGGTAAAAGCACGAGAAATGCTTGCCGATGATCTCCGGACCCTCGTATCCCTTGATGCGCTGCGCTCCGTTGTTCCAGCTTGCGACGCGCCCCTCGGGATCGAGCATGAAGATGGCATAGTCCCGCACCGCCTCCACGAACAGGCGGAATCGCTCCTCGCTGCGCCGGAGCTTCAGTTCGATTTCGAGCGCCTGAGTTCGCTGCTGAAGCTCGGCGATGGCCCCCAGGCGTTTCTCGATGAGTCCCATCTCGGCCGGGCTCTTGCTGGAGACGACCTCCGAATGCTCCCCGCACATCTCCAGAAATGGCCCGAGGTTCCGGTCGTGGTCGAAGCCGTCGGCCGGGTAGGCGCACAGCAGTGAAAAAGAGTGCTGCCGGGCGAGATCATTCCAAAGCCGTTCGAGTCGAAGAGCTTCTTGCGATTTCCCGCGTGCCCACAGCAGGGCCACCACTTCCCCGAAGACAGCGACCCGGGAGCCCTTGCCCTGCGCAGCGCTGCGGGCCTGCGCCAGCAAGCCGCCCATCGTCTCGTTGAAGCGCGCCTCGTCCACCGAGCCGTTCACCATGATGCGCGAGAGCGTTTCATCCGCTTCCGCCACCATGTATCGTCCCTCGCGGATTGCCCGGTTGGTATCCAGGCCCTGGTCTCTTAACTGCTGGTCCAGCGCATCGTGGTGCGCTTGCGTGGCGATCACAATCGCTGGATCGCCCGCCGCAACAGCTCCGCCGATAAATCGGCGCAACGCAACCAGCAACGCCCCATCGTCAGTGTAGAACTGAACGCCGTGCGCTTCCGCCCCTTGTCGTATACCGGCATTCGTTTCAAGAGTCCGGCCAGCCAGCTCAGTCAACTTCCTGTGCGTAGTGGTGCGCAAATGCCGCCCCCGTACCCCCATGTGAGAGCCCCCGGCAAAGCCTAGCAGCAATAATGAGTTTGCGGCATACAGGAAAACCCGTAGGAGGAGTTTCGTAGAAGGAGGGGGCTGATGGAACTTGGGCGAGAGGCGTTTGTGCTTTAACGGAGGGGATTACTGAGTTCTAAATAATTCCCTTCAGAGCTTCAGCTCCTTCAGCCACTCGCGCAAACTTCCGCCCAGGTCGGGACGCTTGAGCGCGAACTCGACGGTGGCTTTCAGAAAGCCGAGTTTGTCGCCGGTGTCGTGGCGCTTGCCTTCGAAGACGTATCCGTAGAGCTTCTCCCGCTGCAGCAGCAGGCGCAGGCCGTCGGTGAGTTGGAGTTCGCCGCCGGCGCCGAGCGGCGTTTGCGCCAGCGTCTCGAAGACGGTGGGCGTGAGCACGTAGCGCCCGATGACGGCCAGGTTGGAGGGCGCGTCCGCGAATTTCGGCTTTTCCACCAGGTTGGTGATGTCGTGGAGCCTGCCTCCAAAGCGCCCCTCCACCGGCTTACCCTGGATCACGCCGTAGGCCGAGATGGCCGGCCCTTCGACCACTTGCGTGGCGATCACCGACGATTGAGTTTCGTTGAAGACATCGATCATCTGCTTCAGGCAGGGGACGGCTGCGTCGATCACGTCGTCGGCCAGCAGCACCGCGAAAGGCTCATAGCCGACCAGTTCGCGCGCCATCAGCACCGCGTGGCCGAGGCCCATCGCTTCTTTCTGCCGGACATAGGCCACGTGGATCATGTCCGAGATCTGCCGCACCACGGAGAGCAGCTCGGTTTTGCCGCGCTCTTCCAGCATCTTCTCCAGCTCGTAGCTGACGTCGAAGTGGTCCTCAATGGCGCTCTTGCCGCGGCCGGTGATGATGATGATCTGGTCGCAACCCGCGGCCAGCGCCTCTTCGACGCCGTACTGAATGATGGGTTTATCGACCAGCGGCAGCATTTCCTTGGGCTGCGCCTTGGTGGCGGGCAGGAAGCGCGTGCCCAGACCGGCGGCGGGGAAGACGGCTTTGCGGACTTTCATCTTCGTCATGCAGTAGCACTCAGCATTCAGCAGTCAGCATTCAGCAAGAACATAGCGGCCGACGGCCAATGACCGCCGACTAACGACCAACGGAAGCTCACAGCACGGGAGTGTCATCCCCCAGCATCGCCTTGCGGATGATCTTTACCGGCGGAAAGCCTTGCTGGAGGAACTCGTTGTGGAACTGCTCCAGGTTGAACTTCGCGCCCATCTTCTGTTTGTAGTCGTCGCGCAGCTTCATAATCTCGAGCTTTCCCAGCGTGTAGACGAGGTAGGTGGGGTCCGACGTGCCGCGCTTGGTTTCGGTTTCGGCCACGGCGCGGGACTGATAGCCTTCCTTGACGAAGAAGTCCACCGCCTGCTCGAAGGTCATCTTGCCGGTGTGCATTTCAATGCCGACGATGTAGCGCGCGTTGCGCAGCAGCGCATCCTGCAACTGCCCGAGGCGAAGCTTCAGATGCTTCTCGTCGCTGCCTGCGTTGGCTGATTTGCCGTAGCCTTCGTCGAGCATCATCTGCTCGGAATAGTGGGCCCAGCCTTCGGCATTCGACCCGCAGCCCACCAGCTTGCGCACCTTCGACGGCGCGCTCTGCACCCAGAGGAACTGCACGTAATGGCCGGGATAGGCTTCGTGCGTGGCTACCGAAGTGAGTGTGTCGTAGTTGAACTGCGCCATGAATTCGCGCACGTGTTCCGGTGCCCAGCTTTTCTCCGGCAGGGTGACGTTGAAGAACGCTTCTTTTGCGGTGTGCTCGTAGGGGCCGGGCGTATCCATGGAAGCGAAGGTGAGCGCACGCATGAAGGGCGGCGTTTCTTCCACGATGGGCAGCACCGGCGACGGGATGGTGACGATGTGGGCGCGCTCGATAAAGCCGCGCAGGTCGCCGAACATATCGCGCACGGTCTGCAGTAACTGGTCGGGCGGCGGATAATTCTTCTGCGCGTCCGCCAGCACCTGGTCGAGAGTTTTGTTGGGATCGATTTTCGCTGCGGTTTCTTTCAGCCACTGCTGGTTACGGTGCAGGTCGGCATAGCCGAGCTTCAGCAGTTCGTCGAGCGGCGTGTCCACCATCTCGTCATACAGCAGTTTCTTGCGATAGTTCTCGGCGCCGATGCGGAAATCGCCGTTGGAGCGCGGCAGCAGGTCGTCCTGCAGCCACTTCTGGTAAGCCCCGAGCGCGTCGATCACCGCCTGGTTGCTCTGGTGGAACTCGTCCAGAAGCTTGCGGTCGTGTACTTCCTTGAATGCCCCAGGCACGTCCTGCTGGAAGAAATGGATGATCCCCGGCGCCTGCTGCAGCGCGATCTGGGTATATATCCTGGGTGGGTTCTTAAGGTTGGCGCGCGCCGCGTCGAACACTTTGGGAATCAGCCGCTCGCGTGCGATGGCCGATCGCAGCCGCTCTTCCGGCGGTGCAAACTTGCGGCTCATGATCAGGAAGACGCTGTAGGTGGGGCCGCCCATGTAGCGGTCCGGATTGGTCTCCCAGCGCCGGATCTGCTCCAGCTCGAGCAGTCGTCCGTCGATCTCATGCAGCAGCAGCTCGCGGTCGGCCTGCTGCTCGGCCGTCAGCCCGCTCGCGCCAAAGCCCTCGATCTTCCCTCGCGCCTGCTTCAGCGCCTTCGCCTCGGCTTCAACCCCGGCGCGCGAATAATCTTCGAGCTGTGTGTCGTAACGATGGAACCCGGCGGCCGTGCCTGCGGTGGGATGGAACGGGAAGTAGTAGTCGTCAAAGTACTGGTCCACCTGCCGGTTCCACCCAGCCGGCGGCTCAGCCTGTGCTTCTCTTCCTGCTTGCGCCATGCTCGTTCCCATCATCACCGCCAAAATCGAAAAGCTCAACAGGAAACCGCGGAAGGAATGTCTCATCAGCACCTCGGCAGCGAAGTAAGGTACCACGACCGCGTGTTAGCGCGAAGGGAGCGTAGAACCGATCCCTACGGCTGTGCTGGCACCGTCTTTTCCTTGGCCGCCAATTCCTCCAGCAGCCGCTTCAACCGTTCCAGTACTTCCTCGGGCTGGGTCGCCTTGAGAGAAAACTTCAGCACGCCACTCGGTGAGAACTGCGCTCCCACCTGACCGGCGACGAAGTGCGCCAGCTTCTCGGGATCGACCGCTGCCTCCTGGGTGAAGCGGACCGTCACCTGGTCGCGGCGGCGGTCGATGGCGGCGACTCCCAGCCGCTGCGCCGCCAGCTTGAGCGTCGCATACTCCAGCAGGTTGCGCACTGCTGCCGGCGGCTCGCCGTAGCGGTCGGAAAGTTCCTCGCGCACGTCCTTGAGCTGGGCCTCGCTCTCGACTCCGGCCACGCGCTTGTACATCCTGAGCCGCTGGTTCTCTTCTTTTATGTATTCGGCGGGAATGCGAATGTTGATGCCGAGATTGAGCTGGACCGCGACTTCCTCCCGCGAGACCTCGCCCTTCATCTCGCGCACCGTGCGGTCGAGCATGCTGGTATAGAGTTCGAAGCCGACGGAGTTGATGTGTCCGCTCTGCTGCCCGCCCAGCAGGTTGCCGGCGCCGCGCAGCTCGAGATCGAGGGCAGCGATCTTGAACCCGGCGCCAAGATCAGAAAATTCCTTCAGAGCGGCCAGCCGGCGTCGTGCCAGCGGCGTCAGTTCGACATCCGGCGGCACCAGCAGATATGCGTAGGCGCGGCGGTTCGAGCGCCCGACGCGTCCGCGCAACTGGTAGAGCTCGGAAAGCCCGTGGCGGTCGGCGCGGTTGATGACGATGGTGTTGCAGAGCGGGATGTCGAGCCCGTTCTCGATGATGGTGGTGGCTACCAGCACGTCGGCTTCGTGCCGGATGAACTTCAGCATCACCTTTTCCAGCTCCGCTTCTGACATCTGCCCGTGTCCCACGATCACTCGGGCTCGCGGCGTGAGCTCCTGCACCTTGGCGGCGATCTCGTAGATCGATTCCACGCGGTTGTGTACGAAGTACGCCTGTCCTCCGCGCTCCAGCTCGTGCTCGATGGCCGTCTTGATCAGCTTTTCGTCGAAGGCCGCGACCACCGTCTGGATGGCGATGCGGTCTTTCGGCGGCGTCTCGATCACGCTCATGTCGCGCAGCCCGGTCAGCGACATGTGCAGCGTCCGCGGGATGGGCGTAGCCGAGAGCGTCAGCACATCCACTTCTTTCTTCAGCCGCTTGAGCCGCTCTTTGTGGCGGACGCCGAAGCGCTGCTCCTCGTCCACCACCACCAGCCCAAGGTCGGCGAACTTGATGTCCTTCGAGAGCAGGCGGTGCGTGCCGATCAGGATGTCCACCTGCCCGGCTTCAACCTTCTGCACGATTTCCTTCTGCTGCCGGGCGGTGCGGAAACGGCTGAGCATCTCGATGCGGATGGGATACGCGGCAAACCGCTGCTTGAAGGTCTCGAAGTGCTGGAAGGCGAGAACCGTGGTGGGCGCGAGCACCGCGACCTGCTGGTTGTCGTTCACTGCCTTGAAGGCCGCGCGCATGGCGACCTCGGTCTTGCCGTAGCCCACGTCGCCGACCAGCAGGCGGTCCATGGGCGTGGACGCCTGCATGTCACGCTTCACGTCCACGATGGCTTCTTCCTGGTCCTCGGTCTCCTGGTGCTCGAAGGCGTCTTCGAATTCGCGCTGCCAATCGGTGTCGCGCGGGAAGGCGTGGCCCTCGGCGAGGCGGCGCTCGGCATAGAGCTTGAGCAACTCCTCGGCCATGTCCTGCATGGCCTTCTTGACCCGCGCCTTGGTACGCGCCCAGGCGGTGCTGCCCAGATGGCTTAGCGCCGGCTTTTGCCCTTCGGCGGAGCGGTACTTCTGCACCAGGTCGAGCCGGGTGAGCGGGACGTAGAGCCGCGCGCCCTCCGCATACTCCAGCACCATGAACTCGCCGCTGGTGTCGCCCTGCGTAATCTCTTTCAAACCCTGGTACTGGCCGATGCCGTGCTCGACGTGCACCACATAATCGCCCACCTGCAGGTCGCGGAAGTCGGAGAGGAAGGCCGAGACCTTCGAGCGGCTGCGCACCGGCCGAGTAAGTACCGCCTCGGACTCGTCGAAAAGGTCGCGGGCGCCGAAGACAATCAGGCCGGCTTCCGGCAAGGCTACACCGTCGGGGACGTTCGCTTTTACTACAATCGTAGTTGACATGTCCTGGGCGAAGTAGGCAGTCTCGTCCAGGTAGCTCTCTCCGCCCGGCGTGGGGGTGCGGCTGCCCAGCCGGAAGGGCACACTGTATTCCGTGAAGACGTCCGCCAGACGCTCGACTTCGCCCATCGTGGGTACGGCGAAAACGACCCGCTTGCCATCCGCCGTGAGCCGCTGAACCTCCTCCGCCATAGCCGGCATGGAGCCGTGAAAGCGGGTGGTAGGCTGGGACACAAACGACAAGTGTAGTATATTGTCGACCGGCAAGCCGGTTTCGATTCCAAGGTGCTCCAGGCTTCCCCCAGGGCGGGTAGCGAGCGAGCCCGCAAACTCTTCCGCAGAGAAATACAGGTCCTCGGGTTGGACCAGTCGTCCGATTCCGGCGCGCTCGTGGGCTTCGCGCACCCCCGCCCACCAGTGCTCGATCTCCCGGCCGGCATCCTCCGGTTCATCCACGAGAACGGCCGCCTTTGGAAGCAGATCGAATACCGATGCTCCTCCCTTCGCGGGGTTCGAAGGCTGGGAGTCTTGACCAGCTACCGGCGCATAGAACTCCCATCCCGGAAACACCGACGCGCCGCCGGCGGCCACGGCCTCGGCGATGGCACCTTCGGCCCCGCTAATGCGCGCGCCGGAGAGCCGCGCGTGAATGCCGCCCAGGATCTCTTCCGTGACCGGCGTTTCGGCCAGCGGCAGCAGCACCACCTCCTCGACGGGATTGGACGAACGCTGGCTGGCCGGATCGAACTTGCGCATGGATTCGACCTCGTCGCCGAAGAACTCGATACGTACGGGCCGGTCCATTTCCGGGG
>Ga0335079_10004313_pt1 | contig 16347 bp, 13 predicted proteins | sample Lox_Sample_33_FD_206719 | JGI IMG/M metagenome (GOLD analysis project Ga0335079, IMG submission 206719) | Soil microbial communities from Loxahatchee National Wildlife Refuge, Florida, United States - Lox_Sample_3.3 | ecosystem: Environmental > Terrestrial > Soil > Wetlands | place: USA... | reverse complement strand
CATCCTGCAATCAACCAATCTGTGGCGATATTGTTTCCCAAACTTGGGGAAAAATACGGCTCCCACGTCACCTATGAAGACAATCCGAAGGCGCACATCCGAACAGAATTCGGCTTTGACATGACGCAGGTTGCAAAGAATCGCTACACGTCCGATCGTTACCACGACTTCATTGGTTTCGAAGTGTCAAAGCCCGTGATGGAGCGCGCTTTTCAGGACACTTACGGCATTCCGCTAACTGAAGTCCTCAAGAATGAAGATCTCGCGATCGGAACGTTTCGGCGTGCAATCAGCCGCGTTATCCCCGAGATGACGCGGGTCGCGCTCGTGGCACGAAAAAGCGAGATGGTGAAGGAGACTCCGAACTTTAATTCCAAGAAGTTTCGTTATAACCTGTCTCGGGCAAACTATCAGCGCGAGTGGGGAAAGGGTTATCGAAAGCCCGGATTTGGAACTCGCGTGTTCGCCTTCTTCCTTCGATTCGTTCCCAAAGTCGGACCCTTCAAAGCTTTGGACTTCAAGATTCCGACTCGAAAAACCGAGGATCTGTATGTCGCTAGCGTCAATCACAGCCTGGACAACTACCGCGGATTGTTGAAAGAAGTTCGCGCAAACAACCTCCATCTGGAAAATACCGATTTTGACACGGGCAAGATGACCTATGCTGGCGAATATTCATTGACAGACAGAGCGTATGCGCGACTGTTGGACCAACTAGCGGGTGACGATTTTCGGCAGATTACCCCCGAACTGCAGGAAAACATTCTTGCCTTCTATCGCGATCCGGCGGCAGTAAGTACGAAGAAAGATCCGGACGCGTGGAAAAAAACTCTTGGTGAATTACAAAAGCTGAGGTCAGTCAGTCCCAGCAAGACAGCTTCTATCGAACTCGCCGACAGGCCTTAATCCGAGCGCTTGTATTCGACCTCTACACTGCCCTTTGAAGGATGAGAGAATGGCATGCAGAGCAGGATGCTCGATTCATTTCCTCCGGATGCGGTGACTTATGCGGCCGACAAAGTCTCTCTCTCGCTGGCTGGTGAGAGCGATCTCACTTTGGGCCTGTATGCGATTCAGCGCAGGTCAAGCCACTCTACAAGGGTCGGCATCACCAAACCAACAAGGTGCGCTCTCCGCGGAACAGGATCATACGCGGATGATGCAACTGCTGCATATCACTTCTCTGCGGCGCGGGGCGGACGGGGACCGCAAATCTCCCAATGCTGCCAACAGGGATGAATCGAGGGCAAATATTTTCGGGCCCCCACCCGATCCTTTGATCCTCAAAGATGGGAAGAAGGTCACCAGTGCTGAGACCTGGTGGAAGCAAAGACGGCGAGAAATTGTGGAGGACTTCGGACGCGAAATCTATGGGCGCGTCCCTGCCAATGTCCCAAAGATGAAATGGAAAGTCGTCAGCACAACTCGCGGGACAAATGGCGATATACCCGTAGTGACCAACAAATTGAGCGGGCATGCTGATAACTCTGAATATCCACAAATCACCGTAGACATCGACCTCACGCTAACGACGCCTGCGAAAGCCAGTGGCCCCGTACCGGTAATAATGGAACTCGCTCTGAGTCCCGAAGTGTTGGCCGCATTAGCAAAGCGATTTCCAGACATGTTTCGCGCCCAATCGGGGCCAACCTGGCAGCAGCAAGTGCTTGCAAGAGGATGGGGCTATGCAGAATACATTCCGACGACCGTTCAAGCCGATACTGGGGACGCACTGCAGAGCGGAATCATTGGTCTCACAAACAAAGGCCGACCCAGAAGCCTCGATGACTGGGGTGCTCTTCGCACGTGGGCATGGGGCGCGAGTCGCGCGCTCGACTACTTCGAGAGCGATAAAGCTGTTGATGCGAAACACATAGGCATCGAAGGTCACTCACGGTACGGAAAAGCTGCGCTCGTCGCCATGGCCTTCGATCCTCGTTTCGCAATCGGATACATCAGTTCATCCGGCGAATCGGGAGCGAAGCTCTATCGCCGCAATTTTGGCGAGCAGATCGGAAATATAGCGGGTACAGGCGAGTATCACTGGATGGCAGGCAATTTTCTCAAGTACGACGGCCCGTTGACAGAAAATGATCTGCCGGTCGATGCGAATGAACTGATTGCACTGTGTGCGCCACGCCCAGTCTTTGTCGGCGCCGGGGCAATCGATGGAGATCGTTGGACCGATCCGAAAGGAATGTTCTTGGCCGCTGTCGGTGCGGGGCCCGTCTATCGGCTCTTAGGAAAAAAAGACTTAGGAACTGCCGAATTCCCCGCAATAGAAACGGCTTTGATCGAAGGTGATATCGCTTTTCGTCAACATAGCGGTGGGCATACACCTGCTCCGAACTGGCCTACGTTCCTGGACTTTGCTAGCAGGTATCTAAAGTCCGAACCGAATTTCACAAAAGCAAAATAAAAGCGCCGCACTCTCCGAAAAAGTGCGGCGCATTCTATTAGGCTCCCTCGGGTGAGTGCAGCACGCGGAACGTGTTTCCGCCATTGGACCAAATGAGTACCAAAGCGTCCTGTCCCTTCGGAACACTCGAAAGATCCTGTTGAACATCACTCGCGCTCTGAACCTTGTGACGGTTCACTTCGAGAATAATGTCTCCCTGTTGCAAGCCGGCGTTGTCGGCAGAGCTGCCGGGTTGAACCTGCTCGATGACTGCTCCGTGGAGGCTGTTGGGCGCTTGTAGCTGATCCCGAATCTCCGGCGTCAGATTCTCGAGCCCGAGACCCCACCGGGCCTTGCCCGTACTCTCAGACTGAGAGCCATTTTCGCTCCCATGGCTCCCGAGGGCTTCGAGCGTAACCGGGACCTGCATCGTTTTGCCGTCGCGTAGAACCGTCAGATCGACTTTGGTTCCAGGCTTCTTCTGGCCAATCACGACCTGGAGTTCTCCAGCGTCATTCATTTTCTGACCATCGACGTCAGTGATCACGTCGCCGATCTGCAGGCCGGCCTTCGCTCCGGGAGAATCAGGCTCCACCTGCGTCACAACACCGCCCATTGCTGCGGTATCGCCGAAGAATTTCGCATTCTCCGGAGTCACATCAGAGATGCCGATACCGATATGGCCGTGGCTGATCTTGCCGTCACGAATCAGTGCTTCCACGGTCGGCCGCACGATTTGAGTCGGTATGGCGAATCCCATACCAGAGAATGATCCCGATGGCGAAATCAGGAACGTATTGATGCCCACGACTTCTCCGCGCGCATCCACCAGCGGACCACCGGAGTTCCCCGGATTGATAGCTGCGTCCGTCTGGATGAATTCACCGGGCTTGCTGGGATTTGTGGGATCTGGATTCGCACGGTTTACCGCGCTCACGATACCCCGCGTGACGGTGAAACGGAATCCATAAGGATTGCCAAACGCAAGAACGGTCTGGCCTGGCCGCACTTCCTTCGAATCGCCCCAAGGTGCACTGACTAGGTTTGGCGCGTCAACTTTCAGCACAGCCAAGTCGGTCAGTGAATCCGTTCCCACCACTTTCGCTTTGAGTACTCGGCGATCGCTGGTAGTGACTCGAACGTCGACCGCTCCATCCACAACGTGGTTGTTAGTAACGATGTATCCATCGGGCGAAATGACCACGCCGCTTCCCATGCCGTGTTCAATTTGTGGTTGTTGCTGACGCATATTTGGGCCGAAGAACTGTCCAAAAGGGCCACCAAAGAACTGCTGCATGTCTTCCGGCATGTTCTTGCTGGCGGCGTCCGGTTTGGTTCGCGAGGTGACGGTGACGTTGACGACAGCGGGAGTGACCCGCGCCGCGACTGTTTCCATCGCCTTGTCGAGGGCCATCAAAGCGCTCACACTGTCTGTGTCAATGGGCGCAGCGGCGGGTGCCGTTACGGCCGCTCTCGCGGTCACCGGCCTCACCCATCCATAGGTCGCGACCGATAACGCGAGCGCAATACTCAGGACCGGAAAGGCCAGCCTCCGCCCCCACTTTTTCTTGTTTTCATCGAGCCAGGTTTCTAGATTCATTGATTTGCATTGCCTCCAATTTATTAACTAATTCCTTAGTTTTAAGGAAAACACCTTCACACTCTTACTGCATCCATCCTTAGATCTGCTTTCTGGAAATCTGGCTCTCGATCGAATCAACGACAGTAGTGTGGAAAACAGTCAATTGCCACATCTGGATCTGATAGCCGGAACTGCCCGCTGGATCGGAGTCGTGGTTTTCAATAACTACAAATACTGTCTCGGTCACTGGAATGTCGGCTGTCCTCGCGCTCGTCGAGTGCAGCAGTTGCATGGAATTTGCTCGACGATGAACCGGTCCTGAGTGCGCCTTTACACCATTCGCTGAATGCTTGCCGGATACCGCTCGAAGGCTGAGTGTTGCCGGCGTCACCCCGGGCCATTGCGATGAGCGCGCGATCGCTGGCACCGCGCTCACCCCAAAATCGCGAACTGGAGTTGGCGATTCGCGGTAAATCGCTGCATTTATTGTTTGGGCCGGCGTACTCTCGAAAGCGATCAGCCTCGAAGCCCGTGCGCTCCAAACGCCGCAACCAATCGCAAACACCGCGACCAGAGAAACTGCTGGAGTAAAGGAACGGCGCGTGACAGATCGATGGGGATCCAGAATTCGAGTGACACGCAGAGTGGTTTGCCTGAGTTTTCCTAAAGCTGCCTGCGCGAGCACAACGCTGCGCTGGATGAAAGTCCTTTCCGCCAATTTGGCAAGGCACTCCGCATAGAGCCGAGGACTACTTGTTTCCGCAAGAACAGCCTCGTCACAAGCCATCTCCCGTTCCAGCGCAACTTTCCCTTCGATCCACCAAACCGCCGGGTGGAAAAAGAAAATCGCCTTTATCAGCTGTTGCGCCAAATTGGTCCAGTCATCCCAGCGCCGCAGATGCGCCAATTCGTGCAACAGAATCTGGTTCAACTCCTCGGAAGACAGTTCATGCATGAGCCAATCAGGAATCACAACGGCCGGATTCATCAAACCGAGGGCTGTCGGCACTGGGACCTTCGTCGAGACACATAGGACAACATCGCGCCTCACTTGATGGCGTCCCAGAGTTTCGCGAATCGAGGGGTCAAGAGTCGACGTATCGATTTCCACGCAGCTCTTTCGAATGCTGCGGAGATGCAACAGACTGCGAGCTACTCCTGCAAGGAGCCATGCCGAAATGATTGCCCATGCGCCCAACAGGTACAAGGCCCAAGAGTCAGGCACAATGACTGCAGGCTGTCCCGAAACAACCGTCGATGTCCACACCCACCCGCCCGCTATTGCCGGCACAGCGGCAATTGCGACCAATGCAGCGAACCAGACTGCGAACCGCGTAGGCGCGCTGTAGCGAGAGCGGGCCAGAACCACTGCGGCGAGCAGGGCAACGAGAGATCCCCCTGCTAGGGATTGCATTACCCTCAGGGTCACTAGATGCGCCGCAACGTGCAATGCCAGATCTGCGCCTGCAATCATTTGCTTTCCTCCAGCAGTTGCCGTAGCCGTGCGAGTTCTTCTGCATCGATGCTCTGCTCTTCCAAAATATTCAGCAATAACTTCTCATGAGAGTTGCCGAAAAAGCGGCTGACGAGATGACTTACCTCAAAGCGAGTGGCATCCTTTCGGTCGATCTTAGCCATATAGACATGAGCGCGATTTTCTTTTACGTGCTGTACATAGCCCTTTGTCTCCAGGATCCGAATGATCGTGAGAACGGAGTTGTACGCAAGGGCTGGCTTCTCGGGAAGTGCCTGGAGAACATCATGGACGGTCCCCGCACCCCTCTCCCACAGGACATTCATGATCCTCAACTCCGCCTCGGTTAGGGTTGCGGACCTTGAGCGTGCCAAGCTTCCTCCTTATTTCTATTTCGTAATGACGTATGAACCTTGCAAACGTCAACTAATTTGTTAGTTGCATGGCAAGCCTCAAAAGATGTATCACACGGAGCCGCAAGGCGGTAACGGATGCAAATAGCTTTTTTTCAATTGTTTATGAGAGATTCCCGCCTTGGCTTGCCCAGCAAAAAAGGACCTGTGCGAAATGAAAAGGGCCGCTCAGCTCAACTGAACAGCCCCTCTGCTTCCTCTATTCCCTTATTCCCTTTACCGCGAGATCGTCACTCGTATGTGAAATTGAGTTGATCGACGTAAACGGTATAGGGCGACTGCTTGTAGTTGCCGTCCATTTGGTAGTTGACCGTGACCCCATACCAGCCGGGCGCGGGGAAATGGCCGTAGGTCCGGTTCAGGACATGGGTCTGGCCGTTCAGCGTAATGGACTTGTACAACAACTGGTTATTCGATGTCCTTTGCACCTGGAGCGTTAAATGGTTCCACGAGTTGTTGTTTGGGTAGCAGGGAATTCCGGTCGGCCTCCACTTGTAGTTGGCGGCATCCCAAACATCCCATTCATTGCCGCCTCCTACTCGGCACTCATGGCCCCAGGTGAATCCCATGCCATTGAAGAACTGGTTCAGGTCAAATTCCAGGGCTTGCGATGCACCCAGATTATTACCCCAGAAATAAACGTCGTACGTGAATGTGGTCAACGTTGGAACCAGCGTGTGACCACTGTCCGGCATCCCCTCGGAGGAGAAATCCCCAATTAGATGGTTGTTCCAGAGAACATCGCTGTAATCCATGGTTCCACCGATGTTGTACTGAGTGGCATTGCCCGAAAGACTCGGAGACTTAATGTGCTGATAGGTGGCCCAGGTTGTTCCAGGACCAGCAGGGGTGCAGGTATTGCAGTCCTGATAGGAGGGTGGTTGCTGAGCATAGCTGTGCCATCCACCGATACTTTGAATGTTGTAAAAGGTTTTTCCGTTTCCTGACACTGTAATGGTAATGGGAGTCGTTGCTGCACCGCCGCACTTGTCCCACTCCTGCACAACGGTGTTGTGAGTTCCCGGACTCAGGCTAAGACTCGTGTTGAGACTCGATCCATTCACGGTATACGCCAGCTGACCCGGTGCCGTGTAGATTCCCATCGATGACACACCCTGCGGGCAGTTTGTCGTAGCTGTCGCCACATAGTTCACCGGCGAACCCACCGTGCTGTTATTGGCTGGCGAGGTCACATGAACGCCGGCACCTCCTTGAACTGTGATCCTCACGGTTGTGGTACTTGCTCCGCCGCATTTGTCCCACTCTTCGACGACTGTGTTGTACGTTCCAGGATTTAAGTTGATCGTCGTGTTGAGGCTCGAACCGCCGACGGTATACACCAGCCAATTTGGACTGGGATAAATTCCCATGGATGCGACGCCCTCCGGGCACGAGGTCGACGCCTGAGCTATGTAGTGAACGCTTGTACCCACCGTGCTGTTATTCGACGGACTGGACACCGTAACCCCCGCGAACGCAGTATTCGCGACGGCAATGAAGACGAGAATGGCCGTGATGGTCAGAACGTGCTTCTTCATTTGGGTTTTCTCTCCGGTTGGGGATTTGGTCGGGGACCGGTAAAACTAGACTACTCAGAGGGATACACTTATCTGGCGGAGAAACCCTCGATCGTGCTGAAACCGCTGGAAGCACCTAGGTGAACACAGTAGGGCGCAAGCGGACTTTCTTGAGCGGAGGTTTCACTTTATACAGGCTTCACCCGAGTGTCAAAAGAAAAGTCTCGTAATTACAGAAAAACGACAATCACTTGGGCTAATACCGAAAAGGCGGGAAACGTGAAACTCCTAACTATAAAAGACCACGCCAACTATATCTTTGAGAATACGACTTCGGGCAGGTTTTAGCAGATAAGTAGCTTGGACATATCGACGACTTTAGAGATGCGCGACGGCTGCGAACCGATTTTTGGGACTCGAATTCAGTGATGCTTAAAATATTGGACTGCTCGCTCGTGAGCTTCAGCTTGCTTGCGTGTGGTAAAAGTTCCGAGATTCCGTCGCTTTCCGTTCTTCGGGTCCCTCTTTCGCGAGTAGAGACGATACTGTCCGGATTTTAATTTTCGAATCATGGGCTCAGTTAACTTTTGTAGACCTTAGGCCGCTTTCCGAGTACGACTTGCCTTCATCGCAGATTCATGACGCGCTGAACTTCCGCGCCGATTTGCTGCTGATCTTGCCTGTCTCGATAAAGCCGTCCGCGAAGCGGCCGAACGGCCCTCCTTCTTCAGCGCCTGGGTGGTCGCTCGTGATCGCTTCTTCGATACTTCCCCATGGGATCCGCTTCGCCCTTTCTGGGCATCCCTGGCCGCTTTTTTGCGGGTCTCAGGAGAGATACTCCCCGCGCGCGGCGCGGGCAGCTTCACGCCAGCGCGCCTCGCCTTCGAAAGCCCGATTGCGATCGCTTGTTTCGAGGAAACCGCTCCATGTTTCCCTTCGCGGATGTGGTGCATCTCCTCACGCACAAACTCGCCCGCCTGAGTGCTAGCGGACTTGCCCTCCCGTTTATCTTCGCGAGCGCGGTCTAAGGTCTGCTTCTCTGGCATGACGAGCCTCCTAACAGAAACGTTAAAGCTGCCTGACTTCAGAGATAATCGTAGATGTTCTGTAGAGGCTCAAAGCGGAAACTGTATGGAGGTTCCTCTGAGCCAGGCAGAACTCAGTGCGCTAGCAGGTTCACCTTGTCGAGCCAGACGTTAAAAGGTTCCTGCTTGTAGTTACCATCCATCTGGAAGGCGATATCGATTTCTTCCTGGTCCCACTTGGGCTGCGCGTCGTAATAGACATCAACGGGATATGTGTGGTCCGCAACATTGACGCTGATGTAATGAACGCGATTCCCGATCCGTTCCAGCTGCCATACGAGATGGATCCATGTTTCTGACGGAAAGTGGTTACAAGGTATTGGAATGGGTACCCAGATTCCGTGAAAGGGATCCCATACGTTCCACTCATGTGTTTGATTGAAGTCGCACTGTGTTCCCCAAGTCCAGCGAGTGTTCCCGAATGTCTGATTCACATCGAATTCAAGGGACTGAGGGGCGTTCCCATGGTCGATGTAAAAATAAAGATCGTAGGTGAAGTGACTCACACTATTACCGCCACCAATCGGAGTCCAATAAAGTTCATTCGAGTAAGCCGTCTTTCCGCTAAGGCTAAATCTCGCAGCTGAGCCGTCGAGCGATGGCCTTGCCTGGTGTAGGGCCAGTGTAGAAGTGGCAACGCCCAAGCCTGCGGCACACGTTGAGTTTACGATCACTGCGGAGCATGAGACCCAGTCAAAAGAGTCCTGAATGTTCAATGCTCCCGGTCCTTGGCTGGTCACATTTACTTGCATCGACGTCGTTGCAATGTAGCCCGCAACGTCCTCGGCGACTAACTCGATGATGTGGCGGCCGTTCGCCATCCAGATCAGCTGATTCAACGAACTCCGCGGCGTATAGAGAACCGCAAGGCCATCGACATATACCCGCAACGTATAAATCGGATCAGGAGGATTAGCTTCCGCCACGAGTGGTATGGGCGACTCCACATTCGCGCCGTTACCAGGACTAGCGATCGTCAAAGGAAAGCCACACAACGCAGCTGCGGGCGGTTCCTGTGCCGGCGGAACGATAGAGGTGTTGGCAGGAGGAGTTGGCGTGATCGGACAGTTTGCCACGTTCTTTGGCAATCCTACGCACCCGGCGAGGAAACCCAACACAGCAGTGATCACAAATCCCGTGATGCCTCGGCGAAGTCTTTGCCTATACCTTCCAACCTTCCGCATTTCCCCTCTCGTGTCCGTTGTACGACCGACCTCTGCGAGCGGTACAGAAACGCGGCCTTTTTTGTGTGATCGAGTACGTCACGTAATTTCTGCCTGAACGAAGCGACCTAATCGGCCGTTAAATTCACCTTGTCCAGCCAGACGCTATACGGTTGCTCTTCGTAGTTTCCATCCATTTGAAATGCGACGTCGATTTCCTCCAGCGTCCAATCGGCTTGATTGTTGAAATAGGTGTCCACGTTATACGTCTGATCTCCGACTGTGAGGCTGATGTAGTGAACCTGATTTCCGACCCTCTCCACCTTCCAGACAAGATGAATCCATGTGTTGGCTGGAAATGGGTTGCAATCGTAGATCGTAGGAGTCCATCCATTGACATCGTCCCAAATATCCCATTTGCCGGTTCCTCTAAAATTGCATTCCGATCCCCAAACCCAGCGATTTCCACCAAAAGTTTGGTTCAGGTCGGATTCGAGAGCCTGCGGCGCACTCGGATTGTCAACGTAGAAATACAAGTCATACGTGAAATGGCTGACGTTGTCTCCACCTGCGACTGGATTGAAATAAAGAATGTTGCAATATGCGGGTGGACTTGTGCAGCTCTGCCACGGTCCTCCCATGCTGAATTCTGCGGACTTGCCATCCATCGCGGGACTCGACACATTCTGAGTCAGTGTCGATTGTGGTGTCCCATAGCCTGCTGCGCAAATCTGCCCATCGCGACCGGATCCCTTCGGAAACAGCGCGCCGCAAGATTGCCAACCCGCCATGTTCTGAATGTCACTGATCGTAGTTTGCGACTGAGCAGTGACCTTGATATGCAAAATCGTCGCAGACACATACCCCTGCTTGTCTTCGGCCATCACTTCCAGTGTGTGCTGCCCCGGAGCGATGAAAAGTTGTGTGTTAATCGAATCCGCAAATGTGAAGTAAACCGCAAGCTGATCCACATATACGCGCATAAAGAAGATAGGATTTTTTGGCTTAGCGTTCGCTACGACAGTTGCGGGCGAGGTCGTACTTCCTCCATCCCTTGGACTGGACACAGTCAACGGGAAGTCATCGGATCCATTCGGATCCGGAGAAGTACAGCTTGAAGTCGGCGGCGTACACGCTGGCGGGGCCGGCAGTGCGCTGTCCCCAGGTGACCACGATATTGAAACTGGAGGTGTTGAAGGATAGGAGGGCTGCGGCGGCACTGTGTCCGTCGCATTATTCATCCCGCTCGTCCCGCATGCGGTACCAGCCGCGACCGCTCCAATCAACAGTGCAAGGAGTGTGAGCTTAGAGACATTCCTAGCGTCATCCGGGGCAGTAACGCACCAGCTCATTTCGAACACTCCTCGGGCATATTCAAAACGGCAGACGGATCACAACGAGCGGGAAGGAAACCGGACAACCGCAGGATGAAGTCACAACTGTCGATTTACTGTACAAACATCGGCACGTCGAAAAAATACCGCGCCTACCTTAAGCGTGCGGGGCTAATCCCTGAAACCTCATCTGCCTGAGCCTCCGTGAGTTACGTCATTGCGGACGTTCTAGGGCGGCCCTGAGCTGCGTACTCCCGGAGCTTTCACCTTTCTGATGTCGTTTAGCCGATACTTAGGGTGCGCCGAGGCGGCTGCGGGAGGAAGGTCAGGACAAGACCGACTCGACAGGTTGACGATTAAAGACTGCGATAAGCGAGGATTTCTAACGTGGTAAACTGGTGCAAATCGTCGCGGAGAGGTGGCAGAGTGGCCGAATGCGGCGGTTTGCTAAACCGTTGTACGGGCTAACACCTGTACCGAGGGTTCGAATCCCTCCCTCTCCGCCATATTTTTTAATCTCAATCACTTACGTATCATTCCCTGTCAGCGGTAGTTCTCTGATTTTTCCGATCAATGTCCTAGGAGTGTCCCCAACGCTTCACAGAGACCATCATCAACATGCCAAAATGATCATTCAGAATGGCCTCCACAAATGGATGTTTTCGTCGTAGACTGACTGGCCACGCCACAATGAACGCAGTGCATCACCGCCAATTCGTCAATCTTCTAGAGGACTACGATTATCCCGATTCCGAATTGGTCATCGGTTTTGTGTGCGCCGTGGGTGCGGACTACGGACCCGTTCGCGATTCTGTGCAGGAAATCCTTAAGCAATTTGGTTATGAAGTAAATGTATTTCGCGTCAGCGATCTTATTACCGCCTTTTCCGAAAGGGACCTCCCTGACTCGCCGGAGTTCGATCGTATTTCCTCGCGCATGGACGCTGGCAATATTGGTTGCCGAGAATCTGGACGCAATGACTTGTGGGCTCTCGCCGCGATCGCTCAGATCAACGAGACACGGTCGCGGAACGAGGCGAAACACCAACTACCAAGGCCGCGTACAGCTCATCTGGTATTCACTCTAAAGCGTCCAGAAGAGGTGGCCACTCTTCGAAAGGTCTATGGTCCGGGTTTTTTTCTGGTGGGTGTGTTTGCAACCGAAAAAGAGCGGCTCGACCACCTTATTGAGATAAACGTTCCAAAGGAAGATGCGAAAGCGTTGATTAGACGTGATGCAGATGAGCCCCTTACACACGGACAGCAGACGAGAGACACGTTTCAGCTATGTGATGTCTTCGTACACTTGCGACGTGGCGAGTACAAAGAGGAGCTTAGCCGTTTTTTTAGGCTGGTTTTTGCCGATCCTTATGTGACTCCGACACCTGCCGAGCACGCTATGTTCCTGGCATATGCAGCTTCCTTGCGCTCGGGACAACTCGGGCGACAAGTGGGTGCCGCGATTGCGACGCGAGAGGGCGATGTCCTGGCCGTCGGATGCAACGACGTGCCGAAAGCGAGCGGAGGCCTGTATTGGCCTGGATCAGAAGATCAGCGCGATCACATTCTAGGGCTGGACACTAATCAACAACAGAGGGAAAAAATTATTCAACGTTTGCTGGATGAACTTCATGATGCGACGCCATCAGACAAATCTGTGCTCCGCGGTAAATTCAAAGAAATCTTGGATATTACTGAGTTCGGTCGGGCTGTTCACGCGGAAATGGACGCCCTGCTCACCTGCGCACGTACAGGAGTCACTCCCAAAGGCGCGATTCTGTACGTGACCACATTCCCGTGCCACAACTGCACACGGCACATCATCGCTGCAGGCATTCAAAGGGTGATTTACATTGAGCCTTACGCTAAGAGCCGCGCCGAGGAACTTCATAAAGACGCAATCATCGTTGAAGAGAAGGCTCAGGATCGGAAGCGTTACAGAAACAAAATTCCCTTCGCTCACTTCGTCGGAGTGGGTCCGAGAAGGTATTTTGACCTCTATTCCTTGACCCTCAGCAGTGGTCACGAGTTGCAGCGCAAGGTTGAAGACAAGGTTATCGAGATCGTCAAGTCAAACGGATGGGCGAGAGTGCCATTGTCGCCGTATTCATATATTATTCGGGAAGCAATGGCGATTCGACTGCTAGACCGCCTTCCCCAACAACTGAATATCTTTAGAGCAGAGAGCCAAGAAAATGCCAATAGTTAAGAACAAGAGCACTGAGCAGAACCGCCGATTCTGGTCGCACGTCGAGACAGTTGCACGGGAAACGGACGCTATGGTTTGTCGAGAAACACCGCAATTTCACCTGGACTCGCCTCGCTCCGAACAGCAAGGGGTTGAAGCGGTTTCGCATCCAGATGAGAACAACGTGCGACAGGGCACAAACTCGACGCGAAGGTAGCTGAGATCCTTTCGAGCTTTGGTCTAGAGCATCACTTGTCGCAGTTTTCAGTTCACAACTGTGCGGACAGTGGATTGCATTTGCTCTATGCCATCAGGTTCACTCTTTATTTCACGCGATTGAACACTGCTTTGGATGCTCTTTTCTAACTGCGTCATAGCGAAACGGACATCCTCGGCTGCGGTTTTAATGTAGTAGGTCGCAGTTGTGCTCACGTTCGCGTGCCGCAGAATCCGCTGAATGACCATATCCGGCACTCCGAGGCGATAAAGATTGCTGCCGAGACCGCGGCGTGCAGCGTGCCAGCCTTGCCACACGGGAACTTGCCCATCCCGTTCAAAGTCGTGTGTGGCTTCTTTGTGGTCTGCTTGAATCTTGCCGCAGTGTCGGCAGCGGTTCAGAGCGGGGAGAATCGTGCGATTTACCATACTGCCGAGCGATAGAGGATTCCCGAGAGAGTTGGCGAAGATAGGGCCGACTTTCCGATCGCCCGAGCGCAAACGATGCAATTCGAGCCTTTCTGCAAGAGGGCGAATTACTGGCACTGGCGCACGTCCCTTGCGGGTCTTTGGATCGTTAACTCGGCCATTCCAGATGGAGCGCGAAACAAATAACTCACCGTCGCGGTAGTTCTCCCACAGGAGGCCTTGGATCTCGCCATGTCTCAGCCCTGTAAACGCAGCGACGGCAAAAGCGGTTGCGGCTGGCTCGGGAAGTAGAGAAAGTATGGTCTGTATCTCGTCCAGGCTGTAGGCATACGTTTCCTGAGCTTCCGTGGCATTAGGATTCACTGCTGCGTCGCGGACGGGGTTTTCTCCTTGGAAATAGTCTTGTTGCTTTGCCAGCGTGAAAATACCACTTAAAACACTCTTGATGTGCTTCAGAGTGTTCCGGCTTAGTTTCCCCATCCCTACCTGATTGAGCCACGCCTGAATGTGGAAAGTGCGGGTGTCTCGCAGCCAGACCCGACCACAGAGAGGTTTCAGGTGATCTTCCCAGATATCCCGATAGCCTTTCGCGGTGGATGGCCGCTTGTGCTCTTTCGTCCAAGGTAGATACACAACCTCCACGAAATCGCCAATTGTGACGATCCGCTCAGCAGGAATTGTCCCGCTGTTGATTGTTGCCATGTGCCGCTGAGCCTCGGTAGCGATGTCAGCCGGAGGCCGCTTTCCCCGAGTTGTTACATTGCCAAGTAGATGACTGACCCGCTTACGTTCAATCGTCCCGCCAGTGTTGCGGCGTTCCCAATAGCGAACGAACCAACGTTCCCCGATTCGAACGATTTGTCCTCTCTGTTCTCGCATTTTTAACGTTTCCCCTTTCGCTTCCTTTCACGGGCAGCAACGGCCAGCTTCGCAATCCGGCTGCGTTCAGCAGCCGAAAGCTTTAGCGACCTTGCTTTCCCGCCCTTGCTGGCGATCTTGGTCAGGTCAGCTTCTGAGAGTCTCTCAGCCCTTGCCTTGCCGCCTAGACTGCCGAGCGCTTGTGCGTGCGGATTAGGCTTCCTTCCCATCTCCGTATTATCTTGCTTAGCGCTAAGTATGTAAAGAGGAAAATGCACTAATGCTGCTGCTTAGCTAACCATTCCGTGAGCCTAGGCGATCCCCATTCAAACCGCACGTAACGACCAAGCCGGATGCAGGGAATACGCTCGTCCTTTGGAGTGCAGGCGCGAGTATGGTTGCGAACCCACGATTCCGGCACGCGCCAGCGCGAAGCGAGTTCGGCAGCGTCTATCAGTTCTGCGCCGTTTTCCGATGCTTGGGACACTGATTGGACATCTGGCATTTCTAGGCTCATGTTTTCAATCACCTATGCATGTACAGCGGTTACGGTAACCGCCATTCTTGCCTGGCAGGGCCAACAGACGATTTCTGCCAGCCCTGCCTTCGGGGTAGTTGGTGCTGATGGTCGATCTGCTTACTACCCAAACCGTTTTCGTTCAACGCTCGCTTTTTCCAAAATCAATTTGTCTTAACTTTCCTTCGCTGCTGTTGCCTAGGGGTGTGTTTAGGGTGTTGCTGTGTTGGTCGGTTGAAGGTGTTGTCTGTGTTCTCGGTGTTGAAGAGTTGAAAGGTCTAGGGTTGAAAGGTTGATGGGTTCGCATGTCGGACAAACCCGTTTTAATCGGGTGCATCGCCCGGACGACGCTGTACCAATGCTCGGCAGCACGGGGCTTGCCCTCCCTATCGGTGCTTACGGTCACAACTTCGATGTCGTAGCAAACGCCGACAAATATCCCTATCTCCGTGTGTGCGCTTGTCGGTTGGTCGCCGTTCACTTCCACCAGCAGGCGCCGGAAATGACTCTGCGGGCCCGCGTAGGGTCTTTGGGTTTCTTTGCCAAGTCCCAGGAACTTGCAGAGGCGTCCGGCGTACGGGCGGCCCGTATAGTTCATCGGTTCGAGAACAAGGCGAGCAATCCATTTCTTCCACTGTCTCGCCCAAGCGTAGGCCGCCTCGGTGCAGCGCGCGACGTACAGCCCAGGGTCAAGCAAGGGAAACGGTTCGCTAAGCGTTATCTTGGGTTGCTGGTTCACTTCGTAATCCCAGGATGATCCCTATCTAAGGTCGGGCACTGCTGCAATCGAAAAAACCCGTGTTTCACGCCGTCGTAGATTTCGACACGACTGATGATGACGAATCCTGCCTCGCGCAATTCCGAGATTCGTGCGCAGTATTGCAGCGAAACCTTCGCCAGTTCTGGCGATGGGACGTCTCCGCCGCAAGCTGCTATGAGTCGTTCTAGGATTCGTTGACGTTGGTTCTTGCGCCGGGAGCAGAGAGCAGGTTCGGTATCGCTTTCTGGAATTCTTGACGGGCAGTAATTGCGAGGTGATACTGGCATCGTTCATCCTTTAGCCGTTGACGAGTTCTTATCCAAGGAGTCACGTCAGCGGCTTTCTTGTGTTCAGGGAAACGTTAACAGTGCATGGTGTGTCGCAAGTGGTGCCATAGGCGGGTATTTCGAGGGA
>Ga0335079_10004311_pt1 | contig 16354 bp, 12 predicted proteins | sample Lox_Sample_33_FD_206719 | JGI IMG/M metagenome (GOLD analysis project Ga0335079, IMG submission 206719) | Soil microbial communities from Loxahatchee National Wildlife Refuge, Florida, United States - Lox_Sample_3.3 | ecosystem: Environmental > Terrestrial > Soil > Wetlands | place: USA... | reverse complement strand
CTCGCCCCTCCTCAGCAGGAGGTTCTCCTTGTTCGTGGCGCCCGTGTGCACAATCTCAAGAACATCACAGTGGAAGTCCCGCATAACGCCCTGACGGTTGTCACCGGCGTGAGCGGCTCCGGGAAATCCTCCTTGGCATTCGACACGATTTACGCCGAAGGGCAGCGCCGCTATGTCGAGTCTCTCTCCGCCTATGCGCGCCAATTTCTCGAGCGCATGGAAAAGCCCGACGTTGACGAGATTTCCGGCATTGCGCCTGCCGTGGCGATTCGTCAAAAGAATTCGACCCGCAACCCTCGCTCCACTGTGGCCACCTCCACGGAAATCTACGATTATCTCCGGTTACTCTTCGCCCGCTGCGGCACCACTTATTGCATCAAGTGCGGCACCGAAGTTAAACGCGACACGCCGGACGAAATCGCCAATCGAGTTCTGGCGATGACTCCGGGCCGGCGTTTCTATGTCTTGTACACGCTTCGCCTTGCGGTGCCTGAGCCTGCCGTAACGGGTAAGAAGTCTCCCAGGAAGAAATCAGCTGCCGCGGCTCAGCCAACAACCGACGCCCGCCAAACGGCATTGATCGAATTGCAAAAGCGCGGTTTTAACCGCCTCTATCAGAACGGTAGAGTCCACGAATTCTCTTCGCCTGAGTCGTTGTTGGACGTTGACTTCACCAAACCGCTCTTTGTCCTGGTCGATCGTCTTTCTGTCAGCCCCGAATCCCGCTCCCGGCTCGTGGACTCCATCGAAATCTGTTACCGCGAAGGCGCTGGCGAAGCCATTCTCGAATTCATTGCCGACGGTGCCGGCAACCCTGCCGAGCGCTTGAGTTTCAATGAACGATTCGAGTGCAAGAACGATGGCACGGTTTACCAGGAGCCTGAACCACGCCTCTTTTCCTTCAATAATCCCTATGGCGCTTGCCCGCGCTGCCAGGGTTTTGGCAACACCATCGACTTCGATTTGAATCTGGTGGTGCCCGATCCCAGCAAGTCACTCGACGACGGCGCCATCGAACCTTGGACTAAGCCGCGCTATCGCGTGCTCTTCCAGGAAGCCCGCAAATGGGCCAAAACTCGCGGCATTCCGACCAACCTGCCCTGGCGCCAACTGACCGCCGAACAGCGCCGCCTGATTCTCGAAGGCGATCCCGAAAATAAATATGAAGGCGTGAAAGGGTTCTTCGCGTGGCTCGAACGCAAGAAGTACAAACTCCACGTGCGTGTTTTTCTCAGCCGCTTCCGCGGTTACGCTACTTGCCCGGAGTGCGGCGGTACGCGGCTCCGCGCCGAAGCTCGTGCTGTCCGGATTGCCGGGAGATCCATCACCGATCTCTGCAAGCTGACCGTGAAAGACGCCCGGAAGTTTTTTGCGGAATTGAAATTGACCGCGAGCCAGGCCAAGGTCGCCGACAAAATTCTCGTGGAAATTCAAACCCGCCTGCAATTCCTCGACGAAGTCGGGCTCGACTACCTCACCCTCGATCGCCTGACCTCCACACTTTCCGGTGGCGAGTCGCAGCGCATTCAGCTGGCTACCTCGCTTGGCTCGCATCTTGTTGGCGCGCTGTATGTCCTCGACGAACCTTCCATCGGACTCCATCCGCGCGATACCCGGCGCCTCATCGACATCCTGAAATCCTTGCGCGACCTTGGCAACACGGTCCTGGTCGTCGAACACGATCCCGATACCATTGAAGCCGCCGACCGCGTCCTCGATCTCGGCCCCGGTGCCGGCGAACTGGGTGGGAAGCTCCTCTTTTCCGGCACCTACGACGAAATTCTGAAGGATCCGAAATCCATTACTGGACGTTATCTCAGTGGCGAAACCAAGATCCCGGTTCCTGCCAACCGCCATAAGCCCACCGGAAAATTCCTGCGCCTCTATGGCGCCACGCTACATAATCTGCGCAATATCGACATGATGTTGCCGCTCGGCACGTTCACTGTGGTGACCGGCGTCAGCGGTTCCGGTAAATCTACGCTGGTCCACAACGTTTTGTTCCGCGCGCTCGCCGCCAGGCGAAATGGCTCCAGCGTCAAGGAGTTCTGTGATCGCATCGAAGGCGACAGCCTTGTACAGGATGTCGTCATCGTCGATCAATCCCCCATCGGGCGCACGCCGCGCTCCAACCCCGCTACCTATCTGAAAGCATTTGACGCGGTCCGCGAAGTCTTTTCCGAAACTCCAGATGCCAAGCGTCGTGGGTTCACCGCCGGGCACTTTTCCTTCAATGTCCCCGGCGGACGCTGCGAAACTTGCCAGGGCGACGGTACTGTCACCGTCGAGATGCAATTTCTGGCCGATGTCGAGTTGGTTTGCGAAGAGTGCCGTGGCCAGCGTTTCAAGAGCAGCGTCCTCGAAGTGCGCTATCACGGCAAAAACATTCACGACGTATTGGATATGACGGTTCGCGAAGCGCTGGCGTTCTTTGTGAACGTGCCCAAGGTGACCGCCAAGCTGAAAATCCTGAACGAAATTGGTCTTGGTTATCTCCGCCTCGGCCAGTCGGCTACGACGCTTTCCGGAGGCGAGGCGCAACGCCTGAAGCTCGCCGCGCACCTGACCCGCACGGAAAATCAGGGCATCCTGTACATTCTCGACGAGCCGACCACTGGCCTCCACTTCGACGATATCGCCAAATTACTCGCGGCTTTCCGCAAGCTGCTCGAATCGGGCGCCTCTTTGCTGGTGATCGAACACAATCTCGACGTCATCAAATCTGCCGACTGGGTAATCGACCTCGGCCCGGAAGGCGGCGAGCAGGGGGGCAACATCATCGCCACTGGCACACCCGAGCAAATCGCCCGCAATTGTCAATCTCATACGGGACGCTTCCTTGCGCGCGTCTTGGCTAACGGCAATAATCACGGAAAGCGGCCAGCCAACGCCGAGAAGAACGGAAACTCGCCGCGCGCTGCCGCCGAAAGCTGACGAATATCCAACGAGGCTTCATGAGAGCGGCATTCACTGTCCTGACCCTGAGTCTTGCGCTCTCTTTTCAGCTTCCGCGTCGAACATCGGCACAGCAATCAGCTCCCAAGCCTTCCCCATCCAGTTCGCAAAAGGTCCGCAATCCTCTAAATGACTTGCTGGACGAAGCACAGGCGGCGCTCGACAAGAACAATTTCGATGCTGCCGTTCCGCCTTTGCAGAAATTTATCGCTCAGAAGCCAGACGTTGCGTTTGCTCATTTCCAGTTGGCCTACGCGTATACCGCGCTGAAACGCGTTGACGACGCGCAGGCGGAATACGAAAAATGCATTTCTCTAGATCCCAAAATGGCGGAAGCTTATCTGAATCTCGGCATCCTTCTGTTGGAAAAGAATCCCGCTCAGGCCGTCTCTCCCCTGCGGAAAGCGGTCGAGCTTCTTCCTTCGCAAAGTCGGCCTCGATATCTTCTCGGCGTAGCACAGCAGCAATCCGGTGATTTGCCGGGCGCGGCCGAATCTTTCGAGGGCGCGACGAGGTTGGATCCCAAGGATCTGGATTCTTTAATTCACTTGGGTGAAGTGTATTTGAAAGCAAACCGGCCGTCTGATGCCGAAAAGAAATTTCGCGCCGCCCTGGATCTTGCACCGAAATCGCGGGAAGCTCTGCAAGGGCTTGCCTTGAGCCTTGACGAACAGCATGAACCGGAAGCCCTGGACGCCTATCGCGCTTATCTCGCCGTCGATCCTCAAGACCAGAACACACGCGCCCGCATGCTGCGCTTGATGGTTGCTCAGGGCCAGTCCGATGCCGCGGTGGCCGAACTCGACAAGGCTGGATCATCCTCCAGCCTCGATGAGCTCAGGTTGAAAGCGGACATTGAAATCGGCCAGAAAAAATATTCCGATGCGATTGCCACCCTGAAACAAGCTCTTGCGCTGGCCCCGACCGACGCGCAACTCCACGGTGGACTCGGCCGCGTCTATCTGCAAACGCGAGACTTTCCCAATGCCGAACGTGAACTGAAAACCGCCGTCCAGATCGATCGAAACAATCTTGTCTACTGGAAGGACTTGAGCTCCACTTTCTATCTCGCTGGAGATTACCAGGCAACCTTGGCCGCGCTCGACGTGATCGCCAAAGCCGAAACGCCGGGTGCGGGGACGTGGTTTATTCGCGCCCTCTGCTACGATAAACTTGGTGAGGTTCAGGCCGCCCTCGATGCCTATCGGAGATTCCTTGCGCTTGATGAAAACAAGAATCCCGACCAGGTTTGGCAAGCGAATCAACGCATTCATGTGCTGGAAAAGACGCCTGAAAAAAAGAAGTAGCCGCCCCAATGCGCGGCTCAAGCTCGTGGGCGGCGCATGCATTCTATTTCTTCTGATTTGCCCTAACTCCCGCGCCGACAAAGTGAGTGAACTGCAGGCTCGCTTCGATAAAGAGCCGCGCGCCACCAGCAAGGTCCATATCCTGGACAAGCTGGCGGAAGCGCAATTCGAGGCCGCCAGCAACGCCGGCAAGCAGGGCGACGATATCGCGGTTGGCTTCACTTTTGAAAAGTATCGAGACAACATCCGGACTGCTTTCGAGCTTCTTAAAAAGCAGGAGCCGGATGCCGAACGCCATCCCGGCGGCTATCGTCAATTGGAACTACAAACACGCAGGGGCCTTCGTGAGGTGGAGCAGACTTTGGTGGTGGTTTCCCCGGAATTGCGCCCGCCCCTGGAGATCGTCCAGAAAGACATTCTGGATATCGATGACCAGCTCATTCGATTGCTGTTCCCGACGCGCACCAGTGAGCCGAAGAAAAATCCGGCTAAACCGGAGGGAAAACAAAACAATGATCCGGCGATCTAGCTCTTTCATCTGCATTGGCATTCTCGTCCTGCTTTTCCCCCTCTTGCTGTCGCGGCCCGTCCGCGCCCAGCGCCCGGAAAAGGATTATCTGACAGACATCGAAGCGGACAAGATCCGCGATGCCGAGTCCCCCAATGAGCGTGTGAAACTCTTCCTCACCTTCGCCGAGGATCGATTGAAGAAATTTCAGTACGAACTCGAGCATCCCTCAGCCACGCGTCACGGTGAAATGCTCAACTACTTGATGAATTCCTACTCCGGATGTGTCGATGACGCCGCCGATATCATTCAGGTGTCGCTCTCCAAGCAGGAAAACATCCGGCAGGGAATCGACCTCATGGCTTCCAAGACCAAGGACTTCCTCGTCATCCTGCAGAAGTATCAGAGTGAAGGGCCGCAGCTCGAAATCTATAAGGAAAATCTCGAAGACGCCATTGAAGGCACGCAGGACGCGCAAAACGAGGCGGAAAAAGCCAAGAAGAAGGCGGCGCCACCGCCCGTGAGGCGAAAGAATTGAAATCGCGGAAACTCAGGGCCGAGCGCGTCCCCGGTGGAGAAGTGCTGCTGCAGCGTATGTTCACGCGTATCGGTTGCGAAGGACGCCCGCCGCACTTCCATGTCGAGTTCTACCCCTACAGCAGTCTCACGCTCACCATTCGCCGGCGTGGCGATACCATGTTCGTTCGCTTTTCCGACCTGCTACGCCGCGCTCCGCTGGAGGTCCAGGAAGGCGCGGCCGCTCTGTTGCTGGCGCGCGTGTATCGGCGGCGCACGCCAAGAGCATTGGTGCAGCCGTACTTGTTGTACGCACGCTCAGACCGCACGCGGGGCCGAATCACCAGGATGCGCAGACACCGTGTACGGCGTATTGGCACTCTGCCACAGGGTCGTCATTTTGACCTGCACACATTATTTGAACAGCTCAATCAACGCTATTTTGCGGGCGCGCTGGAGAGGCCGCATATCGGTTGGAGCACCCGAAGTTGGCGGCGGCAGTTTGGCTGCTACGATCCCGGGCCGAACCAGATCGTGTTGAATCGTCGCATGGACCATCCTGGTGTTCCCCAGTTTGTCGTGGAATACGTGCTCTTTCACGAGATGCTGCACGTGAAGCATCCCACCCGACGTTCCGGCTGCTCGCTGCTCTCCCACTCGCCGGAATTCCGCCGGGAAGAAAAACGCTTCGCCGAGTTCAGCGTCGCGCGCAAGTTCCTGGACCGCATGGCGCGCTAGCTCACTCCTTCTCTTTTTCTTTGTCGATTTCCTGATGCAGCTTTTCGACCTTCTTACGGATTTTGTCGCCGTCCTCGGCGTGTGGATACAGGTCCAGGTAGCGCTGGTACGCCTTTACAGCCTGTTTCTTTTTGCCCTTTCTTTCGTACGCTTCGCCCAGGTAGCGGAAGGGAAGAGCGTACCCCGGCTTGGCCTCCGTTGCATCCTGGAATCGATCAATCGCGGCGTCTACGTCTCCTTTTTTCATGTAGTATTTGCCTACTTCCATATCCTTTTCTGCACGGAGCGGATCCCACTTAGGCTGATCTTCGGCGGATTGCACGGCTGAATCCGTATTCGGCTTCGGCTTGGGTGGCGGCTGTTGCGACGGTGGCGGCGAAGAAGGAGGAGGGTCTTGCGCGAGAACGTTCGAAATTGCAAGGCCGAGCGCAACGACGGAAAGCACCACCGCGGTGCGCAGCCGATTTCGTGGGCTCAGCACAGCAATCTCCTCCTTTCTCCGATTCTCTTCATTTCCAAGTAAGTTGCCTGCGCCTATTGGCCAAGCAATTCGTCGACCAGCTTTTGGGCGCCGTACAACTTCTTCATGGCTTCGGTCATTCCGCCCGTGTGCACGGCCACGGCGCGGTTCTGGTAAGAATCGTAGACGAAATCACCGACCAACGATTCGATGTTTCCATCGAAAATCAGGCCCACGATTTCGCCGTTGCGGTTCACGACGGGTGAGCCGGAGTTTCCCCCGATGATGTCATTGGTGGTCACGAAATTGAACGGCGTCGAAAGATCCAGTTTGTCTTTGCCATCGACGTAACGCTTCGGCAGATCGAAAGGTTCCTTGTAATCGAAGCTAGCCGCGCGGTCATAGAGGCCGTAGAACGTGGTCTTGTACGGTGCAATTGTGCCGTTCATCGGGTAGCCCTGCACCTGGCCGTACGAAAGGCGCAGCGTAAATGTCGCGTCGGGGTAGGTGTCCTTGCCGTAGACCGCGAAGCGCGCCTTGCCTAGCATCTCGCCCGCCCGCTCGGCAACACTTTGCACGTTGTCCTCGAACCATTTGATCTGTTCACGCCGGATCGGATCGACACGACGTGCCATAGCGATCATCGGGTCAGTGGAAGCGCTTACGGCCTCCGTGCCTCCTTCCACAAGCGCTTTGCGAAACGCGGGATCGGCCACCTTTGTGCCACCGATGAGGTACTTCGCCGCCTCGGCCGGCGTTTTCCCGTCGAGAACAGCTTTCAACCACGCGTCGTCCGGTCCAAGCTCCTTTCCTGAAGCTTCCAGAGCGCTGGTCATGCGCGCGATTTCCATTTCCGGATAGATTGGTGCTGGCGAGAACAGCCGGTGCTTCAGTGACTCGAGTTGCGCATCGTGGAATCCGGGCAACCGCTCGCCGTCCGGTTTCTTCACTTCGGCAACATAGGTCACGAGTTGGATAGCGAGAGCCGACAGTTGCGAGTCCGTCGCGCGGAAAAATTGCTGTTTAATTCGCGGACGCTCCCTCTGCAGCGCTTCCTCTTCCATCGACCAGGCTTGTCCGTATTCCTTTTTCCACTCCGCATTGCCCACTACTTTGGCGCGGAAGTCGTCATCTTCCTTGTGCTTCTTTTCCATCAGGCTTTTGTCTTGTAATCCATCGCGCCGCCCTTCAAACACCTTGCGGCTGTTCTCCAGGCCAAAAATCAGCGTGGTGGCTTGGCGGGATTGTTCAGGCCCGCGCGCGGCGTACTCTTTCAGCACGGCGATGCGCCGCTTCAGGCTCTGAATGATGTAGGGGAGATTGTCGTCGCGCAGGCTGACGAGATCCGCGTACGTGGTCAACCGCTGCGTCGAACCCGGATGGCCCGAGACGAACACCAGTTCACCATCGCCCGCGCCTTTGGGATTCCACTTCAAATACTCTTTACTGTCGATGGGCTTCCCGTCTTCATAGACGCGGAAGAGCGCCATGTCGAGGTCGTAGCGCGGATACGTGAAATTGTCCGGGTCGCCGCCATAAAACGCCGTCTGCTGTTCCACCGCGAACACCAGCCGCACGTCCGTATACTTCTTGTAGCGATATAGCCAATATTCGCCCCCGGAATAGAGAGTCACAACGTCCGAGCGCAGTCCGGTTTTCTCGGTGCTCTCTCTCTCGATGTCCGCGATCACCGCTTTGCGCTTGGTGAATTCTTCCTCGGCGTTCTTTGCGCCCTTTAGCGCTGCATTGATGCGATCGGTGACGTTCTCGCTCGATACCAGCACATTGACCTCCAGATCAGGCGACTTCATCTCCTGATCCGGAGTCTCGGCGTAGAAGCCGTCCTTCACGTAATCGTGATCGGCGCTGGAGTTTTTCTGCAGTTGCCCCAGCGCCACGTGGTGATTGGTTAGAAGCAGCCCATGCGGGCTCACGAACGAGCCGGAGCCGCCATCGTTCAGCCGCACCGAGGCAAGGCGCAGGTGATCCAGCCATTGCTGCGTTGGAGTGAAATTGTATTTTTGTTGCAGAAGCTTGCTGGGTGGGTTATCGAAAGTCCACATGCCTTCATCCGCCGGCAGGGCGGGGCAGAAGAGTGCCGCCGCCAGTAGGACTGCGGAAATCTGCCGCACAACTTGGGTTGATTTCACGGAAGGATTCCTCTTTCTGTAGGGAATGGCGCCGCGGAGCGCGGCTAACAAAAGTATATATGACTTGCGGAGAATGGGTATTCTCGCGGGTGCCTGTTGAGCCTGGCAATTCGCGCGAAATTCGGTTTCGCCGTAAAATCGGCTGTTGCCTGTTGGGAAGGACGATTCCCCACGCTCATGGAACCCCGCGAAAAAGCTGCGCAGTTGCCGGAAAAACCGGGCGTCTATCTTTTTCACGACGCGAGCGGTTCGGTGGTGTATGTCGGCAAGGCGCGATCGCTGCGCAGCCGCGTACGCTCTTATTTCCTGGAGTCGCGCTGGGCCGATGCCAAGACAGGTTCGCTGGCCCGCGAAATCGCCGACATCGAAACGATGGTGGTCGATAACGAGCGCGAGGCTTTGGCGCTCGAGCACAACCTGATTAAGCTGCACCGGCCTAAATTCAACGTTCTGTTGCGCGACGATAAGACCTATCCCTATATCAAGTTGACCATGGGAGAAAAATACCCGCGCGTCTATTTCACGCGCAAAGTAAAAAAAGACGGAGCGCTGTATTTTGGTCCCTACTTTCCGCCTGGCTTGGCGCGGCGAATTCTGCATTTCATTCATAAACGATTTCTGGTTCCTTCCTGTTTTGTTGATCTGACCCGCTCACACCCGCGCCCCTGCTTGCAGTTCTATATCAAGCGTTGCCTGGGACCCTGCGTTGCCGGGCTTACCACTGACGAGCGTTACGCCGAGGCGGTGCGCGACGTCCGCATGTTCCTCGAGGGTCGCCGCCACGACCTGATGAAGAGTATTGAAGAACGCATGATAGCTTCGTCGGCGCAGGAGCGTTACGAAGAAGCGGCTGCCTACCGCGATTTGTTGAAAACGATGGAAGATATCGACGAACGCCAGAGAATCGCTGCGGCGCAGGGCGACGACACGGACGTTCTCGCCTACTATGCGGAACCTCCGCTGGTGGCGGCAAATGTCTTCCACTTGCGCGGCGGCCGTATCGTTGATCGGCGCGAATTCTACTGGGAGGATCTGGAACAGTTCGACCCGAAAGAATTCGTGCCCTCCCTTCTCAAGCAGCTGTATCTCGAAGCTGAATATTTGCCGAAGATGGTCCACGTTCCGGTGGATTTTGAGGAGCGCGGACTGCTCGAAGAAACACTCAGTGATCGCGCCGGACACGCCGTTGAAATCTTCACGCCGCAACGAGGAAGCAAACGAGCGGTGCTGGACCTGGTGGAAAGCAACGCCAAGCACTCGTTTGAACAGCGTTTCCGCGTCTTGAAGCCGTCTTCCAGGTCCATCGCTGAGGCGCTGCAGAATGCACTCAATCTTGCTGAAGAGCCGAAGCGCATCGAGAGCTTTGACATCTCGCACATTCAGGGGACCGACACCGTTGCCTCTATGGTGGTTTGGGAAAACGGGAGAATGAAGAAATCGGACTACCGCAAATTCATCATCCGCGGCGACGCCGGACCCGGTGGTCGCGAACGCAGCGAAAATGACGATTTCGCGAGCATGCACGAAGCGGTCACCCGCAGGTACAAGCGGCTTCAGGAAGAACAGAAGCCCATGCCCAGTCTGATTCTGATCGATGGAGGGCTTGGCCAATTGCACGCGGCCGCGCAAGCGCTGGACGCATTGCAGATCATTAACCAGCCGGTGGCCAGCATCGCCAAGAAAGAAGAAATCCTATTCGTGCTTGGACAGGAAGACGAACCGGTCATCCTGGAGCGCCACTCCCCGGTCCTACATCTCATCCAGCAGATCCGCGACGAGACCCACCGCTTTGCCGTCGCCTTTCATCGCCAGCGCCGCGGTGCACGGCAGACCCGCACAGAGCTTCTGGATATCCCGGGCGTTGGCGCAAAGACGTCGCAGCGGCTTTTGCGAGAATACGGCAGCGTGGCTAACCTGAAGCGCGCGACAGTGGAGGAGTTGAGCCGGGTGGTCACGCGAAAAACCGCAGAAAAGATTGCTGAGCACTACAGAAGCGCGATGGAGGGGTCGTAACCGCTATCAGTTCTGAAGCTGGTTATGGTCTATTGCGGCTTGTCTCTCCCTTATGTTACGGTTTTTCTGGAGGTTGACATGGCCGATAACGTTGGTTCCAAAGTGAGCTTTTTCCTCGTGGGCGTTGGCATTGGGGCGCTTCTGGGCGTGCTGTTTGCCCCCAAGTCGGGCGAAGAGACCCGCGATTACCTCTCCAAGCGCGCCGATGACGGCCGCGAGTTTGCGCAGCGCAAAGCTCGAGAACTTCGCGAGCGTGCCGACGAGTTGATTGAGCGGGGCAAGGATGTGGCGTCGCGTAAGCGCGAATCGCTTTCTGCCGCCGTGGAAGCCGGCCGCGAAGCCTTTTTGCGCGAATCGAAGTCGTAGTTGTCACAGGGCGGCATTCCTGGCAGTTTCCGTGAAGTTGGCGGAGAGGGCGGGGTGTGAATGCAATTCTGGATGGAGTTTTTCAGCATAGTGGCCGCGATCGCGTTGGTGGTCCAGGTGGCCATCCTCATCGCGCTGTTCATGCAGCTAAAGCGCACCACCGAGTCGATCAACAAGATGGTGACGGATCTGCACACGCGGATGGGCCCGATCCTCACTCGAACACAGATGCTGCTCGATGATACTCAGCCGAGGATCACCGACCTTGTCGAAGACGCCGCCCACATTGTGTATCTCGCGCGAACGCAGGCGCAGAAGATGGACAAGGTGTTCACCGAAGCCTCAGACCGCCTGCGCGGCCAGATGGTGAAGGCAGACCGCATTTTGTCCGGCGCGCTCGAAGCCGTCGAGGATGCGGGCGTGCAAGTCCGCCGCAGTTTCCTCGGCCCCATGCAGAAGGCGTCGGCCATTGTCCACGGAATCAAGATCGGCTTGGACGTGCTCCGCTCCCGGCGCGGGCAGCGCGAATCGATGCACGAAGTCTCGGAACAGGAAGACGAACTGTTCATTTAGACTAGCTGCAATGTGAGTTTCTCGGCGGCGCATGGGAAACCATGCGCCGTTTCTATTTGATCCAGCCGCCGGCCAGCACGACATCGCCGTTGTAAATGACCGCGGCCTGCCCGGGAGTAATGGCGCGCTGCGGCTCATCAAAGCAAATGCGCGCGGCGAGACCGGGTAAGACTTCGACCGTGGCTGCAGCCGGTTCGTGCTTGTGGCGGATTTTCGCCTGGGCGCGAAACTGTTGAGGCGGTTCCTCAATGGAGACCCAGTTCACACTTTCAATATCAAACTCGCTGGCGTGCAGCGCTTCGTCTTCGCCCACAATTACCCGATTGTTCTCCGTGTCGATCGCTAACACATAAATCGGCTTACCGGTGCTGAAGCCGAGCCCCTTGCGCTGGCCGATGGTGTAGTTGTGAACGCCGTGGTGGCGGCCAATGACGCGATTGTCGCGGGTGACGATGTCGCCCTCCTTATCTTGAACCGGCCGGCCAATCTCGCTGGCGTACGCGTGAATGAACTGCACGTAATTGCCATTGGGAACAAAGCAGAGTTCCATGCTTTCCGGCTTTTCCGCGACGGGCAGATTGACGCGCCGCGCCAAGGCGCGGACTTCGTCCTTGGAAAGTTCGCCCAGAGGAAATTCGCTGCGGCTGAGCTGTTCCTGCGTCAGCCCCCACAAAAAGTACGATTGGTCCTTCGAATCATCGCGGGCACGCAGTAACTGGTGGCGTCCCGTGGATTCATCCTTGCGGATGCGGGCATAGTGGCCTGTTGCCAGCCGCTCGGCGCCGATCTGTCGGGCCATGCGCAGCAGCGGCTCGAATTTCACATCGGTGTTGCAGTTCGTGCATGCAATCGGCGTGCGGCCGGAAAGGTATTGCTGCACAAACGGCCGCACCACACGTTCCTCGAACTGTCCCTCGAAGTTCACCACGTAGTGCGGAAAACTCAAGTGCTGCGCCACGCGCTTCGCGTCATAAACGTCGTCGAGCGAGCAGCAGCGGTGTTGCGCCGGGCCGTCGCCCTGCAATTGGGGCAAGCGGCGCTGGTTCCACAGCTGCATCGTCAGGCCCACCACCGGCCGGCCCTGCTGCAACAGTACCGCCGCGACCGTAGACGAATCCACGCCTCCCGACATAGCCACGGCCACCAGCCCGGCTTGTGGCTCAGCCGACACCGGCAGCAGGGAATCAAGTTTAGCTTGCGTGCTCATACTCCTATCTATTTTACAGGGAAAGCGTCAGTGATGCGCGGTGGCGGGCTTATTGTAGGCCGGCGACAGCTTGCGCAGTTGGGCCACCGCCGCGGGGACGATTTCCAGTGCCGCGTCGATCTCGGCTTCCGCAGTGTGCCTGCCGAGGCTGAAACGGATACTGGCGCGAGCTTCCAATGCCGGCAGGCCGATCGCTGTCAGAACGTGCGAAGGCTCGACGGCGCCTGACGAACAGGCGGCCCCGGTCGAACAAGCGAGTCCTTTCAGATCGAGCGCGATGACCAGCGCCTCGCCTTCGATTCCAGAGAACGAGATATTCGAGGTATTCGGCGTGCGCGGAGCAGCGGCGCCGTTGGCGTGGCAATCGGGCACACAGCTGAGGAGTCCCTGCTCCAGTTTGTCGCGCAACTTGACGACGTGGGAGAAATCTTCGGCGAGGGAAACGCGGGCCAGTTCCGCCGCTTTGCCGAGACCCACGATACCGGCTACGTTCTCTGTACCCGGCCGAAAACCACGTTGATGGTGGCCGCCGTACAAGAATTGGCGAAGCCGTGTGCCGCCTTTGATATAAATCGCGCCGACGCCTTTCGGTCCATACAGCTTGTGGCCGGAAATCGACAGCAGATCGAGCCGCAGCGCTTGCGTGTCGACCTGGATTTTGCCCGCAGACTGCACTGCATCGGTGTGGAAGTAGATATCGTGTTCAGCGGCGATCCGGCCAATCTCGGCAAGGGGCTGAACCGTGCCGAGTTCATTGTTGGCATGCATGACGGTGATCAGGGCCGTCTCCGGACGAAGCGCGTCGCGTAACGCATCGACGTCGACGAGCCCATCGCGCGACACCGAAACATAGGTGACTGTTGCGCCCTGCTTTTCGAGCGCCTGGCAGGTGTTCAACACCGCTTCATGCTCGATAGCAGTTGTGATGACGTGCGGCCGCGGCCTGGATTCCAGCAACGGCTGGACCACCCCGAAAATCGCGTGGTTGTCAGACTCCGTACCACCGCTGGTGAAGACGATCTCTTGAGGCTTTGCGTTCAGCAGCGCGGCGACCTGTTCGCGGGCCGTTTCCACGGCGGCTCGAGCGCACTGGCCGAATGTGTGAATCGAGGAGGCATTGCCAAATTCGTCGCCAAAGAAAGGCAGCATCGCGCTGATAGCTGCCGGGTCGACGGGCGTAGTGGAGTTGTGATCGAGGTAAATGCGATGCATGGCGCCGATTTCAGGATAGGGGCAAACGGGAAGGGAGGCAACGCGGGAAATTCAATAACCGATGCCAAGGGTGGTTGAACAAAGGAGGCCGCAGATCACCGCGGCCTCCCCGTAAGGCTCAGGGAATGCGAAGCCGGTTGCCCTCTTTCACTGTTGCCGTTTGCTCTCTTCCATTAACACGGTAAATGACCGTCAGCACCTTGTCCGCCCCTTGAGCGGGATCGCCGCCCATATTGTTATTATTCACCTGCACGTCGAGGTAATTTCCCTGGACCATGCTGCGTAGCCGCTGCGTAACGTCAGCGGTGCGGTTGTTCAGGCCGTAGTATGCCCGCACGATCTGCAGATCACCGTAGCCGCCGCCTGGACCGCCGGGATAGCCGGGACCGGGTCCACCGGGCCCAGGATAATTGCCGTAGTTGTAAAACTGGCTGGCGTCGATGTTCGAGCCTTCCCTATACGTAAATTGCTGCACCTGCCCGCGTGAATCGCGTGCCGAGATCCAAAGAGTTTTGTCCGCACCGACGGCCGGGTCGCCGCCCATGTTCTGATTGCTCACTTTCACCATGCCGTTGCCGGACAACAGCGTGCGTACACGGTCCGTCACATTCGTGCGGCGATTCCCCGAGCCCCATTCCGCCCACATCACTTGCCAGCCGGAGCCGTTGCCACCGCCACCAATCCCGCCGCCGTAGTTGTAAAACTGGCTGGCGTCGATCGAGCTGCCTTCCTTAAACGTAAAGCTTCGATGCTGACCTTGGAAATTTCGCGCCTGGATGCGCAGCGTTTTGTCCGCACCGACAGCCGGGTCGCCGCCCATGTTCTGGTTGTTCACTCTCACCATGCCGTTGCCGGAGAGCAGGATGCGAACCTGGTACGTGACATCCATCCAGCGATTGCCGGAACCCCACTCCGCCTTCATCACCTGCCAACCGGGACCATACATTACGCCGTTATGGTTGTATTGTCCTTGCGCTTCATATTGCGCGGAAGCCGGGCCGGAGAAAACAGGACCAAAGACCAGTGCCACCATGATCGCAAATACGGGCCAACACCTTTTCATGGAAGATCCCCTTTCCGGGAAGCGCGAGGTGGGCGCTGCCTGAAGCGTGACAACAGGCGGATACGGTACTGCCTTAGAGAGCATACGCGACTCAAATAAATTGGGCGGCGGCTGAGTTGCGGCAAGACTGTGTTGTGCTGGGAAAGTTAGCAGCATTCGTTTTGGGCGTCAATCCACGGAATGCACACTCAAAGTGCCGCCACACAGGTCTTCACAGGAGCCAAACGCTATGAAAAGTTCGGCGTGCTCGGGCTGTGTTTGCGCGGGCCCAAGGCCGTGGTAGTGTGAGCCATAAGGCACTGTGGGCGGGCGATTCCCGGGAGGGATGAAGTGGGATACGCGGATCTGCGTGAGTTTGTGAAGAAACTGGAGAAGGAAGGCGAACTCCGCCGGGTTAAGGCGGAGGTCGACCCGGTATTGGAGATTACCGAAGTCGTTCAACGGGCGCAATGGCAGCCTGGCCCGAAAGGAAACCCCGGGGGCGCGGCACTTCTTTTCGAAAAGCCGAAGGGTTCGCGGTATCCCCTGCTGATCAACACGTTTGGCAGTGAGCGCCGAATGGAATTGGCGCTGGAAGTGGACAAACTCGATGACGTGGCGGCGCGCATTCGCGGCTTCATGGACATGCAGACGCCGCAGGGTTTGTTCGACAAAATCAAAATGCTGCCGAAGCTGGCCGAGTTGGGTTCGTTTTTTCCCAAGACTGTGAAGGATGGTCCGTGCAAGGAGGTCGTGCACAAGGGAAGTGATATCAATCTTCTGGATTTCCCGATTTTGAAATGCTGGCCACAGGATGGTGGTCGCTTCATTACATTTCCATTGGTTTTCACCAGCAATCCCGAGACCGGGAAGCGCAACGTGGGGATGTACCGGATGCAGATCTTCGACGAACGTACCACCGGAATGCACTGGCAGACCCAAAAACACGGTGCTGAGCATTTCCGCCGGGCACGCGCTGCCAATCCGGAAGGCAGAATCCCGGTGAGCGTCGCGATCGGTTCCGATCCGGCGACGACTCTCGGAGGCATTCTGCCGATTCCTCCGGACCTGGACGAAATGATGTTCAGTGGATTTCTGCGCAGGGAACCTGTCGAACTGGTGAAATGTGAAACCAATGAATTAGAGGTCCCCGCAAATGCCGAGATCGTCCTCGAAGGGTACGTCAACCTGAACGAGATGCGGACCGAAGGTCCGTTCGGAGATCACACCGGCTTCTATTCCCTGGAGGGTGAATATCCTGTCTTTCACGTGGAGTGCGTCACGCGCCGCAAAGACCCGATTTACCT
>Ga0335079_10004310_pt1 | contig 16354 bp, 18 predicted proteins | sample Lox_Sample_33_FD_206719 | JGI IMG/M metagenome (GOLD analysis project Ga0335079, IMG submission 206719) | Soil microbial communities from Loxahatchee National Wildlife Refuge, Florida, United States - Lox_Sample_3.3 | ecosystem: Environmental > Terrestrial > Soil > Wetlands | place: USA... | reverse complement strand
GATTACGCTGATCGATTTCCGGCACTGGATTGACACCATCACCAGAAGACTTCGGATTGTGGAATCCACGGGAAATTCGAACTCGCGGGTGTCGGAAAGCATACCGACTGCGCGCACCACCGTTGCGGGATGCGTCTGGTCAGCGGTTAAAAAGAAATTGGTCTGCGCCCCTTCACCTTTCTGGAACAGGAGGATCTGCCCGCCCGTGCTCTCGCTGATGTCAATATACGAGGAATCCACGGGCCGCCCGGCGACGCACGGCCACTCGGATCGCATTCCTTGCTGGCCGGATTGGGCGGACAATGCATGAGCAACACACAGCAAACTCATCCACGTCCTCATCTCCAACAGGCTACCCGACCCCTGGGCGACGGTGGCTCACAAACAGCGAATTAATATCCAAGGTTAGGTACGGGTGAGGGTACGGAATTAACCGAAGAGAGGCAGTTGCCGGGTTTGCGGCCGTCGCGGCCGGCGGTCATCGAATACGGTTCGGCCACCCAGCTCATTGGAAATCGCGCGTTCGTGAACAAGAATGGCATCGAAATCCGCTTCCGGATGCGCTCGCCCCTCGATGGCGCGCGTAAATCGATCGAGCCGCGTGAATCCATCCAGCTTGTCGGAGTCGCCCAGCCGCGCCCGGTCGAGCGCATTCCGCAGAATCGCGACAGATTCGTCATACGTCTTCAGCGGAACGGGAAATGGATGGCCGTCCTTGCCTCCGTGCGCGAACGAAAAGCGCGCCGGATCCGAGAAGCGCGTAGGCGCCCCGTGTACGACCTCTGCGATTAACGCCAGCGACTGCAGCGTCCGCGGGCCAACTCTCTCCATCAGCAGCAGCGAAGCGAAATCCCGAAATTCTCGTTCGTAGGCCAAGGCCAGCACGGCCCCGAGGCGCTTCTGGTCCACATCTTCGGCGCGGACGTCGTGGTGCCGCGGCGCGATCAGCTTGCGAAACTCCGTGAGCGTGCGGTCGGGTGAGTCACGAACCATCGTCAGCAGCGCGTCCTGGGCCGGCTTCGCCTCCGCATCCACCAGGTTCATAATTGCACCCTGGTTCTCGCCGACAATTCCGGTGTGCGGCTGGCAGGTGAAGTCGCGGACGGCAGCCGAGTGCCAGTGGTACCGCCGCGCCAGACCGCTCTGATCGTTCAATCCCTGCTGCACCACCGTCCAGTCGCCGTTCGCGCTGAGAATGAACGTGTGCAGGTAGATCTGAAAGCCGTCGGCGATGGCGTTGTTGTCTACGCGAGCCGTGAGCCGGCTGGTTCGCACCAGGTCATCGCCATTGAGGCCCGCACTGCCGGCCACTGCGCGAAGTTCATCCGGAGTGCGGCGGGAATGGCGGCCACGCCCGCCGCAGATATAGATGCCGAGTTCCCGAGCCCGCGGATTCAGCCCCCGCTTGAGCGCGCCCATCACCGAGGTGGTGATCCCGGAGGAATGCCAGTCCATTCCCATCACGCAGCCTAGAGCCTGAAACCAGAACGGGTCGCTCAGCCGCGAGAGCAGTTCCGCCGTTCCATATGAGGCGATGATGCTTTCCGAAATCGCTGTGCCGAGCCGCGTCATCCGCGTCGCCAGCCACTCCGGCACACGGCCGCCGTGCAACGGCAAATCGGCAATACCGGAGCGCTTCATGGCGTCTCCCTCAAGTCTAGCGTTTTACCGGTTTATCGCATCGCCGCGGTCAATCCGCCATCCACAATCATCGAATGGCCGACCACGTAGGACGCCGAGTCGGAGCAGAGCCAGACCGCCGCCTCCGCGGCTTCTTCGGGACGGCCGATTCGCCCGGTCGCCACCATTTGTCCGTAGCGTTGCGCGATCCCTTCCTTGGCTTGAGGGTTACCGCCCGACGCGCGATTCATGGCCTCGTCCAACATGGGAGTCTGGAACGCTCCCGCCACCAGCGCGTTCACGCGAATTCCCTCACGCGCGTATTCGAGCGCCGCTGATTTGGTTAACGCGATCACACCTGCTTTGGCCGCGGCGTAGAGCGCGGCCTGCGGCACACCGCCGAGCCCGTTCACCGACGACGTGTTGACGATGGAGCCTCCCGCGGGCTGCTGCGCCAGCATCTGGCGGATCTCCTGCTGCATGCACATCCACACGCTTTTCAGATTGAGTGCCAGCGATCGGTCGAATTGGGCTTCGGTGAAATCGGCGGTCCGCGCCAACGGCTCTTCCAGGGCCGCGGCATTATTAAAGGCGCAATCCAACCGGCCAAACGCCCCCACGGTTTTGCCGATCAGCGCGCCCACCTCGCTGGGCTGCGCAACGTCGGCCGCCACGAATATCGCGCTGCCCCCGGCCGCCTCAATTTCGCGCACCACCGCCGCCCCGCGCTCGGCGCCTCGTGCCGCGATTACTACCTTGGCCCTCCGCTGCGCGCAGATCATCGCAATCGCGCGCCCGATGCCCGAGCTTCCGCCGGTCACCAGCACCACTTTGTTCTCCATGGGCCGAGTTTACTGGAAAGGATGGGTTATTGTTCGAATGCCGCCAACCGCGCTTCGACGTTGGCTCGCAATTCTTCTTCGCTCGGAAACTTGTGCCGTCGCGCGCGCTCCGGCATCGCCGAGATCACTTCCGCATACGCCGGAAGGTTCTGATACCGGATCGCCGAATACCCAAGCACCTCGGCCATCCGGCAGCCTGCTTTGACCACCTGCAACAGCGCCGCTTCCTGTTCGCGGATCGGATCGTGATGGCGTTCGCAGATCTCCGCAAAGGCGACTGGAAACGCCCAGGTCTTCACCAGCCAGCCTCCCGCTTTCCCGTGATCCACGCTGACGACCGCGTGCTCGGCAGTCAGCACATCGGACGGTTCCTTGTATTGAGCCGTAAGGACCGGAGCCACTTCGCGCGGGTACGACTTCAGCAATCCGAGCCGCCCGATGTCATGCATCAGAGCTGCCGTATAAGCCCGGTCGCCCGGAACTTCGAAATTTTTCGAGATCTCCTCGGCAACCACTGCGGACGCGCAACTATGGCGCCAGCATTGCCGCACCAGGGGGCTCGCCTGGCCTAGAAACGCACGCATCGCCACCGTCATTGTGAGCGCTTTGATGCGATCCAGCCCCAGCACGCTGACTGCATGGCGCAAAACATGCATCTTGGAAGGAAATCCGAATAGCGGCGAGTTGGCCAGGAACAGCACTTCCGCCGCGAAGGCCGGGTCGGCTTCAATCACGGATGCCAACTTGGGCAGGTCCATGTTCTCATCTGCTGATAAAGAAAGCACTTGAGTGGCAATCGAATGGAGCGGGGGCAGATTGCACAGCTTGGCGGGGACCTTTACACCATCCCCCTCGGGTTCATTTCCCTGGATGACACCTTCCCCAGTGCTCGAGATCGAGCCGATTGCCTTCGTCGGCATACTTCCTATTATGGGTGCGGCCCCCGACGCAGGTCGATAGTGCATTTTGTTAGCGATGTTGTAGAATCACAGACACTTGTCCTCGCTACCCGGAAACTGATCCAAGCTCTAAATCCCAGGTTTCCTGCACGATTCCCTGCTCGGCCGCGTCAAAAGTTTGTGAGCCCATTTCGGCTGGGAGTCGCTTTGCTGGCAGTGTCGGCGTTTGCCGGCGACGCACAACTCGGCGCACTTCTGAAGAACGTCGAGAACCGCTACAATCGCGCCAAGACTTTGCAAGTTCTTTTTACGGAGCAATATACCCCACCCCGGAGCCCCACGCGTAAGGAGAGCGGCGTGTTGATGCTTCGCAAGCCCGGCCGCATGCGTTGGGATTACACCGACCCCAAAGGCAAGTTGTTTGTGGCTGATGGCAAGTCCCTCTGGCTGTCTACACCGGCCGACAACCGCGTGGAGAAAATGAAAGTCCAAGAGAGCGACGACATGCGCGCTCCGCTCGCGTTCTTGTTGGGTAAACTGCACTTCGACAAGGAGTTCCGCAACTTGCAAGGGAAGGCGGAGGGGCCCGATACGCGCATCACCGCCGAGCCCAAAACCGACAACCTGCCCTACTCGGCGGTCGAATTCGTGGTGACCCCCGACGCGCGAATCCGCGAAGTGAAGGTCACCGGCTTTGATCACTCCATTCTGGACTTCAGTTTTGACCAGGAAAAGCTCGACCCATCGCTCGATTCCAAGCTGTTTCAGTTCCAGATGCCATCCGGTGCGCACCTGGAGGAGGCCGGTCAATAGCGATGGCTCAATTTGTCGCCAAATATGCCGACGGCCGCGGCCAGATCCACCAGCAGGTGGCGACAGCCGGATCGGAGAAAGAGCTTCGCGAACGGTATTCGCAGCAGGGATTTCTCGTCTATTCCGTTAAGCCGCGGACGACGGTCGCCCCGAAGCTGTTGGGCCGGCGTAAGAAGCTCAATCTCGAGAAATTCCTGATCTTCAATCAGCAGTTTGTCACCCTGATTCGCGCCGGGCTTCCCATCTTGAAATCGCTCGACCTGCTGGCGGAACGGCTGACGGACCCGAAAATGGCGCCCTACATCCAGGCGGTGCGCGATGAGGTCCGGAACGGGACGCTCCTTTCGGAAGCCTTTCGCCAGCAGGAAATCTTTCCGAAAATCTACGTGACCTCCGTGATGGCCGGCGAAAAAAGCGGCAGCCTCACTGAGGTCCTCGACCGGTACATCAGCTACCAGAAGCTCTCGCTGGCGGTCCGCAAAAAAGTGCTGGTCTCGCTGCTCTATCCAGCGGTGCTGGTGGTGCTGGTCATCCTCTTGATGGTGTTTCTGGTGACATACGTAGTGCCGACATTCGCCACGCTCTACAGCACGATGCAGGCGCAATTGCCCACCCTCACACTCGCGCTGATCGCGATCGGCACCACCGCGCGTTCCTACGTGCTGGCCTTCGCCGGGGCAGTGGTGGTGGCGATCTTCTTATTCCGATGGTGGGCCCGGCGCGACTCGGCACGTGAAAAAGTCGATCGCGTGAAGCTCAAGCTCCCCATCGCAGGTGAGATCTGGTTGAAGTACCAAGTCGGGCAATTGGGCCGGATCCTGAGCACCCTGCTCACCGGCGGTATTCCGCTGGTACAAGCCATGGAGACCGCCGCCGAGTCTCTCGGCACGCCGCTTCTCGAGAAAGCCGTGGCGGCCGCCGGCAAGAACGTGCGAGAAGGCCAACCGTTATCGGCTTCCCTGAAATCGTCCGGGTTGGTCCCGCCGCTGGCGATCGATATGATCGAAGTCGGCGAATCGACCGGCGCCTTGCCGGCGATGCTCAACAGCGTCGCCGAATTCTTTGAAGAGGACGTGAACACGCGCATGCAGGCGGCCCTCTCGCTCATCGAGCCCGCCATCATGATTTTCATGGGCTCTTTTGTCGCGTTTGTGTTGATTGCGCTCTATCTGCCGATCTTTTCGTTGGCGGATACGATCCGGTAGGTGTTGTTATGGCAGCTAGCGATAAGGTCAAGCTCATCGATCCGACGGCCGAAGCCGAGCAAGCGCGGGCCATCGCGGCCCGCTACCGGTGCGAGTACGTCGACCTCCACGAAGCCAGCATCGAGCACGAGCTGTTCCGGTCCATTCCCGTCGACCTCATGTTCCGGTACAACTTTGTCCCGCTGCGCGCGCAAAACGGGACTCTGGAGATCGCGCTTTCCGACCCCCGCAACCTGAGCTTGGTGGACGAGCTGACCCTGCTGCTCAACCGCAAGCTGCGGGTGAAAGTCGCAACGCTCTCGCAAATTGCGGAGTTGCTCAAGCGCACCGAGCAATCGCAGCGCGTTCTCGAAGAGGTGACCGAAGGCTTCACTCTCGACGTAGTCGCCGATGAAGGCGATCAGGACGAAACGCTGTCGATCGACAAGCTGACTGCCGCCGATAGCGACATCGCCCCGGTGATCAAGCTCGTCGACACCACCATCTTCAACGCCCTCGAACGCCGCGCCAGCGACATTCACATCGAATCGCGCGACCAGGAAGTCGCCATTAAGTACCGCATCGACGGCGTACTGCATTACGCCATGCCGCCCATCGCCAAGGACTGGCAATCGACCATCATTTCGCGCATCAAAGTCATGAGCGAGCTGGATATCGCCGAAAAACGCGTCCCGCAGGACGGCCGCTTCCGCGTGCGCTACAAGAATCGCCTCATCGATTTCCGCGTGTCCATCATGCCGACCATCTACGGCGAGGACGCCGTGCTTCGCGTGCTCGACAAGGAATCGATGAGCGAGAAGTTCGCCAAGCTCTCGCTCGATGTCGTCGGATTCTCCGATTCCGATCTCACCAAGTTCCGCCGCTACATCACCGAGCCCTACGGCATGGTGCTGGTTACCGGCCCGACCGGCTCCGGCAAGACCACCACCCTGTACGCGGCTCTCAGCGAGATCAAGAACGACGAAGACAAGATCGTCACCATCGAAGATCCCGTCGAGTATCAGATCAAGGGCATCACCCAGATCCCGGTGAACGAGAAAAAGGGGTTGACCTTCGCGCGCGGCTTGCGCTCTATTCTGCGCCACGATCCGGACAAGATCATGGTGGGCGAAATCCGCGACCAGGAAACCGCGCAGATCGCCATCAATTCGGCGTTGACCGGACACCTGGTCTTCACCACGGTTCACGCCAACAACGTGCTGGACGTGCTCGGCCGATTCCTCAACATGGGCGTCGAGGCGTACAACTTCGTCTCTTCGCTGAACTGCATTCTGGCGCAGCGGCTGGTGCGCGTCATCTGCGATCACTGCAAGAAGCGCCAGCGGTATCCGGATTCGATGCTGATCGAGAGTGCCTTAAACCCCGACCAGTGGCGCGACGTCCCGCTCTATGAAGGCGTCGGCTGCTTCGAATGCGGTGGAACCGGCTTCCGCGGCCGCACCGCCATCCACGAGTTGCTCGACTTGACCGACCGTATCCGCGAGATGATTCTCGACCGGCGGCCGACCTCGGAAATCAAGCGCGCTGCGCGCGAAGACGGCATGACGTTTCTGCGTGAATCCGCCGTCGCGAAAATGCGAGCCGGCGTGACCACGCTGCGCGAGATCAATAAGGTGACGTTCATTGAAGGATAGCCGGTCGTGTTAGACACCTTTAAACGCATCCTCCAGGACCCGCCGCCGGCCATGGCCTTTGAAATCTCCGAGGCCGGCATCGCGGCGGCGCGTATCGGCTCGCGGGCGGAACTGGAGTTCCGCGCGCTGACACCTGGCGTCCTCTCCGTGTCGCCGCTCAAAGAGAATGTGGTCGATCCGGACGAATTTTCGGTCGCCGTCCGCGACTTGCTCGGCGCTCAGGCCGCCCGCAAGCGCCGCGATGTGGCGTTGATCCTTCCCGATTTCTGCACGCGCATTGCCGTGATCGATTTCGATGAGTTCCCGTCCGACCCCAAGGAGCAGCTTTCCTTGATCCGCTTCCGGCTAAAGCGCAGCGTCCCCTTCGACGTCGAAGCGGCTGCCGTCGGCTACTGGGCCCAACATAGCGCTTCGAAGAAATGTGACGTGGTGGCGGTGGTCACCCCGCTCGAAATCGTTTCTCGTTACGAAGCGCCCTTTCGCGCCGCCGGCATGAACCCGGGCTTCGTGACCACCTCGGTGCTCGCCGCCTTGGAGCTTGCTTCGGAGGGCGGCGTGGACGTGCTGGCCAAAATCGCCGGCCATGTTCTTACCGTCGTCGTCCGCAGCGCGGGTGTGGTGAAATTGGTTCGATGCCTGGAAGTGCCCTCTCCGGGCTGGCAGGATATCGCCGCCGTACTTTTGCCTACTTTCGTATTTGTGGAAGACAATCTCGGCGCTCGCGCCGACCGCCTGATCTTGTGCGGGTTTGGCGCCGAAACCGAGGCTGCGCGAACGCGTTTCCAGGTCGAGCTCGATGTGGCGGTCGAGCCGCTCCGTTCGCCGTTGGGGATTCCCGGCGAGAGCAACGCCGGCCTGCTCGGATATTTGCGCTCGATTGCCAGATTCAACTGACATGAAGATCCCCATCAATCTCGCCAGCGAGCCCTTCCGCCGCGACCGGCCCATGCTGGTCGGCTCCGGCGTCGTCGCTGTGCTCTTGCTCGCAACCCTTGGCGTCCTGATTTCCTTATATCTCACGGATCGGACCCAGCAGGCCGACGTCCGCGCGGACATCGCCCGGCTCGAAACCTCAATCCGCAGCGCCTCGGCCGAGCAGACGAACCTCGATGCCGTGCTGCGCCGGCCGGAAAATGCCGAAGTCCTCGAGCGCAGCGTGTTCCTCAATGAGCTGCTCTATCGCAAAGGCATCAGTTGGACCAAGATTTTCTCCGACTTGGGAAAAACCATGCCGCCCAACGTGCGGCTGATGACCATCCGCCCCTTCGTCAACAAAGACAACCGGGTCACGCTCGACATGACCATCGGCGCCATGACGCCGGTCGCCGTGATCGAGTTTCTCAAGGCTCTGGAATCGTCTCCGCTGTTTGAGTCGGTTTCGGCGCCCAGCACACTGGCCCCTTCCCAGGCCGAGCCCCTCTATCGAGCACGCCTCACGGTGAACTATGCCCAGAAACTTTAAAGCCGCGCTGCGCGACTCGCGCGTCATCGTCCGTGCGCTGCTCGGGGTTCTGCTGGTCGCGAACCTGGCGGCCGCCGTCATGGCGTTCAAACCGTTCGGCGGTTCAGCCGACGATTTGCGCCGCCAGCGCGGCGATTTGCAAGCCCAGCTTGGCCAGTTGCAGGCGCGCCTCGCTCAAACCCGCAAGCTGGCGAGCAAGGTCGCCAGCGCCCGCGCCGAGGGCGACAGTTTTCTCGAGCGCTATGTCAGCGACCGCCGCACCACCTTTTCGACCATTTTCGAGGAGATGGACCGCACCGCCCAGCAAGCCGGCATCAAGCCGCGCGACCGCAACGTGGAGCTCAGCCCCATCGAAGGAAGCGATACCCTGGAAATGATGTCGATCACGGCCGGCTATGAAGGGCCGTATGAGAGCCTGGAGAAATTCGTCAACCTGCTCGACCGTTCGCCGCGGTTCCTGATCATCGAAAGCCTGGTTGCGGCGCCGCAACAGGGCGGGCAGATGCTCAACGTCACCTTGAAGCTGGATACCTTCGTCAAGGAACCGCCAGGGGCCACGTCATGAAGCTGGGAGTCAACGAGCCGAAAAAACTCATCCTCCTCGGCGCGCTGGTGGTGGTCGGGGGATACTTGAAATTCTCGGACGTGTTCTCGTCCTCGACGCCTTCCAGCCCGGTCACATCCCAAATCGCCCCACGAGCCCGCCAGGCGGCGCCGGCGGATTCTATTCAAACGACGTCGCGGCCGGCCACCCGCTCCTCCCGCTCCCGCGTCCAAAGCGACGAGTTCCATCCCGTGCTTCATTCCAAACGTCCGGAAGAACGAATCGATCCCGCCACCGTGGATCCGACCTTGCGGCTCGATCTGCTAGCCAAGGTGCAGCAGGCTGAGCTCTCCGGTCCGGGAAGAAACGTTTTCCAATTCGGCCAGGCGCCGCCCAAGGCGCTTCCTCCCGAACCCAAGGTGCAACTCACAAAAGCTCCCGTTCCTGTGGCTCCGCCGCCCCCGCCGGCTCCGGCCGGACCTCCGCCTCCGCCGCCGATCAACCTCCGCTATTACGGCTTTTCCTCGGTTCCCGGAAGCGCTGCCAAAACCGCCTTCTTCCTCGACGGCGAAGACATCCTGGTGGCCAAAGAAGGCGAAACCGTTAAACGCCGCTATCGCGTGGTGCGGATCGGCGCCACCTCGGTCGTTATGGAAGACACCGAATCCAAGCGCCAGCAGACCCTCCCGCTGGCCGAGGAGTTGGCCGGATGAAAAAGCGCGGCGAGTCCGGATTCGCGTTGCTGCTGGTCTTCCTGATGGCCGCCGCCATCGCGATCACGCTGTATATGCAGATTCCGCGCGTCGCCTTTCAGTCTCAGCGCCAAAAGGAGCAACTGCTCATCGAGCGCGGCGAGCAATATCAGCGTGCCATCCAGCTCTTTTTCCGGGCCAACAACCGCTATCCGGGCGAGTTAAAGGATCTGGAAGACTTCAACCACCGCCGCTTCTTGCGGCATAAATTCGTCGATCCGATGACCGGCAAAAACGAGTGGCGTCTCGTGCACGTCAACAACGGCGTGTTGACCGATTCGCTGCTGAATAAGAAGAAGCCCGGCGATCCCAATCAGCAGGCCGACCCCAACGCCAATAGCTATGTGGGCGTGCAGCCGTCGATCGGGGCCCAACCGAACGCCCAACCGACCGTGAACCCGGCCTTGGCCCGCCGCCGTCCCAGCGAAGGCGGCGCGGCCGCGCCGACCATCGGACCGGACGGGCAACCGGTTGCGCCGGGCCAGACCGGCATCGGGGCAGCTTTTCCCGGTCAGCCGCAGGCGCAACCCTATCCTGGGTTTCCGGGGCAGCCCGGCGGCGGCGTGCCGTTTCCGGGTACTCCGGTGCCCGGCCAAGTGCAGGCTCCCGCATTTCCAGGTGTGCCATCCTTTCCGGGGCAGGTTCCCGGCCGTACGCCGGTCGACCAGCAACAGTCGCAGCCCAATCAGACGTTTCCCGGCCAGGTACAGGCCCAGCCCTTTCCAGGTGCGCAACCCACTCCGTTTGGAGGCCAGCCCAACCCCGGCACTCCAGGCGGCTTTAACCCGACCGGCCAGTTACCTGGCCGTATAAGCACATTCCAGACCCCGGGCGGCCAAGCCGCTCCTTCCCAGGCGCCGACCTCGTCTTACGTCGGGTCGGGCGGGTCCTACGTCGGCAGTTCTCAACCCTACGTCGGCGGCGGCTCGTATGTAGGATCGCAGAGCGGCCAGCAGCCCCCGCCTCCCGCACCCATTCCGGCCAACCCAGGCAACTTCAACCCCAATCCGGGCAATTTCAACCCGGTCAATTCGAATCCAGTTGGTACAAATCCGGCGAATCCTCTGCCGTTTGCCAACCCGAGCCTCCCGTCCAACCTCCCCACTCCCCAGCCCGGGACCCCCAACGCGCCCGGCTTCCCGGCTCAAGGTGCTGGGGCAAACATGATCGGCAATTTGTTGACAACACCCAACCCGGCGGCAAACCCGGCGACCGCGAATGCGCAGCCCATGGGACAACAAATCGGAGGCGGGATCGCCGGAATCGCCAGTAAATCCGAAAACCCGGCCATCATGGTGTACAACGACCGCACCAACTACAACGAGTGGGAATTCATCTTCGACCCTACGAAGCAGCAGGGGTTGGCGGGCCTCACCGGCGGCGCCGCGATCGGCACGCCCGCGGCGAATTTGGGCACGCCGGCGGGAAGCTTGGGTACTCCAGCAGGAGTGGGCCAGCCGGGATTAACCCCGGTAACGGCGGGGCCTTCGCCCGCTTCGCCGTTTGGAACCCCGGCAGCCGGCTTTGGACCCGGTCAAACCAGCCCGTTCGGCGGAATCAATCCGGGAATCAGTCCGGGCAGCAACCTGAGCGCGCCCGCCGGTCCGGGTACAGTTCCCGTCTCCGGCATTCCCGGGCAGCCCGGAGCCCAGCAGGGCAACCAGTCGAAACCCAACAACCTCCGGCTCGGCCGGCCGTAATCAGCGCCGTCCGGCGCGCCTTTTCCGCTCTGCGGCCCGTACCTGCAGCTCGTCCATCCCGAAATAATGCGCCACTTCGTGCCACACGGTTTCCTCCACCAGCCGCGCCAGGTGCTCCGGGGTGCGCGCCAGCCGTTCGTGGGGACCTTGAAAAATCGTGATCCGGTCCGGCATCGCGAATGGCTCGAACACGCTGCGCTGGGTGAGCGGACGCCCTTCATACAGGCCCAGCAGCGTGCCGCCGGGGCCGAGCCGGGCCAGTTGCGCGCGACTCGGCTCGGCTTCCACTACCAGCGCCACGTTCTTCAGCCGTTTGCGAAAGCGGCCGGGAATGCGCTCGTACGCCGCGGTCACCAGGCAATCGAATTCGTCCGGACTCATTCCTGCTGCTATTCTACGTTCTGATACTCCGAGGAAGACACGCCGGCAACGCGGCGCCAATGGCGGCCGCCGCTGCCGTTACCGATCATGCAGAAACGTGTAGTAGTGGCGATTGACGGACCCGCGGGCGCGGGCAAAAGCACCATCGCCCGGCGGCTGGCCGACCGGCTGCGATTCACTTATGTCGACACCGGCTCGATGTACCGCGCCGTGGCGTTGTGGGCTTTGCGCCAGAACATCGATCCCGGCGACATGCACCGCATGGAGCAGTTGGCACTCGCGGCGGACATCGAACTCTTTCCCGGGCGCATCCAGCTCAATGGAGAGGATGTCACCGACGAGATCCGCCGGCCCGACGTATCCACCGGCGCCTCCAAAGTGGCGGTGATACCCGGCGTGCGGCGCGCCATGGTAGCCAAGCAGCGAGCCATCGGCGAGCGCACCAGCATCGTGATGGAAGGCCGCGATATCGGCACGGTCGTGTTTCCTGACGCCGACGTCAAAATCTTCCTCGATGCGCAACCCCGCGAGCGCGTCCGCCGACGCCTGCTCGAGGTCCAGGCGAAAGGCGAACAAGTGAGTGAGGAAACCCTCAGCGAGCAGATGAAAGAGCGCGACCGCCGCGACACCTCGCGCGCCGACTCTCCGCTCTCTCAAGCGCCCGACGCCGTCTACCTCGATTCGACCGAGTTGACCATCGAAGAGGTCGAGGAAGCGATTCTGAAAATTGTCCGCGCCCGCGTCACCAACGGCCGCGAATTCCGGTAGAAGTTCGCTTCCCCCATCGCCCTCCAATACGAGCCCGTGGCTCCGGGAAAATATCGTCGCCATCCTGGAGATCGGCGGGTTGTACGGAGGTGCTGCCGGTCCTGGCACGCCTGCCCATGCTGGAGCACACTATGGCGTCGCGTAGTCCCAAACATCGGGCGGCAGCTTATCCTTGAGCGATGTATACATGGCGTCGCGGAACAGTTTCAGAGCCGGAAACGGCCGGAGGGCAATCGTGCGCTCCACAATTAACCCCTGCTCGTTGTCCACGATGACCTCCAAGCTCTCGAACTTATGGCCATCCATCGTCCCCACCCAGCGCAAAAAGGTGGTGCGCTCATCGAGCTTAAACTCGGCTGTATAGGTACCGGAACCACGCGTCGAGCTCGATTGAGCGAAAATCGCCGCGCAGACTTCACGCCCCTCGACCGGCCGTACCAGGATCGGGCTGTTGAATACGATGTTTTCGGCAAGCAACTCGCCCACTTGGGCGGCTGTAGGCTTGCCGGATTCCCGTAGTTTGCGTAAAGGATGCATCTGCGATTCCTCCGATGTGTCTGTTTGTTGCACCACCAGTGCCGATCACTCCGAGAATGCGCGCCCCAAGCTGCTGCGAACGCCTTGCCAGCCCGCCGAGCGAAAAACCTGGCAGCCTTCACGATCAATAAGTATAAGCGGTTCGTTGCGAAGCCGCCGTTCAAGCCCAAAAACTCCTAACTCTTCAAAAGGGGAGCGCACCAGCCTGATTTACACCGAAGCGACCAACAATCCGAGGCACTGGGCAAGCAGAGACACCACGAGCAGCGGAACACGGATCATGACCGATCTATCCCACGACGCCTGCAGTTCTCGACCATTGTTGAGGCTTTCTCCGGTTCTTGCCGCTTCGGTTTGAAGCCGATTAATCGGTTTTGATAAGCGAGCATAGATAACGACGAACAGGATCAGCATGAAGAGCGATGCGAAATAGAACCAGCGCTGTCCAGTCCTGCTTAACGCGACCAGCAAGAAGTTGGACAAGATCGCCGAGACTCCCCAGACCGGCATCCGCGCATCAGCGAACATATGGAGAAATCCCATGACTTCGGTTCCGGCAGATGGTGAAGCCAATCTGAGCGCGGGACGGCCGATCATCAAAAAGAACATGTCCGTACCACACACCACTGCTGTGCTTAAAATGCCCACGAGAGATACCGCCCACATCCAATGGTTCATTGTCCCTCCTCCTTTCTAACCGTCGCCGCTCAAATGGCATGGATCAACAAGAGGCCTACGACAAGCATCACCACGCAGGTGACGCCATGAATGGAGAACGCTCGCGACCTCGACCCCCCCGACCCCAGGACAATTGACATGTCGCCAAAAGGGATGATGGCGTAAACGAGGAGAGCGATGCCTGCGAACCGACTGTCCGCGGCCACCATCATGGTCAGTACAACCAATCCGGATGCGACGTCCCGAATTCCTTTGAGACGTAGCCAGGCATGGGTGTCAGCATCGGGTGCAGGCGGCTTTAAACCAAAGCCTCCCAGAATTCGTTCAGGAGAAGCCAGGTAAAAACAACCGATGACAGTGATCCCGACAGCGATGAGAGCCGCCAGGATCAGTGGAATAGCGTTATGCATAAAATGTTTTCCTTCCTAGAAAATCTAGCATCGATAGATTTGATGCAACTCGCTCGGAAGAAGTTTCGGCGTCCCGCAAAGTATTGATCCTAGCGGCGCTATACTTCCTATCGATGGCAAATGACCGAATTGCGGAAAGAAAACTGCGTGACAAGCAGGCCCGCCGGACCCAGATTATCAATGCTGCACGACGAATCGCGGAGCTTGAAGGGTGGTCCAACGTAACCGTTCGGCGGCTATCCGACGAAATTTCATACAGCCAACCCGTCTTGTACGCTCATTTTGGAAGCCGCGAAGGGATTCTCACCGCGGTTGCTGTCGAGGGTTTCCAGGAGATCGGCCTGGCTTTGGAAAAGGCGCGGAAACGGGTTAAGCGTGGAAATGCGGTCGAATCGGTCGCGGTCGCATATCTGGAGTTCGCCGCGTCTTCTCCAGCACTGTATGAAGTGATGTTTTCGCTCAGCCTGAGCGTACCGTTCGATGAGGCGGCTACTCCACCGGAGCTGCGATTCGCTTTTTCCCAACTCCTCGAGTTGTTTCAGGGGCAGACCCCGAAGCCGGAGGTCCTGGCGGAGCTGTTTTGGGCAGGCCTTCATGGAATCGCCGAGCTAACAAGAACCAAACGATTTCCGCGCAGCCGTCAGAAAGAGCGCGTGCGGGTGCTCGTCGAGCTCTTCACTTTCCCAAGATGAAACGCCCTAGTGGGTGAAAGCGCGATGACTGTAATCTTGCGCCAACGCCGCGGGCAAGACTTTAATCGCTACGTCTCGGTCGAGGTTGGTTTCGCGGGCACGGTATACCTCGCCCATGCCCCCTGCGCCAATAAGCGCAACGACCTGATAGGGGCCAAGCTTGGTTCTTGCAGGCAAAGCCATTGGTTTCGAAGAGATTTTACCGCAGCAGGGAAACGGCGTAACCAGAGATGTGCTTGTCCAGGATTCATCTGGTTAGTCGAGGTTATGTCCAGCTCGGTGCCGATTTCGCCAACCACCATTCCCTCCGGGTGTGCGCTCAAAAGAAGCCGTACAATGCGGAGCCGAGGCTCGGTACCCATGGCGGCGAGCATGTCCGCATACCGCGTAGTCACCGCATCGTCGCGTTTTCCCATCTCTTCCCTTTCGATATGTCTGTAATATTCGAAATATCAAAAAAGTCAAGCGCTGACGTGCGCCATACCAGGTGTATCTCTTTCGGTGCCCCGTTCGTCCTGGTTACGACACCGGACCGCAAAGTGCGGCCCGAGGGAGGTATCAAGATGAGAAGCGCTTTAGCATTCGCAGCCCAGGTGTTCATTTTGGTTCAGGGAGGCTTTGCCCAGAACGGAAGCACGGCCGCGGGCGCCCCCGCTTCGGACGCCCACGCGCCAGCCGGATGCACGGCGTGCGCACCAAGGTCGACACCCGAAAGGGTCCCGACGCGTGTCGTCCCAGGCACCAGCGAAGTGATGCCCGTGGGCAAAATCGAGAACCTGATCCCCATTGGCGTGCTGGCCGCTCTGGGTTGCGAAAAGTGCGCCGGCGAGGCAGTTCGCTGGGCGCTGGAGCAGGGCAGTTCGGTGGAAGATGTGAGCCGCACGCTGACGGTATTGACCTCCATGCAAAAGCTCGACTGTTTCAAGCAGCAGTTTGGCGATGACGCACCGCCCCGTCTGGATAAGGCGCTGGTCGCTGCCAGACAGGCACTGCGGCAAGCCATCGATTCGCGTGTCGGCCAGTAGGCTTCCACGCGAATTGCCGAGGGTTAGAATCGGGATGGAGGCGGAGCGATGACACCGGTCAATGCTGCGGCCGAAACGGGTGATCTCTTCACCGCTTATCACGACAGGATCTGCCGCTACATCGCCGGGATGATCCGAGATCCGGCGGAAGCCGAGGATCTCACCCAGGAGACCTTTCTCCGTGCGCATTGCCGTCAGGACGCGCTTCGCGATCCGAAAGCGGCGCGTGGTTGGCTATATCGCATCGCCACTAACGTTTGCTTGGATCGTTTGCGCCAGCGCGCGCGGCAGGCGGCGGTGGACGGGGAAACGGAGCTTCCACATGCCGGCTCGGGCGCCCCGGAAACCCCGTCCGCCCAGGAGCAAGCCGAGCGCGCGGAAACGAGCGCCTG
>Ga0335079_10004308_pt1 | contig 16357 bp, 11 predicted proteins | sample Lox_Sample_33_FD_206719 | JGI IMG/M metagenome (GOLD analysis project Ga0335079, IMG submission 206719) | Soil microbial communities from Loxahatchee National Wildlife Refuge, Florida, United States - Lox_Sample_3.3 | ecosystem: Environmental > Terrestrial > Soil > Wetlands | place: USA... | reverse complement strand
CGCGGCGCGATGTCGATCTCTCCGTCCGTCGACTACATGGAGAAGGCCTACGACGAAGCGAAATACGGACACTGGTCCAGCCGCCCCTACATCGACATGGTCATCCCCACTCTGACCGACACGTCGCTAGCGCCGCCGGGCAAGCACATCCTCTCCTGCTTCGTGCAATACGCCCCGTACAAACTGGCCCCGGGTCTCAACTGGGACACCGAAAAAGAAAAATTCGGCGACAACGTGGTCGACACAATTTCCGAATACGCCCCGAATCTGAAAAACATCATCCTGCATCGCCAGGTAGTAACTCCGCTCGATCTCGAGCGCGAGTGGGGCCTGAGCGAAGGCAATATCTTCCAGGGTGAACTATCGCTCGAGCAACTCTTCTTCCTGCGCCCGGTAGCAGGCTGGGCGCAATTCCGTTCGCCCATAAAAAATCTCTACATGTGCGGATCAGCCACGCACCCCGGCGGCGGAATCATGGGAGCCCCCGGCCGCCTGGCGGCGCTTGAGATTCTCAAAGATGGGAAGGCCGCATGAAAGGCGTTAAAGCCGCATGATCTTTGCTCAAACCTATAACCAATGTCATCCTGAGCGAAGTGGATGCAAGCGAAGCGCAGCAGCCGCGAGTCGAAGGACCCCTACTCGCTCAACCGCACCCCGGCCGTCGCAAGGCGTTCTCACGATGCAGCGTCTCGCCTTTTCTCCGTGCACCTCCGTGCCCTCCTTGGTGAAGGGTCTTAGGTTTTCAACCGTGCAACCCAGTGAACCCCGTGGCTCCAGGCTTTTTTCTGAACCCTCATCAAAACTCTAATGCCCACACCAAGAGACATAGTCATCATCGGCGGCGGCCACAACGGACTGGTCACGGCGTTCTATCTGGCAAAAGCCGGATTCAAGCCGCTGGTTCTGGAACGTCGCTCGCAGGTCGGCGGCGCGGCCATCACCGAAGAATTCCATCCCGGTTTCCGCTGCTCGACGCTGGCGCACTCCGCCGGACCTCTCCGCGCCGACGTAGTCCGCGACATGCAACTCGAGCGTCACGGGCTCAAGTTCGCGACCTCCGGTATCAGCACCATATCTCTCCTCCCGGACAATCGCGCGCTCGTCCTCTACTCCGACGTCAAGAAAGCCCAACAGGAAATTGCGCAATTCTCGCAAAAGGATGCCGCCGTCTACGCCGACTTCGCCACCGCGCTAGCCAGGATCGGCAAGGTAATCGGCGAGGCACTCACCCTAACACCCCCGGATATCGACCAGCCTTCGAACTCCGACCTCTGGGGCATGTTAAAAACCGGCCGCGCCCTCCGCAAGTTAGGCAAGAAAGATCTCTACCGTGTCCTCCGCTGGGGACCGATGGCCGCCGCCGACCTCGTGGCCGAGTTCTTCGACACCGAAGCGCTGCGCGCCGCGATTGCCGCCCGAGGCATCTTCGGCACCTCGCTCGGCCCATGGTCCGCGGGCAGCGCGCTAGTCCTGCTCCTTCGCGCCGCCGCCGACTCCACTCCCGCCGGCAACTCGCAATTCCCTATCGGAGGCGCGGGCGCAATCACCCAAGCCATGGCCGCCGCCGCCCAACAAGCCGGAGTTGAGATCCGCAACAACGCCCCCGTCGCCGCCGTCCTCATCAAAGACGGCGCAGCCACCGGCGTAGTCCTCAGCACCGGCGAAGAGATCGCAGCCCGCGCCGTCGTCTCCAACGCCGACCCCAAGCACACGCTCATGCGTCTCGTCGACCCCATCCATCTCGCGCCCGACTTCGTGCAAAAAATCAAGAACTACCGCTCCCACGGCACGGTCGCCAAAATCAATCTGGCGCTCTCCGCCCTGCCCGAATTCCCCGCGCTCAAATCTCGCGCCGCGTCTGAGAACACTGCATCGCAGAACGGAGCGAATCTTCTCGCCAGCCGTCTCCTCATCGGTCCCGAAATCGATTACCTCGAGCGCGCCTTCGACGAATCCAAATACGGCAACTTCTCGCGCAATCCGTATCTCGAAATCGCTTTCCCCAGCCTCACCGACCCAACGCTCGCCCCCGCCGGACAGCACGTCATGTCGATCTATATGCAGTACGCGCCGTTCAATCTCAAATCCGCCGAGACGAAAGACGGCACCAGGTCTCCCGCCAATTGGGAGAGCCAGCGCAAAGCCCTCGGCGAAACCGTCGTCAAGACGATCGCGCAATACGCCCCGAATCTGCCGCAACTGATCCTGCGCCACCAGATCATCACGCCCGCGGACCTCGAGGAGACCTACGGCCTCACCGGAGGCCAAATCTTCCACGGCGAACTGGCCCTCGACCAGTTCTTCACCATGCGTCCGCTCCTCGACTGGGCAAGATATAAGACGCCTATAGAGAATCTCTACCTCTGCGGCAACGGCACGCATCCGGGGACAGGACTGACGGGAGGCTCGGGCGCCAACGCGGCGCGGGAGATTTTGAAGGAGCTGAAAAAATAAGATGGCGAGGCGGCAACAAACCGCGCAGGCTTCGAAGCGCCGAGTAACAGCTTCTCAAGACTTCTGGAACTCTTCCCGTTATCGGCACAACCGAAGTAAACACCTGCAAGGCCGACCTCACGAGAGCAGGTACCACGGAGATCAAAGATAGCTATTCTCCAAGCCATCCGCGGTAATCCCTGTCCGCACTTCCCCCTGTGAAACCCCGCGTACCCTGTGGTAGTCATTCCCGCCGGCTCGGCGCTCTCGGCGTCTCGGCGGTGAAAAAATCTCACAAATCTTCCGTGACCCCACTCACAGACTTACACCCGGAAAGATGCGACTCTATCCCCGCTCGCCATGCACCCGGCATGCGGCGCTCCAGAGCGCGGGTCTTTCAGCCCGGAGGCTTATTAACTCTTTGATAAACAAAAATAATTCGGATAAATTCGCTGAAAATGGTTCGATTTTTCCGCCCGAATGCCTACCAAAGTAGGTAAAAATCGGCCACAAAACAGGGGTTTTCGAAGCTAACTCCTTTCCTCCCGATACTTTAAGGTTAAGTGATTGCGTGAAAATGACTTACAAGAAATCAGGGGGAGGGAGGGGGGAGGGGCTGGTTATTTTTGTAATTAACAATCCTTGGGCAGAGAATCCCCGATTCTCGTCCACCTTGCCTTCCGTGGTAATCGGTTCCTGAGTTTCTGCCGCAAAATTCCCAGCCGCGTGTGGTAATCCTTTTAAGAACCCATGCGCAACTCCGCCATCCTCCTCGTCTCCTGCCCTGACCGCAAGGGCGTCGTCGCCTCCATTTCGGACTTCATCTTCCGCCACAACGCCAACATCTTCACCAACGATGAGCACACCGACCAGGAATCCAACCTCTTCCTCACCCGCGTCGAGTTCGACCTCGACACGCTCTCCTTCGACTTCTCCGAGTTCACCGAGCGTTTCTCGCCCATGGCCCGCGACTTCAAGATGAGCTGGCGCATCGCCCGCTCCTCCGACCGCCATCGCCTCGCCATCTTCGTCTCGAAATACGACCACTGCCTGCAAGACCTGCTCTACCGCCACAAAAGCGGCGAACTGGCCTGCGACATCCCGCTCATCGTCTCCAATCACGCCGACAACCAGCGCATCGCCGACTTCTACGGCATCCCGTACAAGGTCATTCCGGTCACCAAAGAGAACAAGCAGGAAGCCGAAGCCGAGCAACTGGCACTCCTCCGCCGGCACAACTGCACGCTGCTCGTGCTCGCCCGCTACATGCAGGTCATTTCCAGCGACTTTATCTCCGCTATCGGCTCCGAGAATATCGTCAATATCCACCATTCTTTTCTGCCTGCCTTCGTCGGCTCCAAGCCCTACCATCAAGCCTTCCAGCGCGGAGTCAAAATCATCGGTGCGACCTCCCACTACGTCACGCAAGTCCTCGACGACGGCCCTATCATCGAGCAGGACGTAGTCCGCATCTACCACCGCGACAGCATCGATGACCTGATCCAAAAAGGCCGCGACATCGAGAAAGTCGTACTCTCGCGCGCCGTCCGCTGGCATGTCGAGAACCGTGTTCTTCTCTATTCCAACAAGACAGTCGTGTTTCAATAGCGCGGACCGTCACCCCCTGAAGGATTAGTCCCAACGCCGCCCGGTTCCTTGCGCTTGGACAAGTCTGCTGTGACTTCCGTAACCAGCTGATTAATTGCGCCGACACGTGCTTTCCGCTTTACTTAAGGAACGACCATTTTCTGACAGCGATTGACCTGGAGTAGCGGAATTTGATTGAAGATCCCAAATGGGAACTCGCGCTGCTGGCCACCGTGCAGGCCTTTTACCAGCGGCTTTTGAGCGAGCATCTCGGGGGACAACTTCCGGCTCCGAATGAACTGGCTCCCGATGTCATCGGTCATGCCGACGATGTACAGGCGACCCTGAAGCAAATGCATCTCTGGATCCAGTTGCTCGACATGGCGATTACACCTGCCATGCTGCGGCTGGGTCTGACCGCCGATCTCGACGCCGAGGTGGCGGAGGCATTACTCCGCTATTTCGCTCGCCACCGCGACGACTCGGCTTCCAATCGCGATAAAACTGATCTTGTCACCACTTTTCTCTTCCGCCACCCTCGAGTTCCGGGACAATGGGAGCGCCGCGGCTACGGACTGGATGGTTCCATCCCTCTGGCGCCCTTTGAAATCGCTCTGCTCGAGATTCTTTCCGAGTCCGACGTGCCGGTACTTCCCGAGGAGCACGTGCAGCTGTTGCGCGAGTTTGACCCTCTCCTGGATCAGGCCAACCGCTTTCAGGATTTCAGCTCGCTCATGGATTCGGGAATAATCTCCCGGGTCCGAGAGTTGAAAGCGTCACTGGGCGAGTCGATCTACCATCCGGGTGTTCTGGCGACGATTGCTCCGTACAATGCCGCCTTCGGCGACCGGTTTCATGCGCAGTTTACCGCCGCCGCCCGCGAGATCAAGGATTTTGCCCTGCAGCTGGAAGGACTTGGCGGCAGCATTCTCAGTACTGTGGATGGCATTGAGGTCACGGTCGATCACGTCGCGGCTTTAAGCGAAGAAGAGCTGTTGAAGGTTGATTATGCCGTGGCTCTGGAAAAATTTCGCCGCGTCTCTCGGCTGAAAAAGGAATTGGAGCGCAGACCGCCGATCCGGCGGGCCCAGCCATCCGCGCCCGTTCTGCCGCGGGCCGCGCATGCTGCCGCAGACTCCGGTGCAGCCGCGGCTCCCGCGCCCGAGGTTCATTACATTCCCGCCGCCCTCACGCCGCAGGCTCTTTCCGTCGAAGAAGCCAAACTCCGCCGCGTGGAGGAGTCGATCCGCGTCTTCGTGCGCGTCGCCGATCCCAAGTTCCGCCAAATCGTTCCGATGCGTTATTTCAACCTGATGCTCACTCCGGCAGAAGTCGAAGCCTGTACGGCCGACTATTTGGAACAAGCGGGCCCGCGCGCGGATGCCGCTCGAATGCTGCTCCGCACGGTCGCCCTCACCGCTCGTCTGACCACCGAGATCGAAGAGCTGAAACGGTCCCGGAATTCGCGCTCCGTCTGGAAGTTGCACGCCGATTCGCTGGTAGTTCTGGCCGAGCTGGCCAAGCGGGTTGCAGAAGGTGTGGACCGGACACTGGCGATCAGCCTGGACTCGAAAACGCAATCAAGCGAAGGGCCTCTTCGCGCGGCCCTGGAAAAACTGCGCGAACGCGCCGCGGAAGCGGCGCACCTCGTCACTCAAAGCCAGACTTAAGCCTGGCCCAGGAAAAGGCGAAGGGGGCAACTTTGCCCCCTTCGGTTTATTACGTATCTACCACCTTGTGGTGGACCTGACTCTGCTAGTGAATGTCGAACTGCTCCTGGTGCAGCGCCGGATCGGATTTGACGATAATCGTCTTTTTCACCAGTTCTTCCATCTCGCCAAGAAGCCGCGCATTGTTGGCCTTCAGCATTTTGGCAACGTCCGGGTTCACCCGCAACATCACGTCGCTGTGCTCCAGATGCTGCGCAATCTTGCGCATTTCCACATAGATCTCGTTGCAGACCGTATTCACCGCCTTTACGAAACCAGTTGCCTGGCAATACGGGCAGGGTGACCCGATGGTGCGTTCCAGCGATTGCTTGACCCGCTTGCGGGTGATCGCCACCAGTCCGAAATCGTTGAACTGCAGCACCTTTGACGGCGCGCGATCGGCGCGCAGCGCCTCTTCCAGAGCCTGCATCACCTTCTGCCGGTTGCGGCGCTCATCCATGTCGATGAAGTCAATGATGATGATGCCGCCCAGGTCGCGCAGCCTGATCTGGCGAACGATCTCGCGGATCGCATCTACGTTGGTCTTCACGATCGTATCTTCCAGGCGCGACGTCTTGCCAACGTACTTGCCGGTATTTACGTCGATAGCGACCAGCGCTTCGGTCTGGTTGATGACGATATAGCCGCCGCTCTTCAGCCACACCTTCGATTTGAGCGCCTTGTTGATTTCCTCATTGAGCCCGAACTGCTCGAACAAAGGGGTCTCCTTCGTGTAGAGCTTTACACGCTTGACCAGCGCCGGCTGAAAGCGATTGGCGAAGCGCAGAATGCGCTCGTACTCCTGCTCGGCATCCACCCAGATCACGGAGAAATCGGAACTGACCTGGTCACGGAGAACGCGTTCCACTACGTTGAGGTCATGGTAGATCAATGCCGGGGAATTGCCGCTCTCCGAGCGGGACTTGATTTCGTTCCAAAGATTCTTCAGGAAGCGTATGTCAGCGCGAAGTTCCTCGTCCGATGCGCCCGCCGCCGCGGTACGTACGATGAACCCTCCGCCGCCGTTCTCACGCTCGCTTTGAATAATGCGCTTCAGGCGCTGCCGCTCTTCCTCGGAAGAGATCTTGCGCGACACGCCGGTATGATTCACCGTCGGCATGAAGACCAGGAAGCGGCCCGGCAACGCGATGTGACTCGTGATGCGCGCGCCTTTCTTCCCGATCGGTTCTTTGGCAATCTGGACCAGAATCTCCTGCCCTTCTTTCAGCAATTCGCTGATCTGCGGGACAACCTGGTTCTCACGGGTGCGAAACCGCCGGCGCTGGCCGCGGCGTCCGCCACGTTGCCGGTCTGAATCACCACCGCGCTCAAAGCCGCGGCGTTGGGTCCGCTGCAACAATCTTGCTTCCGGCACCGGCGCGCGGACGACGGCGCTCGCATCGACCGTGCCCTCGCCAATAGCCTCGGCTTCGAGCAACGCTTCCGCTTCGGCCTGCGCTTCTTCCAGTTCGAGTTCTTCCGCCTCCCGCTCTTCCGCTTCCAGCGCCGCCTCCGAAATCTCCCCATTCTCGCCGGCGGTCGTTTCGGTTCCGGGGATGGCTGCTTCACCGGCAACCGTCAACTCCGTTCCGGGCGCATGCGTCTCTTCTTCCACTTCTTCGAAGCCGTCATCCTCTTCTGCTTCCTCTCCATAGGCCGTCAGGTCCACTTCCTCTTCTTCGATCTCCTGCTCCTCCAGTCGGCCGTGCGCGCCCGCGTACCGCCCTTCTGTCGAAATCTCCGGCAGTGCTTGTTCCTGCGCTGAGATCTCTTCCGGAGAGGCCAAAGCGGCTGCGAATTCGGCCTCGTGTGGCAGAGCTACTTCCGCAGTCACGTCTTCATCGCCAGGCTCGGCGTCGGTCCCTACCTGCGCTCGCAATTCCGCCAGCGGCGGTGGCGCCCCTTCCGATGCGCCCAGTGCCGTCTCGTACGTTTCTATCTCGCCAGTCTGGTCATGCTGCTCGTGGAGCGGTTCCGAGGCCGTCGCGGCGAACATCGGTTCGTCCTCTGGGAAGCTTGCGGTGATCGACGGATCAGGAGGGCGCTCCATCGCGGGCGCTGGCGCGGTGCCCTGCGCCTGCCGCTGGTACTTGGAAATCGACTCGCCGGGAAGAATGATCGGTTGGTATCCCGGAGGTGGTCCGTAGTCGTAATCGCGCCCTGGCCGGCTTGTCGGCGCCGGACGCTGGAATCGGGAGGAGGGGCGGTCGATACGTCCCGCGCGCTCGCCGCGCTGATCGTTTCGCTGATCCGAGCGCCCTTCGCTCCGATCGGCGTTCGCCGGACGGCCACGCTCTCCATTTTCACTTCGGCGACCGCGACGGCGGCGGCGCCCTCGGAAGTCCCGGCCTTCGCGCGTGGACTCCGCGGCATTCCCGGGTTCCGACGCTGCCGCCTCAAACGCGCTACTCTCATCGGTCGCCGCTCCAGGCGCGGCAGTCACCTCCGCCCCACTCGGACCGGTTTCCGATCGCCGTGACTGCCCGCCGGTTGCCCCACGGTTGGCCGGGATCGCCTCATCCAGGTCTTCGTCCTGCTGTTCCAGGTCCATAAAATCGGACACATAGAGGAACGCGTCACGCTCCAGTCCAATATCCACAAAGGCCGATTGCATGCCGGGCAGCACGCGCGTCACGCGGCCCTTGTAGATCGAACCCGCTAAGGTGTATTCGTTTTCGCGTTCGAGGTAAATTTCTGCTAGTTGATCGTCTTCCGTGATTCCAACTTTGGTTTCATGGGGTGTGGCCGATACAAACAGTTCCTTGTTCATTGCTACTCCGGTCGTTCATCACCGGACCAGAATGAAAGGCGGATGGAAGGATTACCAGCTTTCAGCTTCGCTCCAATTTGGAACGGTCGAGGCCCCGGCACCCGTGCCGGGATCTACGTTGCAGTGAATCTTTCTCAAATCTCTGCACTGATCGCGTTGAGCCGCTCTGCCAGGCCTGTGGCCACTCTCTCGAATCTCGAGGGGGCCGTTCCCCGCCTGACTGGCTTCAATCCTGTCCGGCTTCCACTTCTTGGCCGGTTATCTGCCCTCCTTTTTCGCGAGGGCCTTCGTAATCTTGTTCCTTCCTCAATCTTGATCGCGCCTTTTCCGAGGGCGCTTATCTTCCGCCGACCGCCTCAGTTCACAAACCGGCGCATCCGGACATTCATGACCATCCCCAGCGCCAGAAACATAAAGAGAACGGAAGACCCGCCATAACTCATCAGCGGCAAAGGTATTCCGGTGACGGGCATGAACCCAACCACCATGCCGACGTTGACCAGGATGTGAAAACTAAGCACAGCTACCACACCCATGACCAGAAATGCCCCGGCGCGGTCGGGCGCCGTTTGCGCATTCTGCGTCAAACGCATCAGCACAATGAAGTATAACAGCAGCAGCCCTAAAGCTCCTACAAACCCATGTTCCTCGGCAAACGCGGCAAAAATGAAGTCCGTCTGCGGAACCGGCAGAAATGCCAGGTGGGTCTGTGACCCCTGGCTACTCCCCCATATCCCCCCCGAACCCACCGCGATAAGTGACTGATTTACCTGATACCCGGAGCCTTGACGATCCGCATCCGGGTCCCGAAAACTGCTCAGACGTTCTTTCTGATATGGCTTCAACACCTTGATCCAGGCAATCGGAAGCAGCAACGCCAGAATCAGCAGTACAACCATCGCCTGCTTCCACCGCAATCCCCCCAGGAACAGCCCCATGATCGCTACCGGTAAATACGTGAGAGCCGTCCCCAGGTCCGGCTGGACAAGTACCAGCAGCATTGGGAAACCGACAATGGCGCCCGCTTTCATGAAATCAGACCACGAGAGCTCTCGCTGCTGAAGATCCGCAAAATACTTCGCCACCGCCAGAATTAGTATGAGCTTCACCCATTCGGACGGCTGAAAATGCGACCCGCCCGGCATTTTGATCCAGCGGCGCGCCCCAAGGTACTTTTGCCCGAACAGGCGAACCGCGATCAGAGAGGCCAGCGCAACGATGTACATCCAATGCACGCGTTCGAGAACTGCCTGATAGTTGAGCAGGCTAATCAGAAACATGGCGCCCACACCGCCCAGGATCCAATAGACTTGTTTGATGTGGGCACCGGCAAACTTGGTGTGCTCGGTCGCACTATGAATCTGCACCACGCCGAGCGCGCAGATCGCCAGCACAAAACCGGTCAGGATCCAGTCGAAATCTCGGTAGGAGACGTAGCGGGACATGGATTCAGTTATCCACCCCAGAACTCGGGCAAAAATTCATTGACAGGGAGTCGTCGGGCAGGCCGGGCTGACCGGTGGCTCATTCTGTAGCCATATCCAGATCCCAACGCCGCCAATCACGCCGAGGCCGCCATAAACCGCCCATGGCGAACTCATGATTCCGCCCTGGGCCGCCACCGCGGCGCCCGCGCGACGGCGCCTTTTCTTCTTTTTTTCGTTGTCGCTGGTGTCATCCCGCGATGTCTGCTGGCCTTGGGTCACCGTCGTTGTTCCTTTATCATCCTGCACGGTAACATCGCCCTTGCTGGCCGCAATTTGTACCTGCCCATCCACATCCACAACCTGAAACTCGGTCCAGATGGCGCCCACCGGCTTCACGATTACGTCCCCGGCGCGCGCCGCCATTCCCCGCGACGTCGTTACCCGGACGCCGCCGTGTTCGATCTCGACCGTCGGCCCCTCGAACTTGACCAGCGTATCCGCCAGCACCATGATGCTTGATCCATTGTTCTGGATACTGGCGGTGGAGTCGGCTCGCGTCTGCAGTAGGTCGCCCGCGAAAATAGCTGAGGTTTTCGGCACCGTAAGGCCGTTAACCCAGGTCGAACCACTCGCATATAACATCGCCGCCGGCGTCTCACCCGCCAGCATTTGCGCGGGGAAAGTCCCCAGCAGGCAGCAACAAACCGCCGAGCGTAAGATTGAGCGCGATGTATGTTTGGCAGATACAGACATTTTTGGAATTTTAAAGTTATCGTACTCGTGCCATCGCCATCGGGTCAACGTGCTTATCGCCGTCCGTACACTCCCGAGTAACTATCGCAATACTGCGGTTCTGCCGGGGGCGGCTCCTTCAATGGCGGGCAGCCCGTAGCATCTCCCCGTCAATTCCTTCGACGCGCAATCTCATCCACCGGTTAGCCTGAACACGGTCGGGAATCCTGATCTTCAGGTAATTCTCCGTCAACCCCTCGGTAAAATCGGCTCCCCCAGCGTGTAGCGTGATCGCTTCCACTTCCTTTCCCACCAGAGAACGTAAGAAAAGCATTTTCTTCGCCGATGCGATCTCGCGCAACACCCGGTTTCGTTCGCGCGCAACCGCCGCTGGCACCCGGCCCGGTTGATCAGCCGCCGGGGTTCCGGGACGCGCCGAGTAGGTGAATACGTGCAGGTAGGTAAAGGGCAGTTCTTCAACCATTCGGCGCGTCTCGGCGAACTCGGCATCGCTTTCTCCAGGAAACGCCACCATTACGTCAGCGCCGATGGCAGCGCCCGGCATGGCCTCCCTGATTTTCAGAACCTTCTCTCGGTAGTGCCAGGGCCGGTACTTGCGATGCATCCGCCGCAACACTGCATCGCTGCCGGATTGCATCGGCACGTGAGCATGTTTGGCAATCCGCGGAGAGGTTGCTGCCAGTTCGACCAGTTCATCGCTCCAATCCATGGGCTCGACCGAACTGATCCGGAGTTTCTCGAGTGACGTTTGCTCGAGAATGGCTCGAATAAGATCAACCAGCCGCTGGCCTTTCGTCGCTGGTCGTCCGCGGAGCGTGCTTGCCTGCGACTTGCGCGATCCCGCGGATCGCAGGACCGGGTCAGGTTCGCTGACGCCCGCCGACTGATAGCCAGCCGGCAGATCCCTTCCCCACCGGCCCAAATTGATCCCCGAAATCACGACCTCCCGGTAGCCTGCCTCGACGAGCGTTCGAACTTCGCCAAGCACGCGTTCGGCCCCGAGCGACCGGCTTTTACCCCGCACGTAGGGAATCACGCAGAATGAGCATCGGTTATCGCATCCATCCTGCACTTTGAGGTTGGGGCGCGTGCGTTCGTTCGCCGCTTCAAATACGGGCGCGGCCATCAATTCGGTGTGGGCAAATATATCCCCGACTACAACTCTCTCAACAGCATTCTCAGCGAGCTGTGCGACCGGCACAAAACCAGAACTACCGGTGGAAGCGGACGACGTTGGAATCGAAACTGAAGAACAACCGGTTGCGATTTCTGCGGCGCGGTGCTTGTGCGAATTCCCCACAACCCATGTCACGCCGCTCAACGCAGCCAGTTCGCCGGGAGCTCGTTGCGCGTAGCATCCCGTCACCAGAATGCGGCAACCGGGATTGACTCGCTGCAACCTCCGGATCGACGCGCGTGCATCCTTGTCAGCGCTTTCGGTGACCGTACAGGTATTGAGGACGACAATTTCCGCCTCGCGCACTTCCCGCGCCCGCTCCATCCCGCGTTCCAGAAACTGCCGCTCCAACGCGGCGCCGTCGGCCTGGGTAGCCCGGCAACCAAAATTTTCTATGTAGAAGCGCTGCACTCTCCTATACTAACCGAGTGGATGGCGCGCCCGCTGCGGTGGGGTGGTTCGCGCGTGATCTGCATCTCGACTTCCAAGAGGGGTGCACATGAAACGGCGCATACTTCTGGTGGACGACGATCTCGCTGTTCTTCTGACGCTGAAAGCGGTTCTGGAGTTTCATGGATTTGAGGTGGAAACAGCGGCCAATACCGCCGACGCATTCCTGCATCTGGAGTCCTCAACCTACCACATGGTAATCAGCGATTTGCGTATGGAAACTGAAGACGCCGGGATGGAAGTGATTCGCGCCGCGCGCCGGCAGCAATATGATCCGGCGACCGCGCTGCTCACCGCTTATCCCCCGTCCAGCGAGCGCGCGAACGGGCAACCGTCCCTCAAAGAGCAGCCCCACTCTTTGCTCGTAAAGCCGCTCGGCGCCAGCGACCTGATCCGCCAGATCGAGGCCCTGCTCATCCGCCACGCCGACCGCCAGCAACTGCGCCAGCGCTCCACTTCGCCGGCACCCGCGCTCCGCCGCACAGCTGGCTGATCGCGCGGAACGTATTTCAGTTTGGCTGTAAGAATGCTCAGGCCGTGGCGCGCCGTGCTTGCTGAAAACACTCGCGGCAGAGCACCGGGCGCCCCTGCGTGGGACGGAACGGCACTGTCGTTTCCTTGCCGCACTGCGAGCAATTTGTACGCGTTTCGGTCTTCGCGTAAGCATGGGCTTGAGAGCCCGCACCCAGCACCGCAACCCGTTTGCTCTTACAGCTTTTGCAGCGCTTGGGTTCGTTCTTGAACTGTTTGTCGTGGAAAAACAGCTGTTCCCCGGCAGTGAACACAAACTCTGAGCCACAGTCCACGCACTTCAAAATCTTGTCCTGGAATTCCATCGGAAGAGGCGCTCCCATTCCCCGTACCTGCACAACACGGGAGACCCGGGGAAAAGGATCCGGTTCACTTCGTGGGCAGGAGATGCACAACCCCCTCGGCATTCACCCATGGGTTCGGCCCACCATGCAAGTGTCTGAGCATGGCTTTACAACATGCTGGAACCAAAAACAGAGGAAAGGCCGTTCCCCTAACCCAACGGCCCCTTTCCAGTTTCGTGCTTTTAGTCTTGCTCCTTGCGAGCTTTCTTGCGGCTGCGCTTGCGCGCCAATGCTTCCTTTACGCGCTTTCTTTCGCCCGGCTTGAGATAGAACGAGTGACGCTTAACTTCCTTGATAATGTCCTCGGTTTGTACCTTCCGCTTAAACCGGCGAAGCGCGTTTTCAAGGGATTCACCCTCCTGAAGCCGGACTTCTGCCAACGAAGAGCACCCCCCTACTCGCCCTGACGGGACCCACTAGTTATGGCAAGCCTCAGTGTGATAAGTCAAGTGGAATGTGCAGAGAATTGCGTCGTGTTTAAAAATTCAACCGCATTGACATTTGCATCTGCCGCGGGGCATAAGCCTGCATCGCCTTCATTAGGTTTGTAGGTTGCTGATAATACGCAGGATAGGACTGCCCTCCCGCAACTGGCGATTGTGTGTACTTAATGAATTGCCCAGCCGCGTTATAAAAACCGTTGTCGGATATTCCGTATCGCTTGTTGTCGCGGTTCAGGAGGTTGAAGGCTTCCCCGGTCAACTGCAGGCGCAAATGGCCGCCAAGTCTGATTCCCCTGCCCAGTCGCAAATCCACCGTCGCATAGTCCGGACCTAGGAATGCATTGCGACCGTACCCTGCCAACCTGTCGTTGCCGTCATTGCCATCCTGATTTGGATCTCCTGAAACACTGGCGTTCGCCGGACGTCCCGATCCGTACGTCATCACCCCCGAGATCTTCCAGTGCTTCAGAATTGTCGGCAGAACTCCGCGTCCTCCATCAAACCGATTTGGCTCTTCCACTGCGGCAATCGTCAGCCGGTTTCGCTGGTCGGTCACACTTGGTCCGCGCTCGCTATTCGCCGCGTACGAGTTCTGCACAGTCGCGGGCTGGCCGGCCACCAGAGCATCCTGGCCGTCGTCAATCGAGTGCGCCCAGGTGTATCCCAGCCGGAGGTAAAGCCCCCGCGACATCCGCTTCTGCAGCGACACTGTCAAACCGTGGTACACGCTCGAAGCGGCGCTCTCGAACTGATCAATGGCCCCCAGTCGCGGGATGGGCCGGGCCAGGGGGCTGATGCACGGCGGATACGGACAACTGATGCTGTAGGTATTTTGCCAGCTGGCGAACGACTCCACGTTGTAGAACCTATTCAGGAAAGTGCTTCCTGTTGCGTCGTACACGGGGTAGCTGTAATAAGTGGGCGCTGGCAGATTCACATCCCGCGCCCGGATCAGGTCCACGCCGTGTACGTAAAGGTAGGAAATCTCTCCCGTGAACCCGTCCGCAAACTCGCGCTCCAGCCGCAGGCTTCCCTGCTCCGCCCGTGGCGTTTTGAATCCCGGGCTGAACGCTGCGACCTCGTTTGTAGCGTACTGTTGCCACGATGCCGGGAGAGCGCACACCACGGGGCCACGCGCACAGTTCACTGCTACGCTCGGGTACGAGGGGAAAACCTGTTGCTGGTAGTAATCGGTGTTGTCGAGAGACAGGAACTGATTGGAAACGCCATTGTCGTTGATTACGGCCGATTGGTAGATCTGCGGAATTCGCGTATAGAAAATTCCAAGTCCGGCACGCAACACCACCGGGCGGCGGTCGCCAATTGCGTATGCGAGCCCAATTCGCGGCGCGATGTTCTTATCCGGCTCCGGCATCCAACCCGCCAGCGGCCACAGCGAACTCGACTCCATTCTCGGCATGCTGAAAGTCTGCAGGTCGTAACGCAAGCCCACGCTGGCCGAAAGATGCCGCGTCAGCCGCAGCGTGTCCTGCGCAAAGACCGCATAGTCACTACTATCAGGATGGGAAACGGGATTGCCGAAATCCTGCACGTAGTAGCGTGCCAGGTTTGCGTGTGGCCCGCTCCAGTTCCCCGCGTCCGCATCCCAGCTTGGCATGACGGTGTGCGCCCATGCGCGGAGCGGTGTGAGTTCCAGTCCCCCATGCATCGGTTCGAACGTCCAGGGGTTGACTACGATGTAGTCGAAAATGTACTTGCCGCTATAGAGCGTCGGGAAATAGTTGTAATCCCAGGTCCTCATCGCATCGCCGCCGAATTTCCATTCCTGACGCCCATGGCGGATACTCATGGTTTCCGCCAGATGCAACCGGTGTTCCCGCGTCTGCCGTGGAAGGATTGACGACTCTCCCATGTCGTCGATCCAGTTGTATATCTCGGCCGCCGGGGCCGTCGTATTCGGGAAAGAAGTCTCCAGGTCCCGTGAGAATTGCGCTCGCAGATGGCTCGTCCATCGCGCCGTCAGGCTGCTCAGCAGCGAAATCGATGCGCTCTCAGTCCGGACGTCTTCCTCGCCATTCCCGCTCAGCGCGTCATTGGTCACCGGACTCGAAGGCGAAAAGAAAACGTTGTTGGTTCCGTAGTACCGCGAGGTGCTCAGTCGCGCCGAAAACAGCTCATGCGTGCTCAGCACCCGGTCCAGTTTGAAGAACTCTGCGTTGCCAATCAACTTGGAGTGGAATGTGCCTCCCTGGGTTGAGAGTTGTGCCGCTGCCGGCAGCACGGGCGCCGGAACACAGGGCGGCGCTCCTGCACTTGCCGGTGGACAACCCGACACAATGGCCTGATCGCAGGCTGATCCCCCGATCGACGCATCGCAGATTTCGTAGTCCAAAATGCCAGGGTAAGTCCCCAACTGCGGCGTCACAGTTGTCGAGCCGTCCTGGAACTCGACCACCATGGGAACGTGATATATGTGCTGGTCGTATCCGGCAAAGAAGAACGTCTTGTTGTGTTCGATCGGCCCGCCCATCGTACCGCCAAACTGATGCTGAATATTGATCGGATTGACTCCCGCAAACGCCGGTGCCGCGCCGCCCAGGGAACTGTCGCGCAGGTAATAAAACGCGCTGCCGTGCCAGTTGTTGGATCCCGATTTTGTAACCACATTCACTACCGCGCCGCCTGACCGCCCGGATTCGACCCCGTAACTGTTCGATGACACCCGGAACTCTGCCACCACTTCGTCGGAAAACTGGTAGGGCGAGCGATATC
>Ga0335079_10004306_pt1 | contig 16358 bp, 11 predicted proteins | sample Lox_Sample_33_FD_206719 | JGI IMG/M metagenome (GOLD analysis project Ga0335079, IMG submission 206719) | Soil microbial communities from Loxahatchee National Wildlife Refuge, Florida, United States - Lox_Sample_3.3 | ecosystem: Environmental > Terrestrial > Soil > Wetlands | place: USA... | reverse complement strand
GATGTAGGACTGGCGGGCGTTTTGTCCGGCCAGGTCGATGAGGGATTTCTTTTCGCCGCGCTGGGGGACAGCGATTTCGACGCGATGATTGATGCGCTCGCTGAGGAGGTCGGCGAGGGATTGGCGGTCGGTGAAGTCGACGGGGACGAGGATGGTGCGGGGGACGTAGCGCTGGTCGATATAGAGCTGCTTGAGGAGGGCGGAAAAGACTGCGCCGGGGTTGAGGGCAATCTCAGGGGCTAAAGCCCTTTCTTTTTGTTTGGACTGGTTCGGCACGACTGAAGTCGTGCCCTGATACGAACCTGTTTCTGTGACGTCCCGCTCTGAAGTTGCCGTTTCTTCATTGCTTGATTCCCGCTCTGAGTCTCCGGCTACTCCGATGGCTTCCATTAACTCGGGGAGGTCTTCCCAGAAGAATTCGCGGCGGTCGACGATTTTGCCTCCGCGCATGTGGAAAAGGTTGATGGCGAGGCTGCCGTCTTCGAAGTGGTAGCCGAAGACGTCGGCGTCATCGCTCAACTCGGCTGTAGCGATGCGCTGTTTCTCCTGCAACTGGTGAACGGTGGAGAGCTGGTCGCGGAGTCGGGCTGCAGCTTCGAACTGCTGGGCTTCCGCCGCGGCCATCATGCGGGTGGTGAGGGAGCGCTCGAGTTCAGCCTGGCGGCCCTCGAGAAAGAGCTGGGCGTCGCGAACGGCCTGGGCGTAGAGCTCGGGTGTGGTGAGTTCCTGCACGCAGGGGCCGAGACAGCGGTGGATGTAGTACTGCAGGCAGGCGCGCTGGTGGTAGCGGCTGAGATCGACCTTGCAACTGGGCAGCAGAAAGCTGCGATGGATAAGCTCGACAACGCGGTAGGCAAGATTGCCGGGGAAGTAGGGTCCGTAGTACGCGGAGCCGTCCTTGCGGAGACGGCGCGTGACGAAGACTTTCGGATAACGGTCGGCGAGGGTGAGTTTGACGTAGGGGTAGGTCTTGTCGTCACGGAGGAGGATGTTGAAGCGCGGCTTGCGCTGCTTGATGAGGTTGTTTTCGAGTGCAAGGGCTTCGTGCTCGTTAGCGACGAGGATGTAGTCGAGGTCGACGGCCTCGCGCATCAGCGAGCCGGTTTTTGCATTGACCTGGGAGGCTTGGAGCAGGTAGGAGCGGACGCGCGCACGCAAGTTTTTGGCCTTTCCCACATAGATGACCTGGCCCTCGGCGTTCTTATAGAGGTACACGCCGGGCTGGGTGGGAAGAAGCCGGATTTTCTCGATGAGATCCATGCGGGAGAGCCAGTTCATAGGATAGTTGCGGGAGCGAAAAGCGTCATGGAAAGCGCGGGAACGGCAAAGGTTACCGCACCGAGTAAAAACTACATAGCAAGCTCAGTATGAACTTTTTCCACAACACCGTGCTAGTCGAATAATTATCAATCAGTTACGAGGTACGGCCGATTTGGTCCGAGGGATGCATTATAAAGGGCGACACGAAAAGTCACCGCCCGCCTGGTGGTGGTCAGAGGAGCAGGCAAATCTGAGGCGGTAAGGATGGGGAGACGATGAAAACTTCACATGGATTGTTGATTGCAGCTGCCGTAGCACTCGTGGGCGTGACCGGATGTACGACCAAGAACTACGTCAAGTCCCAGACGGCGCCCATTATTGAACACACCAACCAACTCGACCAGAAGACCGCCGACAACAACCGCGCACTGCACGATGTAGACGACCGCGCAACGGCTGGGATCAAGCAGGCCCAGAGTGCCGCCGACGCTGCGACTCAGAACGCACAAAACGCGACGAAGGCAGCCGGCGATGCGGATACGGCCGCGAACGACGCCGTTCACAGGGCCGACTCTCTCGAATCAGTCGTGAAGGGCCTGGACAATTACAAGCAGATGGCCGATGTCACGGTGAATTTTGGATTCGACAAGGCGAACCTGACGAAGGATGAGAAGGAGAAGCTCGACCAGTTCGCGCAACAGCTGGGAAGTGCGAAGAGCTACATTCTCGAAGTGACAGGCGGAACAGATTCGACTGGATCAGCTGCTTACAACTACGACCTGAGCAATCGCCGTGCGGACGCGGTAGTGCAGTACCTGGCGTCGAAGTACGGAGTGGAAGCACGCAGGTTCTATCTGATCGGCATCGGCAAGGACAAGGAAGTTGCTCCGAACACGACCGCCGACGGACGCAAACAGAATCGACGCGTGGAGATACAGCTACTTAGCAACATGAGCAACGGACCGGGTACGACTGCTGCAACGCAGCCGGCGCCGGGTCCGGGCAGCAACTAAAATTCGAAAAAGGTGTTTCATACATTAGGAAGATTAAGGGCGAGAGCCGGGAAGATCGTGTAAAGGCGTGAGCCGATATTTCTAAATTAAATAGATTAGAGAACGGAGTTTCACAGGCCATTCGGGTAAGCGCCCGGGTGGCCTGAATTCTTTTTGGGGGCCGTCGAAGTCCATGCTTCCCCCAAGTCGCAGAAAACTCTTGGATGGGGCACCCAGGATTTCTAGTGTGTTGAAGATTCGAGGGATTTCTAGTGTGTTGAAGATTCGAGCTGGCGGATATGCTCGGCGCGAACTTCATTTGCGCTGAAGAGGCGGAGGAAGGGTGCGCCGCCTGCGGCGGACTCCACTGCGGGGCGGCCGTTGGCTTCTTCGCGTTCGACGGTGCAGACGACGGCGGCTACGATCATGCCGGCTTCGCATGCAGCTTCGATGGCGGCGATGGTGGAGGCGCCGGTGGTGCATACGTCGTCGACAATGACGACGCGAGCGCCTTCGCGGCAGAAGCCTTCGATGCGGCGGCCGGTGCCGTGGGCCTTTTCAGCTTTGCGGACAAGGAAGCCGTGGAGGAGCGGTGCGCCAGGCTGCTGCTGGGCGCGCCAGGCGCTTGCAGTGGCGACGTTGGAGACGATGGGATCGGCGCCCATGGTGAGGCCGCCGACGGCTTCGGCTTCGATCCTGTTCTGCTCCAGAAGCTCGAGAATTGCGTGGCCCGTGAGTCGTCCACCTTCGGCGTGCAGTGTTGTGGTGCGGCAGTCGATGTAGTAGTCGCTGATGGCGCCTGAGGAGAGCTTGAACTGGCCGAGCTTGAAGCTGGTGCGGGCGAGGAGGGAGAGCAATTGCTGGGAGTGGGTCATCTGAGATGATTTTAAGGGAACAGGGAACAGGGAACAGGGAACAGGGAACAGGAGCCTCTATGGCTTTTTCCGAAGCTTAGCCATCATTGCGACTAACATCCGGCTTACTTCTTCTGAGAGGTTTTCGGCAACGGAGCGGGCTGATGCACTGCCGAAACCGAGGCCCTTGCTGATCACAAGTTGAGTCTGAGCCTCGCAAAGCGAACCTCTGGCATGGCCGAGATAGACAACGTATTCGCCTCTAGTGGACTGGCCATATCCTTCCGCAAGATTGCCGGCGATCGACACGGATGCTCTCCGAAGTTGATTGGTGAGGCCGAACCGCTCAGAATCCGGAAATGACGCGGTGAGCCTGTAAATAGCGAGGCTCAATTGAACGGCTCTCTGCCACAGCAAAAGATCCTTGAATGAATCGCCCATTCTCTCCCCTTCATCTGACGCGTTGATTCCACGCGCGACGCTCAATAAACACAAGCACTAATGCGAATGCGATATAGAGGAGTTGAATTATCCAAAATCTGCCCCAGCCGAGCCGCTGTAAATCCCATGGTGCAAGGGGGAACGTACAGGTATCCCCTACGCAATTTCCAATCAAAGGCGTTTCAAGAACGTGTCGGTACCATGTGGCTGTTCGACCGGGGCCTCCTAGAAGAAAAGTGATCGCAGATCCGCCGATGAAAATCAGCTCGTAAAGGAGAACAAGGCACAGCATCGATCGCCGCGTTAGCCTCAGAATGATTCGAAGATAATTCATGGAGGCTTGATCGCTGGTTCAGCGTAGCACGGAGCGGCTGTTCCCTGATCCCTGTTCCCTGGTCCCTGCTTTTGTCACATTTTGTCGAGGTGTTTGAAGCCGTCGGTGCCAAGGAGCATGAAGGAGAAGAGCATGAAGTTGTAGCACGCGTGGACGATGGTGCTGGCGGCGAGGGACCGGGTACTGAGACGGACCCAGCAGAGAACAAGGCTGACAAATATCAGTAGCAGGAAGGGTCCGAGCGACCAGGCTGTCTGCACGCCGTGCATCAGCGCAAAGGGGACGCTGGTGATGATGGAGCCTACGATCATCGCAGTGGGCGACCAGTTTGGGCTTCCGTCCTGTGCGAGCGGACGACGAGGTGCGCCGGTGAAGTTCTCCATACTCCAGTCCCATGCGGTGCAGAGTGAGGGGAGAATGAAACCGCGGAAGGCCATCTCTTCAAAAAAAGGTGCGAGCGTAACGCCGAATGCAAAGAGCACCCATGCTGCACCTGGAGACTTGAAGAGCTGGTCGATGGGTGCGTTGGTAGGACCCGGCATCAGCATGCCATTGATCATCGCGACAAAAAAGCAGACGACTGCGGCGCTGAGGAGGCGACCGAAACGCTGAACGGCGAGGGCGCCGCGCCAGTGGACGCCGTCGAAGAACGGCTTGCGCCAGATGATCGGAAACAGGAGGAGGCATGCAGCGAAGGTCAGGAGATATTGGACGCCCTGGCTGGCAAGCGTGTAGTGGAAGTCGGTGGCAGCCTGAGAGAGGTTGCTGATTCCCCACAGGTGCATGCGAAGGGCTAGAAAGAGCAGCAGGCCTGCGCCGAGCCATCCGAAGACGACAAGCAGACCCAGAAGGCAAAGGTGGCCGAGGTGAGGGATTCGTTCTTCTCGTGGAGCAGGCGGAAGCGGTTGCGTGTACGAGGTGAAGAGGGGTTGATCCAGGCTCTCGTGAACCGGGTTTTGCGGCTCGATGGCCGGTTCCGCTTGACCGGGCTGCGATGTTTCGGGCTCGCTGGTCCACTCGGGTGGTGGGGCAGGTGTGTTCTCGGGCGCGAGAGGATCGATCGACGAGGGTTCGAGCGGCTCAGCCGCGGGAGCTTCGTCAGCCGCAGGAGGAATTGGCTCGGGCTGCGTGCTCATGAGCGAACCGGTTTCTTGCCATTGGAGGATTTTTCGGCTGATCGGGTTCCGTTGGCAGCTGAATTGTTTTTACGGTTCACACCCATCTGGTTCGCTTTTGAGATGGAATTGTCCGCATTCGTACGTCCCAGTTTTCCCACGCTTGACTTCGCCATGGATGGGGCGCCCGGTTCGGTGTTGCCTGGTGCGTTGGCCGGTGTGATCTCCGCGAGTTTGCCGGTATGGGAGGAGTAGTACCGAGCGAGGAAATGGCCGGTGTAGGAAGTTGGGCTGGCGGCGATCTCGGCGGGACGGCCTACGCCGACGATGCGGCCACCGTCTTCTCCACCCTCCGGGCCCAGATCGAGAATCCAGTCAGCATTGCGTATCACATCAAGGTTGTGCTCGATGATGATGACGGAGTTGCCAAGATCGGTGAGGCGGTGCAGGACTTCCAGGAGTTTGCGGACATCGTCGAAGTGGAGGCCGGTGGTGGGCTCGTCAAGCAGATAAAGCGTGCGGCCGGTTTGGCGCTTGGAGAGTTCGCGGGCCAGCTTCATACGCTGGGCTTCGCCGCCGGAAAGCGTTGTTGCGCTCTGGCCAAGGTGGACGTAGCCGAGTCCGACATCGACAAGAGTCTGGAGCTTCTGGCGGACGGTGGGCACGTCCGCGAGGACGGTGAGCGCGTCTTCGATGGTGAGGTCGAGGATGTCGGCGATGGAGTAGCCGTGGAACTTTACCGCAAGGGTTTCCTGGTTGTAACGCCGCCCATTGCACACTTCGCATTGTACGTAGACGTCGGGCATGAAGTTCATTTCGATGCGGCGCTGGCCGTCTCCCTGGCAGGCTTCGCAGCGGCCGCCGGTGACATTGAAGCTGAAACGGCCGGGCTTGTAGCCGCGCTCGCGGGCCTCGGGGAGCATGGCGAAGAGGTCGCGAATGGGCGAAAACACCTGGGTGTACGTAGCCGGGTTGGACCGGGGGGTGCGGCCGATGGGCGACTGGTCAATGCGAATCACCTTGTCGATCTGGTCGGCGCCTTCGAGAGATTCGTGCACGCCGGGTTCCTCTCGCGAGCCGTACAGGGCCTTGGCCAGGGAGCGGTAGAGGATGTCGTTGATCAGCGTGCTCTTGCCGCTGCCGCTTACCCCGGTAACGACCGTCATGACGCCGAGCGGGACGCGAATGGTGAGGTCTTGCAGGTTGTGCTCGCGAGCGCCGACTACAGTGAGCCATTTTCCGGTGAGCGGTCGTGGCTCGACGCGATGAAGAATGCCGGAGGAGCCGGAGAGGTACCGACCGGTAAGCGACTCGGCACAGGACATGATGTCTTCCGGCGAGCCCTGGGCGACGACGTGGCCGCCTAGACGACCCGCGCCGGGGCCGAGGTCTACGACGTAGTCGGCGTGTCGGATGGTTTCTTCGTCGTGCTCGACGACGAGGACCGTGTTGCCTAGATCGCGAAGGCGTTCCAGAGCTTCGATGAGGCGGTTGTTATCGCGCTGGTGGAGGCCGATGGAGGGTTCGTCGAGGACGTAGAGTACGCCGCGGAGACGCGAGCCGATCTGTGTCGCAAGGCGGATGCGCTGGCCTTCGCCGCCGGAGAGCGTGGCGGCATTGCGGTTGAGGGAGAGGTAGTTCAGGCCGACTGCGCAGAGGAATTCGAGGCGCTCGATGATCTCGCGGCGAATGCGGTCGGCGATGAGGGCATCGCGGGCGGTGAAGTTCAGTTCGTAGGCGGCTGAGAGCGCGCGATTGAGCGGCAGAGCGGTGAAGTCGGCGATGGAGAGACCGTTGACTTTTACGGCGAGGGACTCTGGACGGAGGCGCTTACCCCGGCAGCCGGGACAGGGAGTGGCCGACATGAAGCTCATCATGTACTCGCGATAGCCATCGCTGCGGGCCTCGTCGATGGTGTCGCGGAGGTAGCTGAGGATTCCGTGGAAGCCGGTGCGCGGACCTTCTCCTTTCGGTGGTCCATAGACGAGGATGTGCTGCTGGCGAGGCGGTAGATCCTCAAACGGTTTTTTGAGGTCGATGCCGTAACGGTCTGCGGCCAAATGAATTAGCCGAACAAGGTACTGCGATGCTGAGCCAGGCCCGAGGCCCCCGTCGAGAAGAGGTTTGGACCAGTCGGTGATCACCTTGGCTGGATCGAGATCGTAGAGTGAGCCGAGGCCGTGGCACTCGGGACACGCGCCAAAGGTCGAATTGAAGCTGAAGCTGCGTGGCTCGAGCTTGGGAACATCGAGGCCGCAGTCCGGGCATGCCATGGAGGACGAGAAGATCTGCTCTTCGCCGTTGGCGAGGGCGACCAGGACGAGTCCGTTCGCGAGCTGAAGGGCTTTCGTCACTGCGGCTTCGAGACGCTTCTCGACAGAGGGTTTGCCGGACGACGATTGTGCGTCTTGCTTTCCCACCCATGACTCCCCACCCCGGTGACTGAGACCCGTCACCGGGGACCCCGGCTTCGTCACGGATGGGGCACCCTGTTTTTGAGGGTCGTCGACTGCGGGTTTGAGGAGGATGCGGTCGATGATGGCTTCGATCGTGTGGTTCTTGCGCTTGTCGAGTGAGGGTGGCTCGGCGAGGTCAACGATCCCGCCATCGACACGAGCGCGAAATCCTTGCTGGTCAATCTGATCGAGTAACTCCTTAAACTCTCCCTTGCGGCCGCGAACCACCGGAGCCATGACGGTGACGCGTTCGCCGGTGCCGAGTTGAAGGATACGCTGGACGATCTGCTCGGGGGTCTGGCGGGTGATAGGTCGGCCGCAGTTGGGGCAGTGAGGGGTGCCCACGGAAGCATAGAGGAGGCGGAGGTAATCGTAGATCTCGGTGATGGTGCCGACGGTGGAACGGGGGCTGCGGCTGGTCGTCTTCTGCTCGATGGAGATGGCGGGAGAGAGGCCCTCGATCGAATCGACGTCCGGCCGCTCGATCTGGTCGAGGAATTGGCGTGCGTAAGCCGAAAGGGTTTCGACGTATCGACGCTGGCCTTCGGCGTAGATCGTGTCGAAGGCGAGGGAACTCTTGCCTGAACCGGAGAGGCCGGTGACGACGGTGAGCGTGTTGCGCGGAATGCGGACGTTGATGTCGCGCAGATTATGCTGGCGCGCTCCACGCACCGAGATGTGAGTGATCGACATGATTTGAGAGTGCGAGATGAAAGATGCCGGGGAGCTACCCGGCGATGCGGAGTCTTTCGCCGGGGGATCCGCAGTGAACCTTCGTCATGTAAGCAAGTTCCGCAATTACGGACGTACCTGGGGGTATTCTATTTGCCAATAGAAACAGGGGTCAACGTAAGCAAAATTCTGCGACAATCCTTGCATCAAAGCTTGCGGCGGACCGTTGAAGATTGCCGGGGCAGAAGTAAGACGCATGAGAGATTCTCCCCAGCGAACTTCATCGGGGGTCCAGAGAAATGGCTGACGTATTTAATTTAGTGATGTTAATTTGCGCCTCAATCTTCTCGATGGCGTTCGGTGTGCTGCTGGCTTACGGGATCTTCCGTGCGGGTTTTGCGATGATCCGTCCCCGGCCTGCGAAGGCTGCTGTGAAAGTAAGCGCGCAACTGGCACCCGAATAACCCTTCCTATTGAGGTTCCCTTACGAATTCCAGATATCGAGACCGGGGGGCGGATAGTCGGCGTCTTCGTCATCCAGCACGAGGACCCAATCCGGGCCGTAGGGCGGAGTTCGGAATTCTCCGGAAGGCGAACGATCAACGGCGCCAATCAACGTGCCAACTCCAGCTCTTGGGTCATACCACCAGGCTCGCAGTTTGCGGGCGCGCAACCTGGTGAGATCGAGTTTCCCTGACATATCGTTCATTGGGAAATAGACGAAGGCGTAGGTTCCTTCGGCGTCACGGGTGGCCTGCATGTGCAATCCGCCACTGCCGGGATCCCCGGCAATGAGTTTCTGGTCTGGAATACGGCTGAAACAGGGGCGAGACTCGATGAGCCTGCGCAGGAACTGCATCTGGCGTCCCGCCGGCCGCTGGATGGCATCGATCCAATCGCGATCGGCGTGGTTGATGGCGTCATTGCGATGGCCGGCAAAACCCCAGATGGCGTGGTGGCCGTAGGTGACGCCGCATGCTCCGGCGAAGACGGAGCGGTAGACCTGCTTGCGTACGTCGTGATCGCGGAAGTAGCCGGTGGCAGGATCCCAGCGGGGCCAGGGGTTGAAAGGATGATCCTCGTAGTTGGGCTCGAGGTCGAGGGTGGGCTTGGGCGGAGTGAGGGCATAGTCGCGCAAAACCCAGTCCCAGACCTGCACATCGTGGCCGCCGCCGTGGCCGCTCTGCATGCCGTTGATCGAGAGCCAGGACTCGCTGTGGAGGGTCGTTGAAGATTGGGCTCCGCCATTGGGGTGATACGCGATTACGGGCTGGCGACCCAAACCATCGGCGAGTCCAGCGGCGAGTTCGCGCCAGATCGGGGTCCAATCCTGGTCCGGGCTGAAGCCGGTGGATTTCGCGATGTTCTGGCGCTCGTTCTCTGGGACAGCAGAGAGGCTGGGCGGACGATCGCCGCCGAGGATCCAAAGGACGTTGGTGCGATCCTTCAGGCGGGAGGCGAGGTATTTCGCATAGCCGCGGGCGTCGGGGAGATTGTCGTTCCGGAAGAGCCGCGGTCCGTCCCCCCATGGGGCTGTGAGCTTGTCTCCCCAGGTGGGCAGCAGGGCGACGTAGAGGCGCCGGGAGGCGGCTTCATCGACGATTTCTACGACGCGGTCGAAATAGGCCGGGTTCGGTTTGAGGGGGTCGTTATCGATGAGCGGGCGCAGGCCGAGAGCACTCGGTTCGTTCACGCCTTGGAATTCGGACAACACCACGGTCTGGATCACCGTAAAATCCTGGAGACTCCGCTCGTGGAGGTAATAGCTGGTTTCTTCCCGCGTGGTGTGATGGATGAGTTCCCATGCGGTGTCGCCCAACCAGAAGAACGGCCGACCGTTTTCGGTCTCGAGATAATGACCCGCGGGATGAACCTGGATGCGCTGAAGAGGCGGATGCTCAGAAGCCTTTTGGGAAACGGGGGCATGAAGGCCGGCAAGAGGTTCAGCGGCCATGGATGCCAGTCCTGTTGCGAGAAACACGCGCCTATCCATAGGGATTTCCCTCCTGAAGGTGCCATAAGGAGCTTAAAGGAGAGGACGTTGGGATTGCGGGTGATGGGACTCACCCATCTCTGGAGGGGCCTGAAGCGCGATCACGCAAGTGAGGGATGTGACACTACTGTTGGGGATTCTGCTGCGGCTGAGCCTGCTGCTGTTGCTGCATCTGTTGTTGCTGCTGGAGCTGCCGCTGCTGCATCTCTTCCATCACCTGCTGCGGGGTGCGCATTGGGCCATTGGGTCCGAAGCCGGGCCGAGTCTCGGCGGGCATCTGCGGCTGCTGGATCGGCGGCGGTGGTTCCTCCTCCGGCTGATCCGAAACTTCGTCTTCCTGCTCCGGCTGCTGGTTGCGGTTGATTGCATTCGGTGCATTCGCCGGACCGGACCGACGCGGGGTGAGCACAATTTCGCTCGGAGCGCCCTTTCCGATGTCGCCCGCGAGGAGGATGTTGTAGCCGGAGCCCTGCAAAAGCTGCGTCAGCACCTCGCGGGCGTCGCCGGGGCCGTAGATCCCATAGACACGCTGGTCGGGGACTGTACCCACGACCTTGGTGCCGGTGTCTGTAGAAACCTCATTCAGGATCTGCTGGAGACTTGAGTTCGTTGCGCTAATTCGAAGACCGCTGGAGTCCCAGACAACGGAGGGAGGATTAGGGCTGTCGTTGATTGGCCAGTGAGGTGGCGGTGGTGGCGGCGGTACTTCCTCAACAGCCACGGGGGCAGGCTTCTTTTTTGCGGAGTGAGGCGCGTGTGATTTCGCAGGAACTGCGCTATGAGCCGCCGGTGCGGAAGATGCGGGTGCTTGTACAGGAGACTGAGCGAAGCTTGAATTCGAAGCCAGGCTTACAGCGGCCAGGAGAGCGCTCAAGCACATGGCACACTTCAGGAGTGAACCGGGACGAGCATGCGCGTACAGTGTTGTGCGTCTGTGCATGGCGATCGCCTATGAGGCCTGTTCAGCGTACCCGGTGGCGGCTTGCAGCCACCCTACTGCATTAGACTATCAGTGGCCGTCGAACGCTCATAGAGTTTATTCGAAGAGAGGAAATGCAAGTGATGCGCCTCTGGTGGAAGGGTGTTATTGCCGCATTTGTCATTGCGGCTCCGGCGGTGGGATTTGCCGCAAGCTGCACTTCGCAGGCCGAACTTACGTCGCAGGATCGCGGAACACTGGCTTCGATCGGAGAGCAGTTGTCAGAGGCGGTGGTGAGGCAGGACGTGAGCGCGCTGCAATCCGTGCTTCTACCCGCGTTAACCAATCAGTGGGAAGGAATCCGCGATGCAGTCGAACAGGCCGGACCGTTGACGAAGGGCGGCAAGATTCAGTTGCGGAACATCTACCTGCTAGACGCAAGTACACAGACTGCACCTGCGGACACTCAGTTTTTTTGCTCGAACGCGAATGGATCAATGACAGTCTCGATCACGATGCATGGGCTGCCTCCAGGAAAGTACGCTGTGGTGTTGTCGGACGCGGCCGGCGCCACGCTGGCGGGACAGATGGGATTCGTGCTGGTATGGGATGTTTCGGGAGCGCCGGGCTGGAAGTTGGGCGGATTCTCGGCGCGGCAGGGGGTGTTTGGCGGCCACGATGGCGTCTGGTACTGGACGCGGGCGCGCGATCTGGTGCGCAACAACCTGCCCTGGGCCGCCTGGTATTGCTATGACGCGGCGCACTATCTTGAGGTTCCAGTGGATTTCATCTCCTCTCCGAACCTCGATAAGCTGATGCAGGAGCAGGCGCAGATCAAGAGCGGTCCGACTCCGGAGACATTTCCGTATTCGGTGAAGAGCGGGGACCGGACCTGGACGATCGATGGAGTGAGGCTGGATGCGTCACTGCATGAGGCAGACCTCGGCGTAACGTACGAGTCGACTGGAACGGCGGACCCGGCGGTGGCGAGAACAGAAGCGATTGCCGTGCTCGGCGCGTTCCTGAAATCACAACCCGGGCTTCGAGAGAACTTTCACGGAATGTGGGCATATGCCTCGACCAACGGAAAGGTCACGCCTGTGATGGAATTGCCGATGGGGCAGATACCTTAAAGACAGGAACTGGGAGCAAGGAATAGGAAGTGACAAGCTTGTAGCCGGTACCTTCTTTGGTGAGTCTTGGCCTCTGCCAGATTCCGGGTCTCTTTCCTGCCGGGTACTGGTTTCCAGCTAATGCTTGTTGACCGCCAGACGGCGGTTCAAAGCGAACTGTGATGCTGAGTTCAGAGAAGAGAAGATGGAGTTAATGGGGATTATTGACTTGCGGTCGGATACGGTGACGAGGCCAACGCCGGAGATGCGGGCAGCGATGGCAGCGGCGGAAGTTGGCGATGACGTGTATGGGGAGGATCCGACCGTTAATCTGCTGGAGAAGCGGGCTGCGGAGATCTTCGGGCGCGAGGCCGGTCTTTTTGTGCCGACCGGCACGATGGGAAACCAAATTGCGATCCGGACGCTGACGAAACCGGGACAGGAAGTGATCTGCGAATCGCGCTCGCATATTCTCGACTGGGAGATGGCGACAACGGCAGTTTTCTCAGGATGCCTTGTGCGTGCGATTCCGACGGAACGCGGAACGCTGACGTGGGCAGACATCGAACCGGTGATCTTCAGGAAAGGATCGTTTCGCGCGGCAACGGGACTGATCGAGATTGAGAATACGGCGAACCTGACGGGCGGCCGCTGCACGTCCCTAGCGGTGATGGAGGAGATCTGGGCGAATGCAAAGGAGCGCGGGCTTCCCGTCCATCTCGATGGCGCGCGCATCTTCAATGCATCGACAGCGCTCGGCATGGATGTGAAAACGCTGACGCGGGGATTCGACACGGTGATGTTTTGCCTGTCGAAGGGGCTGTGTGCCCCGGTGGGCTCGATGCTGGTGGGTTCGGCGGAACGAATGGCTCAGGCACGGATCTACCGCAAAGCGCTGGGCGGCGGAATGCGACAGGTGGGCATACTGGCCGCGGCCGGATTGATCGCACTGGAGCAGATGCCGGTGCGCCTGCACGAAGATCATGCGAATGCGCGGCTGCTGGCTGAGGCTCTGGCAAACATTGAATGCGTCGACATCGATCTCGATTCGGTGGAGACGAATATCGTACTCTTCGAGGTAAGAGGCCCAGTAGCGGCAAAGGAACTGGTGGCGCGAATGAAGGAGCGCGGAGTCCTGGCGAGCAGCCTCGGGCCGGACTCGATCCGTCTTGTGACGCATCGCGACGTGAGCCGTGACGATTGCGTGCGTGCGGCGGAAGTGATGACAGAGGAGTTGACCGTCGCTGCCTGAAGATGTCGTTTTCTGTTTCCTCGAATCCTTGATGATGACCTGTTGACGGCCGAGGAGGCAGTCGGCGCTAAGGAGCCTGCGAGGCGGCCGGTCGGAAGGTCAGCGAATCCATGTTCTGCGGGGTCAGAATCTGAAGATGCTTGAGAGTGAGGGGATAGCGGCCCCACACGACGTAATCCACCAACACTGCCCCAACGATATACGGACTGATGAAGGCAAAGGGGAAAATATAGCCGCGCGTAATCAGCGATTCAGCAATGCTCTGGTTTCTTCTGCTTCGGCGGCGATAGCCTGCAACCTGTGGAATGTCGAAAGCCGTCAGTTGCATCTCAGGGTGCTTGCGCGCGTAGCGCACCAGTTTGTAGGTAATTTGCCTTGGCGTGGTGATGCCCGCATCGGGGAGAACGCTGCGACGGAACGCGCCTGGGAAATAGAAGTTCAGGATGTGACGAGTAAAATCTGCACAATTCCTGTAAAGCAGACTGAATTGGGAGCGGTTTGACTCGGCGTTCATCCGAGCGATCAGCGCGTTGTCCTGAGCTTCAGTAGTCGTAAACCGAAAAGCATAGACGCGCCGCTCATACGCAACGCCCACAAACTGACTCCAGCCTCGATTCACATCCCCTCCCCGTGGCACGTCTTTGCCCAGGCCCAACAGGTGAGCCTGGTGGTATTGATCGCGGAGGCCGGTTACAGTTTTGCGATCCACCTGTGCGGGAAATTCGGCGGCACTCTCGATGGAATAGAGGTAAGGAAGCAAGGGTACCGCAATCCAGTCGTAGTGTGCGATTCCCTGGTAGCGTGTGATCACAGCGCCAAGCTCTCCGGGTGCGCATCGGCGTAGCTTCACCGGAGTCTCAGCGCAAATGCGCTCAAAATAGACAGCATCGTGGCCGGTGGGATTGAGGAAGCCGAAGAAGCCGAAAGGCTCTTCCATCAGCATCGAGGCTTGCGCTCGAAGCAATTGGCCCGTGGGCAATAAGAGTGCCAATGCGATGAGAGAGGGTGTAAGAACGCCTTTAGCACGCATCAAGAACACGGAGGGACCTCGGGCCGGGCTGCGGCTTGCAACTTCCAATTTGACCCACGGCCAACCATGAAATGAAGGTCCCCGGAGGCGACTGCAAAAGAGTTGAAACCAGTTTTACCTGCCCGTTCTGCTCCATGGCAACGACGATGGGCAGGGCGACGAGCGAAAAAGTGGTCTCTGATCGTCAATCTTTCAGCGAGCGGCACGCTCTAACTCAACAGCACACACCCCCTCGGTGGAACTGGCGAAGATGATAGATTCTCCGCAGGAGTTCTCCAGACTCACATGTATCGAGATGAACAATCCGATTCGGCCATTCTACAGCTCAGGGTTCAACCCCGGCCCGTGGATGCTGCTTCAGATGCGGAGGCTTCGGGATCGATCGAGCAACTGCTGGCTCTGGCGATTGCGTCCAATGCCTCCGACATCATCCTCGTAAACGGTTCGCCCCTCACTTTTCGGGTGAATGGCGCTCTCGCAGCAGTTCCCGGAGGGGAGATTGAAACCGAGCAGATCTGGGACCTCATGAAGCCGTTATTGAGTCCAAGGCAGCACGAGGAACTGATGGAGCGTAAATGCCTGGATTTCTGCTTTGTTCGCGGCGAAACGGGAAGATTCCGTGCCAATCTTCATTTCCAGCGGGGAACTCTTGCGGCCTCGATCCGGCTTCTTCCCAGCGAGGTGCCCACGCTGGAATCGCTGAACCTTCCCCAATCTCTGTCGGCGCTGGCTGAACGGCGGCAGGGCCTCATTCTGCTGACGGGAGCCACGGGCTGCGGTAAGACGTCCACGATGTCGGCGTTGATCAATGCAATCAACAACACCCGCCACGATCACATCATCACCATTGAAGACCCGGTGGAGTTTCAGCATCCGAACCGGAAGTCGCTGGTGGAGCAGATTGAACTGGGGATGGATACGCCGAGCTTTGCGCAGGCGGTTCGTGCGGTGCTGCGGCAGGATCCTGATGTGATTTTGATCGGCGAGATGCGGGACAGCGAGACCATGACTGCGGCACTGACGGCGGCGGAGACGGGGCACCTTGTGCTTACTTCGCTGCACACGAACGATGCGGCGCAGGCGGTCTCGCGAATACTCGACATTTTCCCGTCGGGATTTCAGTCGCAGATCCGGCGTCAGCTTTCGCTGGCTTTGCTGGCGGTGATTCACCAGCGGCTTCTGCCGGCAGGTAACGGCATCGATCGCTATCCGGCAGTGGAGATTCTGATGGCGACGAGTGGAATTCGGAATCTCATCCGGCGCGGAGACGACCACCAATTACGGGCGAATATCGAAACCGGGCGCTCGGAAGGCATGCAGACGATGGAACAGTCTCTGGCGGAGCTCGTTCGAAACAAGCGGATCTTGCGCGAAACTGCGTTTGCGCATAGCAGCCATCCTGAGGATCTGAAGAGGCACCTGGGGGAGTAGGGTAGGTGGATCGGGTGTTGCGGGCCTGAAAGGTCGTCCAAACTAAGACTTGTTATTGTGGCTTCCCACCCATTTCGCAAGAGGCGCGAAATGGATGGGGCACCCCGATTTGTGGGAACTGCCAGCTGTTGTGCTTTCCCAGGTCTCAGAAGCGAGACCTGGGGCACCCAGATTTGTGATCGGGCGATGGAAATGGTTAGGAGATTTCGATTACGTCGGAGGCTGATGCTGCGGCGGCATCGGCTCGTTCCATCAGCTTCTGTGCTACGCCGAAGAACTCGGAAGCTTGCGGACTCTTGGGTCCCGCGAGTGCTACGGGCAGGCCGCGGTCCCCGCCTTCGCGAATTGCGGGGATGAGCTCGATGGAACCGAGGAACGGGAGTTTGAACTGCGCCGCGGTGCGCTCGGCGCCGCCTTTCGAGAAGATGTCGATCACCTCGTGGCAGTGCGGGCAAGTGAAGTAACTCATATTCTCGACGATACCGAGGACCTCGACA
>Ga0335079_10004303_pt1 | contig 16364 bp, 10 predicted proteins | sample Lox_Sample_33_FD_206719 | JGI IMG/M metagenome (GOLD analysis project Ga0335079, IMG submission 206719) | Soil microbial communities from Loxahatchee National Wildlife Refuge, Florida, United States - Lox_Sample_3.3 | ecosystem: Environmental > Terrestrial > Soil > Wetlands | place: USA... | reverse complement strand
ACTAACAAATTAGTACCATGACCTAAACAAAATGTCGGCACACCGGCAAGATGTGCAGCGCGCTTGGCAAGCATCAACTCAGCCTCGTTCTCGACCGCCACGAGCAAATCCGCCGGTCCGCCGATCCGGAACGAAGTGAATTCCGCGAGGGACTGATTCATCTGGAGGCGCGCTCCGAATGTCTCGCGGAGTTCATCTTCAAGCCTGCTCATGGGTCTTTCGCTCGACGCCGAGTTCCGCGAGCAGTTGATCGCCCAGCGCGTAAATGTCGCCCGCGCCGAGCGTAAGCACCAAATCGCCGGGCATCGTCAACGCCGCGAGTTTCCGGGCCGCGCCGGCGATGCCGCCGAGATATTTCACTTCGAGATGCCCGCGCTGGTGGATTGCCTCATAGAGCCGATGCGAACTGACCTCGGCGATCGCATCTTCGCCGGCGGAGTAAATGTCCATAAGGCAGAGCACATCGGCGTCGTCGAATGCGCCGAGGAAACCCTCGAACAGGTCGCGCATCCGGGTATATCGATGGGGCTGGAACACCGCGACGATCCGGCGCTTGAAGGCCGCGCGCGCCGCCGCCAGCGTCGCCTTCACTTCCTCCGGATGATGCGCGTAGTCGTCGATGACGATGCGTCCCGCCGCCTCACCCTTGATCTCGAAGCGGCGGCTGATGCCGGAAAACTTCGCGAGCGCCTGCGCCGCAACCTCGAAAGAAATTCCCAACTCGAGCGCGACCGCGATGGCGGCGAGCGAATTCAGCGCGACATGCACGCCGGGAGTAGGAATCGTAACTGGCCCGAGTGTCTCTCCATTGCGCACGACCTGGAAGCGCGTCGAGAGACCATCGATGACGATTTTTTCCGCGCGCAGGTCGGCATCCGGCGCGACGCCGTACGTGATGACGGGCTTGCGAATCGACGGCAGCAGCGCACGCACATTGACACTGTCGATGCCGAGCACCGCGGCGCCGTAGAACGGCACGTGATTGATGAAGCTCAGGAATGCGTCGCGCACCCGATCGATGTTGCCATAGTGGTCGAGGTGTTCGGGGTCGATGTTGGTGACGATCGCAAGCGTCGGCACCAACAGTAGAAAGGAGGCGTCGCTTTCGTCGGCCTCCGCGACCATATAATCGCCGCGGCCGAGGCGCACGTTGCTTCCGCGCGCGCGCAAATTTCCACCTACGGCCACAGTGGGATCGAGGCCGGCCTCTTCGAGGATAAGGCCGACGAGGCCGGTGGTCGTGGTCTTGCCATGGGTGCCGGCCACTGCAATGCCGACGCGCGCCATCCGCAGAAGCTCGCCGAGCATCTCGGCGCGTGGGATGACCGGAATCTTCATCTCGCGAGCGCGTGCGACTTCGGGATTGGAAAACTTCACTGCCGACGAAATCACCACCGCATCGAGCTCGGGGCGGATGTGCGTCGCATGATGGCCGGAATCGATTTCCGCGCCGAGCGATTTAAGCCGCATCGTAACCGGGGTGTCCTTCAGATCGCATCCGCTGACGGCGAAACCGAGTTGCAGCGATAGCTCGGCGATTCCGCTCATGCCGGCCCCGCCGATTCCGATGAAATGCAAACGACGCTGCCGATTGAGTAGTCCAGTGGGAGATGCCTGCGTCACGAGGAAGTTCTCCGCCTATCAGTCAGCTCAAAGCATACGCGGGCAACGCGCTCTGCACCATTCGACGGCACTGCATCGTGCGCCTTCTCACCCATCTCGCGCAGCGATTTGCGATCGGCGAGCAAGCGAGGAATCTCGCGGGCGAGATTCTCGCCGAGTTTGTCGTCGTCGTTGACGATGATCGCGCCGCCTGCGCGCTCAACGGTGCGCGCATTGTGATACTGCTGGCGATCGCGGTGAAACGGATAGGGAACAAAAATCGCCGGACGAGCGGCGAGCGCGACATCGGTAACGGTGCCGCCGCCGCTGCGCGCGATCACCAAGTCAGCCTTGGCGAGGGCGCCGGGGACATCGTCGATGAACGGAGTGACCTCCGCCCGCAGCGCGATTTTTTGATACTCCGCCCGCACCAGCTCCTCGTCCGCCTCCCCGGTCTGATGGGTGACTCCAAATTTTATAACATCATTTCTGCAAATTGTGAAAGCCTTGAGCACTCCCAGATTGAGCCGATGTGCACCGGTCGATGCTCCTAAAACAAGGATTTGAACTGGCCTGTCCGATATCGGATTTTGGTCAGCGCGCGCCTGATAGCGCAGTGGGATCCCCGTGACGACCACTTTTTGCGCGCCGAAGTGCGCGGCGCTGTCTGCAAACGCCACGCAAATCTTGTCGGCGAAGCGCCACAGCATCCGGTTGGAAAAACCTGGAGTAGCATTTTGCTCCATCAAGATGAGCGGCGTACGAGAAAGAATCGCGGCGAGACCCATCGGCGCCGACGCATAGCCACCCGCGAGGACGACAAGATCGGGGGCAAGTTTTTTTAAAGTCGCGCGCGCGAGTATGATGGCGTGCATCAGCTCGGCCAGCGATTTGATTCGCGCCTTGGCACCGCGGCCGCCGAGCAGTCCGTGAACATCGTAAAGCTCATAGCGATACGAGGTCTTCGGCAGCCACTTCGCCTCGAAGCCATAGCGCGTGCCGACATATAGCACCTCAGTGTCGGAGCGCTCGCGTACCATCTCTTCGCCAAGCGCGACGGCGGGAAACAGATGTCCTCCGGTGCCACCGCCCGCGATGATGACTTTCATAAGAGGGTGTTTCTACCGGACAGCCGGGCGCCTTCCGAGCGCGAGCAGTGCGCCGAGCGCCGCCATCGACATCATGATCGCCGTGCCGCCGTAGGACAAAAACGGCAGCGGCAGTCCTTTGGTCGGAATCATGCCAATCACCATCGCCATGTTGATGAAGGCCTGGAACGAGAGGCTCGCGGTAAGTCCGACGGCGAGCAGGCTCGCGAATGGATCGGGCTCGTCATGGGCTATTTTCATGCCGCGGAAAAGTATCACTCCGAAAAGCGCAACGACGATCACTGCACCGATCACGCCTAACTCCTCGCCCACCACGGCAAAAATGAAATCGGTGTGCGCCTCCGGGAGAAAGTGCATCTTCTGGCGGCCCTCGCCCAGGCCTACTCCCCATCCGCCGCCGGCGCCGAGCGCGATGAACGACTGAATGAGCTGGAAGCCTACCCCGTGCGCGGTTTCCCACGGATGCAGGAACGCGGTGACGCGCTTCATGCGGTATGCCTTAGCCGTCGTCTGAATCACCAGCAGTGCCAGCGCGATTCCGCCGCCGGCCGCCAGATGCTTCCACTCCGCGCCCGCTGCATACAGCATCGCAAACAGCACCAGCGCGATCATCACGGTGTTGCCCAAGTCGGGTTGCTTGAGGATCAGCAGAGCGATCGGCGCGATGATGATCGCCGCCGCGATCGGCCCTTGTTTCAACAGGCGAATCCGATCCTGCCGTTTGCTTAAAAACTCCGCGAGGAAAAATACTACTGCGAGTTTCACAAACTCCACCGGCTCGCATACGTAGGGGCCGAGCCGCAGCCACCTTCGCGCGCCGCCGCGCATAATGCCGAGGCCGGGCACATAGACGAGGAGCAACATCATGAGCGAAACGATGAAGATCGGGAACACGAGCCGGCGCAGGCCGCGCAATGAGAACTGCGAGAGCGCGATCAGCATCAACATGCCGATCGCAAGATGGAGCAGATGCAGCTTGAAGAAATGGAACGCGTCGCCGGTTTTTTCCTGACTCATGAAGTAAGTGGTGTTGAGCACCATCAGGCAGCCCAACATCAGCAGCGCCACCGCGGGCAGCCATAGCCACGGGTCGGGACGGCGCTGACTTACCGCGTCAAAGCGCCCGAACCAGCTCTTTAAATAGGTTACCGCGCTCCGCATAGTCCCTGAATTGGTCGAAGCTGGAGCACGCCGGCGAAAGCAGCACGGTGTCCCCAGTGACCGCCACCTCTGCCGCGCGCTTTACCGCGCCGGCCATTTTCTCCACCACCTCGATGCGGGTTGAACCATCGAGCGCGGCGCGCATTTTGTCGCGCGCGGCGCCGATGAAAATCGCGAGCTTCACTTTCTCCTGCAGCGGGCCGCGCAATGGTGCATAGTCGCCGCCCTTGTCGAATCCTCCGGCGATCAGAATCACCGGCGCCTCCACCGCCGCGAGCGCCTCGATGACGGCGCCGACGTTGGTTCCCTTGGAATCGTCCACGAACCTGATGCCGCGGGTCTCGTGCACCATTTCGATGCGATGGCGCAAGGGTTTGAAACGCGCGAGGCCTTCCTCGATCGCGCGCGGCTCGATCTCCATCGCGAGCGCGGCCGCCGCTGACGCCATCGCGTTGGCGAGGTTGTGCCGGCCCGGCGCGTGCATATGTGAAATGTCGATTCGTCCGCGACGCCCGGCCACATCGAAGAACATCATCGTGGTATTCGGCCAGAGCGCATCGTCGCCCGAGGGCGCCGCGCCCAACCCGAAGCTGATGACATGGGAACGCACTTTCCCGGACAGCTTCCATACGTTCGGATCGTCGCGATTGAGGATCGCGAAATCGTCGGCCCTTTGAGTTTCGAACAAGCGCGCCTTCGCGCGACCGTAGTCCTCGAGATCGCGATAACGCTCGAAATGATCATCGGTGAGATTCAGATGGATCCCGACGTGCGCGCGGAACTGATCGATCCATTCGAGTTGGAAGCTTGAAATCTCAATGACCAGCGTATCGACGTCCTTACCGGCGGCCTCGATCAGCGGCGTGCCGAGGTTGCCGCCGACGAACACGCGCTTGCCAGCGGCTTTCAGGATGTCGCCGATCATCGTGGTGACGGTGCTCTTGCCGTTGGTGCCTGTGATGCCGATGATCGGCGCCTTCATCAAGCGGCTCGCGAGCTCCAGCTCGCCGATTACCGGAATGCCCTGCGCCACCGCCTCCCGCAGCAGGATCGAATCGCGCGGGACGCCCGGGCTGGTGACCACCAGATCGACGCCTCTCAGCCACGAGGCACTCTCGAAGCCGAGATGAACCTCACCGCGCGGAAACTCGCTCAAATCGAGATCGGTCTTCTTATCGGTCAGAAGGAGTAACGCACCGCGGGCACTCAGGAAGCGCGCGGCTGCGCGTCCGCTCACCCCCAACCCCACCACCATCACGCGCTTGCCTTTGAGTTCCATCACCGCAGCTTCAACGTGCTTAGCGCAAGCAGTCCGCACACGATCGATACGATCCAGAAGCGAATCACCACGATGGTCTCCGGCCATCCCTTCAACTCGAAGTGATGGTGGAGCGGCGCCATCAGAAATACCCGCTTGTGTGTCATCTTGAAGTAGTAAACCTGGATTATGACCGAGAGTGTTTCGACCAGAAAGATCCCCCCCGCAAGCATCAGCACCAGCTCCTGCTTCGCCAGCACTGCGACCGCGCCGATGGAGCCGCCGAGCGAGAGCGCGCCGACATCGCCCATCATCATCGAGGCCGGGTACGCGTTATACCAGAGGAAACCGAGCGAGGCCGCGACCAGCGCGGCGCAGAAGATCGCTACCTCACCGATGCCCGGAACGTGCGGTACCGCGAGGTAGGTCGCGAATTTCAGGTTTCCTGCAACATAAGTGAAGATCCAGTAGGTGAACGCCACCGTCATCACCGGGCCGATCGCGAGGCCGTCAAGACCGTCGGTCAAGTTCACTGCGTGCGATGACGCGACGATGACGAAGATCGCGAACGGGATGTATCCCCACCAATGCAGGTCGGGATGGAGATTTTTTGCGAAGGGTATGGTGAGGTGAGTATCGAAGTGGACCGGTCCAAACAGAAATGACGCCGCTAGCGCCGCGAACACGAACGACCAGCCGAGTTTTTTGCGGCCGCTGATGCCTTGGCCGCGTCCGAGGCGCAGCTTCCACATGTCATCGATAAGTCCGACCGCACCGAAACTGATCGCGACGAACAGCACCACCCATACGTAAGGATCGCGGATGTCGGCGAGCGCGATGGTAGCAAGAACCGCAGAAGCGAGGATGAGCAAACCTCCCATAGTAGGGGTGCCGGCCTTCTTCTGATGAGTCTGCGGAACCTCGTCGCGAATGGTTTGGCCTACGTGTGCGGCGCGAAAGTATCGGATCAGAATCGGCCCGAACGCCATCGAGAGCGCGAGCGCCGCGAGCCCCGCCATCACCGAGCGAAACGTCTGGTAGCGCAGGACGCCGAATCCGACGTAGTGCGTATGTAGTGGATAGAGGAGCAGGTAGAGCATCGATCAATGCCGCATCGCGACCGCAATGAGAGTAGCAGAGGGGACGCGAACTCCTAATCCCCCGGCGAAAAAATTGAAAAGATTATGAATCTAGGCGGCCGCGCGATGGTTCAGCACCTCGCGCAGGAACTGTCCGGTATGCGACGCGGCACTCTGCGCGATCTGCTCCGGCGTGCCTTTCGCCACTACGGTGCCGCCGCGATCGCCGCCCTCGGGACCGAGATCGATGATGTAGTCGGCGGTCTTAATCACCTCGAGATTGTGCTCGATGATGATGATGGTGTTGCCGGTGTCGGCGAGCCGCCCGAGCACTGCGAGCAACTTCTTGATGTCGTCGAAGTGCAACCCCGTCGTTGGCTCATCGAGGATGTACAGCGTGCGTCCGGTCGCGCGCCGCGCCAGTTCCTTGGCGAGCTTGATACGCTGCGCCTCGCCACCCGAGAGCGTGGTCGCCGACTGCCCTAGGTGGATGTAATCGAGGCCTACGTCGCGCAGGGTTTCGAGCTTCTGACGAATCGGCGGCACCGATCCCATGAACTCGATAGCATCGAGCACCGTCATGTTGAGCACTTCGGAAATGCTCTTGCCCTTGTATTGGATCTCGAGCGTGTCGCGATTGTACCGCTTGCCGCCGCACACCTCGCAGGTCACATACACATCGGGCAGGAAATGCATCTCGATGCGGATGATGCCGTCGCCCTCGCATGCCTCGCAGCGGCCACCCTTCACGTTGAAGGAGAAGCGGCCCGGACCGTAGCCCCGCATCCGCGCTTCGGGAAGTTGCGCGAACAGCTCGCGGATGTGCGTGAAAAGTCCGGTGTAGGTCGCAGGATTGGAGCGCGGCGTGCGCCCGATCGGGCTCTGATCGACATGAATCACTTTGTCGAGATTTTCTACACCCTCGATAGTCTTGAACGCTCCCGCGCGCTCGCGCGTGCGATTGAGCTTCTGCGCCAAGGCTTTGTAGAGCGTATCGAGCACGAGGGTCGATTTGCCCGATCCTGAGACGCCGGTAACGCAGGTCACCACCCCGAGGGGAATCTGCACGGTCAGGTCGCGCAGATTGTTTTCGCGCGCGCCCTTGATCGTCAGCCATCGATTGCCGTTCTGCCGCCGCCGCGACGGCACCGGAATCTCCAGCTCGCCGGACAAATACTTGCCGGTGAGCGACGCTGGATTCGCCATCACCGCGGTAGGCGTGCCTTCCGCGACGATCGCGCCGCCATGAATTCCTGCGCCGGGACCCATGTCGATGAGATAGTCGGCCTCGATCATAGTGTCGCGATCATGCTCCACCACGAGAACTGTGTTACCGAGGTCGCGCAGCCGCTTGAGCGTACCGAGCAGGCGCTGATTGTCGCGCTGATGAAGTCCGATCGATGGCTCATCGAGGATGTACAGCACGCCGACCAGACTCGATCCGATTTGCGTCGCGAGCCGGATGCGCTGGCCCTCGCCACCCGAAAGCGTTCCCGCGGTGCGATCGAGCGTGAGGTAGTCGAGGCCCACATCGGCGAGGAACTTGAGGCGCTCGTTGACTTCCTTGAGGATGAGCCGCGCGATTTCCTTTTCCTGGGCGCTCAGCTTGGGCGCCTCGAAAAACGCGAGCGCCTGTTTGATCGACATCCCGGTGACTTCGGAGATCGATTTGTTATTGAAGCGGACGAAAAGGCTCTCCTTCTTGAGCCGCGCGCCCTCGCACGCCGGACACGGCCGCATATTCATGAACGCGCCGAGCCATTCGCGCACCGACTCGGATTCGGTTTCCTTGTAACGCTTGTCGAGCCATTGCAGCACGCCCTCGAACGGCCGCGCGTAGCCATGACGATGGCCATGACGCTCGTAGGCGAATTCGATTTCCTCGTCGTCCGAGCCTTCGAGGATTTTCTTGCGCACCTTGGGCGCAATCGTCTTCCACGCCTGGTCGAGGGTGAACTTGTAGTGCGCCGCGAGCGCTTCGAGGATCGGCAGTATGTAGTTCATCGTCGCCCAGGGCGCGATCGCACCATCGGAGATGCTCAGGTCCTCGTTTTGAATGACGAGGTCGGGATCGAAATACATGATCGAGCCGATACCGGAGCACTCCGCGCATGCCCCGTGCGGGCTGTTGAAAGAAAACATGCGCGGCGTGATTTCTGGATACGAAATGCCGCAATCGACGCATGCGAAGCGCTGGCTGAAGTAGATGCCCTGCTCCTTCGCGCCCTCCAGCCGCTCGATTTTGAGGAGGTCCTGCCCGTACTTGAATGCGACTTCGAGCGAATCGGCCAGCCGCTTCTCGATTCCGCTCCGAATCGCGAGCCGGTCGACCATCACTTCGATGGTGTGGCGCTGATTCTTGTTCAGCGCGGGCTCCTCGCCGAGTTCGTACAGCTTGCCGTCGATCTTCGCGCGCACGAAGCCGGCGCGCCGCATGTCGGCGAGCTCCTTGCGATACTCGCCCTTGCGATCGCGCACGATCGGCGCGAGCACGTGAATCCGCGTGCCCTCGGGGAATTTCATTATCTGATCGACGATCTGCTGCACGCTCTGCTGCGTGATCTCGCGCCCGCAGTTGTAACAGAAGGCATGACCGACGCGCGCAAACAGCAACCGCAAGTAGTCGTAGATCTCGGTTATGGTCCCCACGGTAGAGCGCGGATTGCGCGAGGTGGTCTTCTGTTCGATGGAAATCGCCGGCGAGAGCCCTTCGATCGAATCGACGTCCGGCTTCTCCATCTGCTCGAGGAACTGGCGCGCGTAGGCCGAGAGCGATTCGACATAGCGGCGCTGCCCTTCAGCATAGATGGTATCGAAGGCGAGCGAGGATTTGCCCGATCCGGAAAGTCCCGTGATCACGACCAGACGGTCGCGCGGAATTTCCAGGTTGATGTTCTTGAGGTTATGCTCGCGCGCGCCGCGAATTATCAGCTTGTCCGCCATTGTGCTATGCGGCGCGGCGACCCGCGGCCTCGCGCGCCTTTACCACGCGCCATGCGTAATCGATCGCCGAGATCATGCTCGCAGGATTTGCGACAGCGCGGCCTGCAATGTCGAATGCGGTGCCGTGGTCGGGCGAGGTCCGCACGAAGGGCAATCCGATGGTAACGTTCACCGCGCGATCAAACTCCAGCGTCTTGAGCGCGATCAAGCCTTGATCGTGATACATAGTCACAGCCGCGTCGAAGCCGAACCGTCCGTCGCGTTTGACAAAGGCCGTGTCGGGTGCCAGCGGGCCGAACGCATCGATGCCGCGTTTGCGCGCGCGCTCGATCGCGGGCGCGATGATACGCGGCTCCTCGTCGCCGAAAAGTCCATGTTCGCCACCATGCGGATTGAATCCGAGCACGCCAATGCGCGGATGCGATGCGCCCTCATTCTCGTGCAAGTGGCGCGCAAGTATCTCGATGGTATCTAAGATGTTTTTCTGCGTGAGCAGCCGCGGCACTTGCGCGAGGCCCACGTGCACCGTGACCAGCGCCAACCGAAGCTCGCTGCCCGCGAACATCATCCGCCAATTCTTCGAGCGCCCGACCTTCGCCATCACCTCGCTATGGCCGGGAAAGCGATGGCCCGCGCGATGCCACCACTCCTTGCTGATCGGCGCGGTCACCAGCGCGTCCACTTCGCCGTCGCGCGCCATCTTTGCGCCCGCATCCACGTATCCAAATGACGCATCGCCACCTTCGATGGTCGGATGTCCCGGCCGCCGAGCATCCGAATGGAGCGCACTCAGCGCCAACACCGCCACGCCATCGTGTGGAAGCGCATCGCCGCGATGCCACTCGAGCGGCTGCGGCCCCTCGAGTTTCCGCGCAGCTTCGCGCATCGCATCCAGGTCGCCGATCACGACGAAATCGGGCGACTCGCCGCGCCGTGTGAATGACGCGACCGACTTCATCACGACTTCGGGACCGATTCCCGCCGGATCGCCCATACTGATCGCCAGCAGCGGCGCTTTGCGTTTGCGCGCCATCTAGTAGAGTGTCTCCACGTCGTGCTGCTTGACGAGATCGGTCTCGACCCAGTTTTCCAGGCGCGAGCGCGTTTGCTGATCGACGAGCCGCGAGCGGATATCCTCCTTCACGATCGGGAACGGCCGTAAACCGGGAACCTCGTGCTGCTCGACCTTGAGGACGTGGAAGCCGTGCTTGGTGCGGACCACCTCGGAGATTCCACCCGGCGGAACATTCTTAACCGCGGCGAGAATCTCATCCATGATGTCGTCGGGCGCGAAGACCCCGAGCTCGCCGCCTTGCGCCTTGGACTCGTCATCGGAGTAGCGCCTCGCCAGCGCGGCGAAGTCCTCGCCCGCGAGGGCCTTCTTGCGCGCTTCCTCAGCTTTAGCCTTGGCCGCGGCAACCTCGCCTTGCGATGCGTTGGGGGAGACGTTCACCAGGATTTGCGCGAGCCTGTACTTCTCCTGCTTGATGGTGAACTCGTCGTGATGCGCGTCGTAATAGGCCTGGATCTGCTCGGGCGGAATCGTGATGTGCTGGCGCAGTTCGTCATTGAGCATCATCGCTTTTTCGAGCTCGGTGCGTGCGCGGCTGCGAAAGGCCTCCCAGCTCACGCCGTTTTGCAGCAGCGACTGTTTGAGCTGCTCGTCGGTGATGCCGCGCTCCTGTTCGACATCGGCAATGTATTTATCGATCTGGCTCTCTTCGACTCTGTCCTCGTACTTACGGGTTTCCTGATCGAGCAACTTCTCGGCGATAAGGCCCTTGAGGCCCTCTCTGAAAGTCGGATTCGAGGTGGGATCGCCGTCCGGAATCGTCTTGCCCGCACTCTCGGCGAACTCTCGCACCTCGTGCATCGTGATGGGATCGCCATCGACGCTCGCGACGATCTTGTCCACTTCTTCCGCGCGTGTAGCCGGCGCGATCGCCAACAACGCGACGATTACGAACGCGAGCGCGAGCCACGCATCCGAACCAAACCAGCTAATGATGTTCCGCATCAAACTTCGCTTCGGATTAGTTCGCCAGAGGCCCGGTGGCGCGCTCCGGCCAGTTTTCCAAATTCTCACACGCCCGAATCGCCTGCAAGACGGCATCGACCTGCGCGAAGGTTTTGTCATATTCGCGCTCCGGCACCGGCTCGATTTGCACCAGGAGCTGGAACGACGGCGTAAGGCGCATTCGCTTGCGATTCACCTCGACCAGCCTGGTCAGCTTCGCCGCATCGACCGGCGCCTCATGATGAAAACGGACTTCGAGCTGATTCCCGGGCTTGGTGATGGCGCTGAGGATCATCATCGCGCGCATCTGACGGCGCACGTTCATCGCGAGGATGAGATTCTCGACCAGAGTCGGGATCGGACCGCATCGATCGCGCATCTCGTCGCGCAGATCGTCGAGGTCCTGCTCCGATTCGGCGCGCGCCAGCCGCCGATATAAGATGAGGCGCTCGTTTTCATCCGGCACATAGGAATCGGGAATGTATGCGGGGATGCCGAGGCGTAACTCGGGCTCGAAGTCCGGACGCACCGGCTCGCCGCGCAGCTCGTGAATCGCCTGCTCCATCATCTCCGTGTACAGCTCGAAGCCGACCGCCGCGATCTCCCCATGCTGCTCGCGCCCGAGGAGGTTGCCCGCGCCGCGATGCTCGAGGTCGGCCATCGCGAGTTTGAATCCTCCGCCCGATTCCGCATCGACCAACTCACGCAGCGCCTCGATGCGCCGCTTGGCATCGCGCGTGATGATGTGCTCGCCGGGAATCAGCAGGTAAGCGTAGGCCTTCTGGCGCGAGCGTCCGACCCGTCCGCGCAACTGGTAAAGTTGCGCGAGGCCGAAGTGATCCGCGCGGTTGATCACCATCGTGTTGGCGTTCGGAATATCCAGTCCCGATTCGATGATTGCTGTGCACACCAGCAGATTGACTTTGTTTTCAATGAAATCGCGCATCACGTTTTCAAGCTGATGCTCATTCATCTGGCCGTGGCCGATGCCGATGCGCGCCTCGGGTATCAGCGCGCGCAGATGCCCCGCGACATTGGCGATATTCTCGATCCGATTGTGGACAAAGAACACCTGGCCGCCGCGATTGAGCTCGCGCAGAATGACTTCGCGCACCAGGCCGTCTTCAAAATGCGCGACGAAGGTGCGAATCGCTTGCCGGTCCGGTGGAGGCGTCTGGATCACCGACAGATCGCGGATTCCGAGCATCGCCATGTGCAGGGTGCGCGGAATCGGCGTCGCAGTCAGCGTCAGCACGTCGACCAGCTTGCGCATCTTCTTCATTTTTTCTTTGTCCGCGACGCCGAAACGATGCTCCTCGTCGATGATGAGCAGGCCGAGCTTCGCGAACTGCACGTCCTTGGAGAGCAGGCGATGGGTGCCGAGGACGATATCGACCTTGCCCTTCGCGACGTCTTCGATGACCGCCTTGTTTTCCTTGGGCGAGCGGAAGCGCGAGACCATCTCGATACGCACCGGATATTCTTTGAAGCGGTTGCGGAAGTTATTCCAATGCTGTTCCGCCAGAATCGTAGTCGGGACCAGAATCGCCACCTGCCGCCCGTCCATCACCGCGAGGAAAGCCGCGCGCATCGCCACTTCGGTCTTGCCGAAGCCGGCGTCGCCGCAAATCAAGCGATCCATCGGCTTGACCCGGCACATATCGCGGATGACGTCGTCGATCGCGGCCTGCTGATCGGGCGTCTCCTCGAATTCAAAGCGCTCGGCAAACTCCTCGTAGTCGCGGCCCGGATGCGGAAACGCGTGGCCCTCCATCACCTCGCGCGCGGCGTAGATATCGAGCAGTTCGGACGCCATCGCGAGCACCTGCGCCTTGGTGCGCCGTTTGACCTTCTCCCACGCGCCGCTGCCGAGCTTGTCGAGCTTGGGCTGCTCGTTGTCGGCGCCGCCGACATAGCGATGCACCTGGTTGATGCGCTCGACCGGGATGTACATGGTGCCGTTCTCGGCATATTCGAGATTGAGGAAGTCGCCCTCGACCTCGGAGACCTTCATGTGCTTCAGCCCGCGATACTGCCCGATGCCGTGATCGACGTGGACGACGTGATCGCCTGGCCGCAGCTCCTCGAGATTCAGTAGCGCGGCGCCACTGCGACGCGGCTTGGTCTTTCGATGCGCGCGCGGCTCGCCGAAGATTTCTTCCTCGGAATAAATGTAGAGGCCGTCGGATTCGAGCACCACGCCCGATGAGATCTCGCCGTCGATAATCGCGGGACGGAAATCCGCGCTCTCGATCAATTCGGGAAACGATTTGCAATCGGTGTTGACCGCGAGCTCGTAGGCCTCGAGGTGACGCCGCAGCCGCGCGGATTGATTGGCGCCTTCGACCACTATCACCGCATGCGCCTGGGCGTGCTGCACCGCTTTGAGTTCGACTGCGAGCGGTTCGAATGAGATCGCATGGCGATGACCGGTCGCCTGCACGGAGCTCAGCTTGAGCGCCGGGCGCGAACCGATCTCAATCGGCGGCGCCCATCCCTCGCGAGGCGCGACCGCGGTGACCAGCGCTCCGATCTCGACTGCCGTCATCTGCCCGAGTTGGCGTTCGACTTCCTCGCAGGTGAGATACACCGCGCCCGGCTGAGGAAAAAAGGTCGGTTTCGCCTGCGCCGCCGATGCTTCGGCGTTGATGAGGTCGGTGCGCCGAAACGCCTCGGCGACGATGCGGCCGGGATCCATCAGCCAGGCGACCGCGCGCTCAGGCACGTACTCGAAAATCGAGCCCAGCGGATGCGCGTACACATACGGCATCAGCATTTCGGCGCCCGGGAAGAGCAGTCCGGTTTCGAGTGTCTCGGCGAGCTCGGCCGCTTCCTTGCGCACCATGCCGATGTCGGCGGCGCGCACCGCGACCTCATCCAGAACGTGTTTCGACTTGAGCGCGGTGGGCGCCACGTAGCGCGTTCGAATGATCGTCGCTTCGGAAATCTCACCGAGCGAGCGCTGCGTCGCCGCCTCGAAATGACGAATCGAGGTGACGATGTCGTCCTCCAGCTCGAAGCGCAGCGGATGCTGATAGAGGGGCGAGAAAACATCGACGATGCCGCCGCGCACGCTGAAGTCGCCCGCTTCCTCGCATTGCGGCACACGCTGATAGCCCATCGTCGAGAGCGCGTCGATCAGCAATTCGAGGTCGAGACTTTCGGCGCCGGCGATTTTGATGATCGAGGCGTCGAACTCGTCGCGCGGGATGGTGCGCATCATCAGCGCTTCCGCCGAAGTGATAATCACCGGGACCGCGAGCCGCCGCATCGCGAAGAGCGCTGCAAGTTGCGAGGCTTGGACGTCGGCGGGCGGCGAGAGCGCGGAAAATGGCTTAAGGTCCCATCCGCGCAGCAGATGCACGCGGCGCGCGGGCACGTCGGCTTCGGGCGATTCGCCGAGGAAGAACGCGAGCTCGTTCGCGAGCGCCTCGGCTTCGGAGCTGAGCGAGGTCACCGCGAAAATCGGCCGCGGCAAGCGCAACACGGCCTCGCGCAGCATCAGCGCATTGGCAGCGCCGCGCAGGCCCATCACCGGAAAGCGCCGATACGAGCCGTCCGATTTAAGCCGCGCTTCGAGTTCGTTGGCCGCTTCTTTTAAACTTCGCTCCAATTTCCTTCAAACGACGCAAGAGTGCCCGCCGGCAGTGCGAGACAGGCCCTCGCACGTCAGCAAGCCGGAATACTATAGCAGAATTTTATAGCGTGAAGCTGCTGCGCCGTTATTCGGGAGCGAGCGGCTTCGCAGCTGCGGTGGTCATCGCGGCGCAGCTATCGGCATTGCCGGGCTGCCATTTGCCTACAGTCACCGCGATTTTTTTAGTGGCATGATCCCCTCCAGGTAATGGGCGAACCACGGTGAAATACAATGTGTCGCCCGGACGGGCGCGGGCGATCGCATCGTTTATGTCCATTTGACTACGGACTCGTTGGTCGTCGATAGCGACGATCATATCGCCGCGGTTCGCCATCGCGGCTTTCTCCATATAGCGATTGGTCAATATCTGCAGCGGGCCAAGCAGCGCGCCGGCAGTCTCGACCGCTGCGATTGCGCCGCTCTCGTTCCCGGCCGCTCTCAACCCTGCCTGCTCGGCTGGGCCATTGCGATCAATGCTCGTAATCTCGAGGCCGTGCTCCTCGCCGGCCTTGAAACAGTAGCTCGTGTACTTGACCGAAATTCCGAGGCAGCTCTGAGTGTTGTTGAGATGGCCACCTCCGCCATTCGGATGGCGACCGAAGTCTTGCTCGCCCGGCCTGAAGTCTCGATCGATCGATGCCTCATCCTGACCGGGGCGAAATTCGCGATTGCTCGGAATCTCATCGCTGCTAGCGTTCGGCGGACGGATTCCAGTTTGCGGGGAAATTTCCAGGGTCGCGTCGTCGCCGCCTTGATGCGCCATGCCCCGCGTCGAGGCGGGGGCCTTAGGCGGCGCCGCATGTTGAGGATTTACGCTGTTGTCCTGTACCGGAATGTCCTGAGCATTCTGCGCCGAAGCACCAATCGCGCCGGCGAGGCATAACACCGCGCCATACGCGATGACCCGCCTCAATGTGCTTCGACGCAGCAAGTGACTACCTCCGTGCGATCATAGGCGGACGCCTCGTTGCGCTCAAGGAGCGATCTCGCGCTGCTTGATGATAGTCGCGCGGCGTGCGAAATTTCCGACGTGCCTCCCCTCAAGATAGTTTCCACGGTTCCGCTCGCCGATGCTCAAATCAACACGCTGCGCGCCGCCGCGCCGACTGCTGAAATAGTAGCGCGCGGATGCCGCACGCCCGACGATGTTCGCGGGTTGGTCGCTAGTGGATGCGACGCGATGCTCACCTTCATCATGCCCAATGACCTCGCGGAGCGCGCCCCGAACCTGCGCTGGGTGCAACTGCTCAGCGCGGGCGCCGATCACGCGATCGGTGCGGCGAAGTCCGCGAACTTCGCAATGACCACCGCGAGTGGAATCCATGCGACGCCGATCGCGGAATACACGCTGGCGTCGATGCTCGCGTTCGCGCACGGGTTCCATCTCATGCTTCGCTCGCAGCTCAAGCACGAATGGAAACGCGGCGGCTTTCCCGGCACGGTCGAGGAGCTGCGCGGCAAGACCTTCGGCATCATTGGGTATGGTTCGATCGGACGCGAGTCGGCGCGGCTGGCGAAAGCCTTCGGGATGCGCATCCTCGCCCTCAAACGCGATCCG
>Ga0335079_10004300_pt1 | contig 16369 bp, 14 predicted proteins | sample Lox_Sample_33_FD_206719 | JGI IMG/M metagenome (GOLD analysis project Ga0335079, IMG submission 206719) | Soil microbial communities from Loxahatchee National Wildlife Refuge, Florida, United States - Lox_Sample_3.3 | ecosystem: Environmental > Terrestrial > Soil > Wetlands | place: USA... | reverse complement strand
GTTGGTAGAAATGTGTGGTCTTGCAGGGATGGACTTTGTATTTATTGACGCCGAACACAGCCCGGTCTCGGAACGGGAGTGCGAGGATATGGTTCGTGCGGCGGAGATCCGTAATACTGTCCCAATCGTTCGGCCTCCGAACTGCGAGCCATCCACCGTCCTGCGCTTTATGGATATCGGGGCGATGGGCGTTATACTTCCTTCTATTAATACCAGGGATGAAGCAATCAAGGGGGTCCAGGCGGCCAAATACTATCCGCAGGGCATTCGCGGGCTAGCAGCTTCCCGAGCATCCGATTACGGCATGCTCAAGCCGATGTCGGAATACGTGGCCGAAGCCAATCAAGAGACGATCGTATGGGCAATGATCGAGAAGGTCGAAGCCCTCGAAAATCTGGAAGAGATTCTTACTGTGGAAGGTATCGATGGTCTTATCCTTGGGACTTCCGATCTCTCCCAGTCGCTAGGAGTACCGGGAAAAGGCCAGGATCCTAAAGTGACCGAGGCATACAACAGGTTTGTTGTTTCTTGTTCGAAAGCGGGAATGCCGATGGGGGCGGTTGTCCGTCCGTGGGAAACAGTACGGCAGCACCTTGATGCCGGGGTGACCATCCTCCTTTGCGCATCTTATGGACTTTTCAGCAGTGCGGCCAAAAATTTTGTAGCTCAATTTAAGAAATAGAGCAGAAACAGCGTGGGCCAGGGCTACGGATTTTAGAAGAGCATTTCGATATTCGCGTTCATGGCATCAACCGAACACACGTATAAAGAAGGCAGGCAGGATCGTGACGACCCTGCCTTTAAGTAATTACCCTTGGTGATGCTCTTTTGTCTTGATAGGGACTATCCCCATTTCAAAAAAAACACGATATTCAAATTCCTGCTTTGTCACATCAGCCCAGCAAAAGCTTGATATCGTCATCCTTTTTGGCATACCCGACCCCTACCTTTACTGCTTGTAAAATTTACTTTTGATACCAGGCGTAGGTCGTAAGTTTATTTTGGGCCATGTTCGGGTAATACTCCTGAAGGAGTTTGATGCCGGTCACGTCACAGGCAACCTGGTCTCCGGAAACGACAATCACCCCGGGTCGTACTTGCTCACCATGCGAAAGCCCGCCACTAATGAAAGACCTGCGGCCATCCATTATGATCAGGTCAGGACGAATGGGAATATTGGACTCTGCCGCAGCCGGTGCGACAAAAAAATGGTTGAAGGCGTGCAGCTGAGAACCCCGGTCGGCACGGTGGAGCAGTCCGACGGAAAGTTTCAAGCTCATGGTCATCCCACCAAGGTAATGGATCTTCATTACCGGGGTATAGATAATTTTGTTGTAATTTTTCAGGTCTGCTGGATAGGCAACAGTACCATCTTTTCCGCCGAACCTACCAAGGTATTCGGCCCGAGTGTTCCGGATGTTCATAAATTTCGATTTGTCCCAGTCCACTACCGGGGTCTTGGTGCTGCTAAAAACGGAGTCAAGCCCCAATGCTTTGGATACCCGTTCAAAGGGCGCCCAAGGACCTGTCATATCGGCGACCGTGAGATTTTCGTAACCCTCATTCTTAAGCACAAGTATCAAGGCCTGTAAAAAATCTGCATCCGTGCCTCCTCCTGGATAAGGGTGGGCTGAGTTCATATTTGGCTTGATGAGTATTCGATCAGATTTTTTAAGAGATTTTTCAAAGCCGCCGGTCTGCTTCACGGCTTTTCTGATATCGCCCTGCAGGTCTTTATCCAAGGGGGTGGCCACCGTGAGCCCGACAAGCGACTTGCTTCCCTCTGCATAATAGTTTTGATGTAGGTGTGACCATTCGACAGGTAGGCCCCCGTTAATCATCTGTTCCGGTTTCTTTTCAAACCAGTCAGCAGGAACAAAGCCGTTTCTTTTCCACTCAGAGCTCTGCATGGCGGCCCCGTCCCTCATTCTCCAGATTCCTTCATGAGCCGGAACCTCCAAATCTGTTCCTCCGTGAGCCCTGCTGGCACCCAAGAAACCTAAGGCAGCAACTCCTGCACCACAATACTTAGCTACGTTCTCAAAAAATTTTCTCCGGTTGATATCCTTTTTGCTCATGATATTTACTTCCTCCTTTTTTACGTTAAGCCCCGCCAATGGGGTAACTGAAATTAGGAACAAGTTCCCAGATAGTAATTACGTTGACGATCACGTAACTGTCTATTTAGGGGATATGAAAGAACGGGGAAAGATGCTTGATGCTTTAGAGGGTACTATAAATTGTAGTGCAGTGCAGTGGAATAATTGTTGTCAACCCCAAGCAGAAATGTCGTATTCTTAGCAAAGTAGAAATGTCCTATTTTTAAACCGCTGCAAGTGCCGTTTCTTACTTGTTACGAGCCAACTTCCTCATTGACGTCTTAATGACGAGTGGCTGCAGGCTTAATCCCATCCAGGCTCGGGGAAGACGTGGTTTCTTCATTACAGTAGTGACGGTCTCCGCCCGGGTATTACCCTTGATCTGAAAGGGTATCTGTTATGCGCTACGCTAATGGACTTGACACCGTCCTGACCATCAAAGAGTTAGTAGGTCGTAACTGGATGCTAGACTTTTCCATTACGACCATATAGGATTCATCATAGATTTCTTAAGAAGATTCCGACTCGTTATCCAACGGCTACGTGCGTATCATCTGGATTGCTGCACTAATTATCATGACAACACAGTACAACTTATGATAAGCTATGTTTACGTGGTTCATTTTTTTAGCAGTGAGGAAACCTTGTCAACTTTATAAGGTGCAGTTTATAGGTCTTTAGACAATGCAGGGGAAAACGCGCTGGCGTGATCAAGCCACTCAGTGCCTAGTCGACAGGAGTTAGTCATGAACGCGCTGCATAATTCTGTGATTAAAGCAATTCGTCCCACGGTCGTGCTTCTTGCCGGTGCATTGCTGTCGGCGTGCGCCACAGTATCAACAGTACCTCCGATGGCTCATTCGGAACTTGCACCCACGGGCAAGCTGCGAGCGGCAATCAATTTCGGAAATCCAGTACTCGCACAGAAGGACCCGGTAAGCGGTGAGCCGCGCGGTGTATCGGTGGACTTGGCACGCGAACTTGGCCGACGTCTGAATGTTCCGGTTGTGTTCATAGCTTTTGATGCTGCCGGCAAGGTGTTCGACGCACTTAAGGCGGGCGCATGGGACATTGCCTTTCTTGCCATTGATCCGGCGCGCGCTGCTGAAATTACCTTCACAGCACCGTACGTCGTAATAGAAGGAACCTACCTAGTGCCGGTGGATTCGCCGCTACGCACGATTGAAGACGTTGATCGCGACGGGGTGCGCATCGCAGTGGGCAACAAGAGCGCCTATGATCTTTATTTAACGCGCACGCTGAAGCATGCGCAACTTGTCCGCGTCTCGACCTCTCCTCAGGCGATTGACGTATTCCTGAAGGATAAGCTCGAAGCAGCGGCTGGCGTGAAACAGCCGCTTCTCCAGTTCGCGAGGATCCATCCCAACGTACGGCTGATGAACGGTCGCTTTATGGCCATCGAGCAGGCAATGGGCACGCCCCTGGGCCGGGAGGAGGGAGCGCGCTACCTTCGCCAATTTATCGAAGAGTTAAAAGCGTCTGGTTTCGTCTCCAGAGCGCTGGAGCGAAGTGGTCAAGGCGATGCGACAGTTGCACCGCGTGCGCCCGTTCAATAAAAATCGTGACCGGGTTTGCATCCACGTATAACAGAAGGGATGGAGGATATTGGTCAAGTGTAAGTCCAAATTGTCAGGAAATAAGAATATTACAAGGGTTGAGCGTGCACGTGGATTCGGAAATAGAGCGGTAGGGGTCTAATATTGTCGCTTATTCAACAGGAGATAAAATCATATGGCTATTCAGATTCGTATTTATACCATCAATAAAGGCGGACTGCAGCAGTTTGCAAAAGAGTGGAGCGAAAAGATCAGGCCGCTGAGAGAGAAAATAGGTTTCCGGATTCCCGGCGCATGGACAGTTGCATCGACCAACCAGTTCATCTGGCTCATGGAATATGATGATCCCGATTCATGGGAAGCGCGTGACAAGGCGTATTTTGATTCTGCGGAGCGGCGCGCACTGGATCCTGACCCCGGGCGCCTGATTGCTCGCATGGAACAAAATTTTATGGAGCGTGTGCAATAGCCCAGGCACAAGGGATCGCATCGTTGGCCTTGACGAAGGAGATCGATCGCCAGATCGCAAGCAACGCTGAACACAGATAGTTTACCTTTTTTAAAGGTCATCATTTCTCACGCCGGTATTCCCGAGGTACTTCCATTGTTAATTGTTTTCATGAATGGGTTTGAAACCTATTTTTATGGTCTATTGTCCAAGGCTCCGCCTGCCATATCATTACCGTACGGAAGAGTGCAAAGATATTTTGCAAAATGCTCACTATCCTTGTGTGAAAGTAAACTTACTTACTGTTGATGGTTGGGTTCTTGGTTACAAATGGTCCTTGTTGGAACTACTGATGTGAGTCATCACCCCGTTCGACAAATAAGTGGAGCTTATCTGGAGGGAAGGTGTGTTCAGGTTTGCCATGACATTTGGCAAAATAAGAATCCTTTTTCATCAATGAACCGGGGAAATTAAATAGGAGATTTAGTTTTGTGTTGCATAGAGGACAGTCGCCTGAATATGAAGCGATGACCAGATACGATTCTTTAAGTCTTAAAAAATATTTCATAAAACAGAAACAAGCAAAGTCTTCCCCCGGCAATTTGTACAATGCCATGGCCATAGGCCAGCCTAATATAGATGAGAAGCATAAAAAAAATCCAAGCAAGAACACCACATTGTTGTGCGTTGAATGTGGTGCATGATATATTGCAAATAAGCTGAATACAAAAATAATGGGGATGAGCAGCAGTAAAAAGATTGCGGCAGTCTTGATCAGTCGTGGCCGATACTGAATTTTAAAATGCTCATATTCCGTCAGGGGAATAGGCTTCATGTGGGTTTTCGCCTGTTGAGAACGGGCTCCACCCGATTGCCGCCTTTTTATTTTTTTATTCTTGGCCATCTTTCCTTTCAAAATAACCGGAGTAAAGAACCTTCTCAAATCAGATATTGCCAGGAGGACGTCGCTCCTGTCCAGGTGCTCCTTGAAGTCCGTCCCTGAGCAACTTACTGGGTCGCTGAAAGTGCCGTATCAACTCAGGGTACGATATACTGACGTAGTATCCATAATAACGCTCCTAATAATGAGATACATTAGTATAGAAAAAACGAAAACGCAAGTAGATTGATGCAATATTTATTGAAAATGAAATAACATGGGCGTTGAATGTGGTAATGAAAGCATTACCGTTTGAGGTTTCAAGGGAAGGCTATCGGTTATTTATAAGCCTGCATGAAGCCGGTCAGCGCAGGAACAAAGCGGTTCTTCTATTGTCTGAGGCCCACCATTTATCTGCTGGGCTTTATCGGCCAGAGATGGTTGCTGAACCGCTTTACTCATCAAATTTATTTGGCTTCGATATCTAAGCGTATACCAAAGGGGGCGCAAGATTTTCGCATCAACAATCCCTGATAAATTGAGTCACATGCATGAATAGTAGAGATTCACAGCATGAATCAAGGTTCGCGCATCGTATTGCTCTCCATTCAGCTTTATGATACCATAACGCTGAAAGGAAAGATGGTACAGTTCTTTAGTTTAGGTCGTTATCCTGCGCAAAAGACTTCGGATGGCAGAGGTTTTAGGGCAGATAATTTTTTACGCGGCCTGCTCAGCGGGGAAAGGCCTCTGTTTAAGATCATGTCCCTAATACCGCGATCAGATGAAAGTTGCGAATGATGTTGGTTTGCATTACGTGACGATAGCCCGGATCATCGGTAGTCCGGGGTGTCGCTGACAGGAAAGCCCGGGCCCTAATAGCCCGTCTGTAGCCTGGTGGTGCCAGTACGTTCTGCGATGTCCATTCCCAATAACATGTTAAAAAGTCAAAGACATCCTGCCGGTTTGTATATCCTCTTTTTTACAGAAATGTGGGAGAGGTTTTCCTACTACGGGATGCGGTCGCTGCTTGTCTATTACATGATAAAACACCTGCAGTTCTCGCAGATACGGTCATCCGAGATCTACGGTCTCTATACCGGGTTTGTCTACTTTACGCCACTCTTTGGCGGAATGCTTGCGGACCGGGTGCTTGGGCAACGCCGCACAGTGATCCTCGGAGGCATGCTCATGGCTATTGGACATTTTTTGATGGCCGTTGAGAGCCTGTTCTACCCGGCTCTGTTTTTCCTTATTCTTGGAAACGGGGCCTTCAAGCCGAATATTTCAACACAAGTGGGGGCGTTATACCCCGCTGGCGACCATCGTCGTGACCGAGCGTTCAGCATTTTCTATATGGGGATCAATCTTGGGGCATTCTTCTCACCGATCGTATGCGGGACCCTCGGTGAGAAAATTGGATACCACTGGGGCTTTGCTGCCGCGGGTGTTGGCATGGTGATCGGGCTTCTTGTATATCTCTGGGGTCAGAAATACCTTGCCCCGGATCTGATAATGCAAAAAAAAGGACTCAAACAGGAAAAGACAACAGAACCGATGACCCGCGAGGACTGGGTAAAGATCGGGGCGATTTTCGTCATGATGAGCCTCTGCATAGTTTTCTGGAGTGTTTATGAGCAGCAGGGCAACACGATGGCGCTCTGGGCCGATGCCAATACGGACCGGATGGTCTTTGGCTGGGAGATGCCGGCCACGTGGTACCAATCTTTCAATCCGCTCATGATTTTCATTTTTGTTCCGGTGCTGAATATATTTTGGGGCTGGCAGGACCGTCGCGGAAAAGAACCCTCAAGTATCGCAAAGATGGGGATCGGCTGTATGCTGCTCGCGGCAGGATTCCTTGTTCTGATTATGCCAGCCCGGGACCTGGCAGTCACTCCCAGATCGAGCCTCTGGTGGCTGACGTCCTGCACATTCATGCTCACGATTGGTGAAATATATCTTTCCCCGATTGGTCTTTCGCTGGTAACCAAAATTGCCCCAGCTCGCGTCGTGTCAATGATGATGGGCGTTTGGTTCCTTTCGAGCTTTTTCGGCAACTATCTGTCGGGATATCTGGGTACATTCTGGGAGAAAATGCCCAAGGAAAATTTCTTTCTCTTGATGTTTGCCCTGTCCTTTGCAGCGGGCTTGGCGTTCTTTGGGCTCCTAAAACCGATGAAAAAGGCCATTGGTAAGACAAACAGCGACGATGCGGATGTGATAAAGAAAAAATAGTGAGTACCTTCTGATCAGATTCTGACTCAGACAGATGCAAATTTCAAGCCCGGCGACTTTCCTGCGTTCGTGCCAATTGGGCAAGCTGGGCACTGCTCAATGAGATACATATGTTAAGAAATCGACCATGCACTCGAAGGGGGCCGCAGTCACGGGTAAGAGGAATCTGTTCTTGTTTTTCTGTCGGCGCGGAAACCCCATCAGCTTGCTGCAGGCCAATTGATCTATAGGGTTAATGGAGTACGTGATATGATTTGGGCTGTCGGCTCCGGCAAGAAGGAGCATATTCGCTGGGTGGTGCTGCTTTTTATTACAGCCGTATTGTGGAGTAGCGGCGGGCTACTTATAAAGACGGTTGAATGGAATCCACTGGCTATTGCAGGCATGCGAAGCGCCATTGCGGCCCTGGTGATTTGGCTGGTTTTCAGAAAAGAGAAGATGACGTATAGTGCCCCCCAGCTAATGGGGGCGGCTGCCTATGCCGGCACAGTGATACTTTTTGTGTGCGCGACCAAGCTTACTACCGCAGCCAATGCCATATTGATCCAGTATACAGCACCGGTTTTTGTCGCCTTATTGGCAACGTGGTTTCTCGGCGAGAAGCCACGTACAGCAGATTGGCTCACCATCAGTGTGGTGTTCGGCGGACTGCTTCTCTTCTTCCAGGATAAGATGTCGGCAGGGGGTCTCCTGGGTAATCTTCTGGCTTTGGCGAGCGGCTTTACGATGGCCGTGATGATTGTATCGATGCGCAAGCAGAAGGACGGCTCACCCTTCGGTTCGGTACTTCTGGGCAATGGGGCGACGATGTTGGTGGGTTTGCCGTTCATGCTGGGAAGCGGCCCCGACCTGGCGGGATGGATTGCCCTTGGTTTGCTGGGGGTGTTCCAGCTCGGGTTATCATATGTATTATACTCTGTGGCCATCAAACATGTTACCGCCCTTGAGGCTATAATCATAACAACTATCGAGCCCATTTTAAACCCTTTGTGGGTGTTTCTGATGCTGGGCGAGCGGCCGGGGCCATGGTCACTGGCCGGTGGGCTGGTCATTATTGTGGCTATCCTTGCCCGCTATATCTTACCGGGCCTCAAAGGCTCGGAAAGCACCCGGTAATGTTTTACCAACCTGGGAATCATGAGGCGGCTCATGGCAGATTTACCCACCGCCATCTATACTATATTTAAAAGGAGAGGAACGTGGAGATGAGATACAATATAGATATCGACCCTCAAGAAATCATCAAGAAAGATAGGTATTCGCAGTAATCGTGGCTGCCGACATCCTGTATCGGCTCGGATGCCTGCGTTGCGGACAAGAGGACCGGCATTATTTTCGTCTTTGTTGATGGATTGATTCGGGCGCAATCCTGCAATACGACGAGTTACTGACCAACTGGCTTAAATGAGGCCGTCATGTGAATCCCGGGTATCAGGCCATGTCAATTATGAGGAGGTAATTATGAAATATAAAGTTTTAGGTAGAACGGGAGTACTGGTTTCAGAGTTGTGTTTTGGAACCATGACTTTCGGTAGCGAAGCTGATGAAGCAGAATCGGCCCGTATGTTCAATAAATGCAGAGATGCAGGCATCAATTTTTTTGATTGTGCAAACAGCTACAGCGAAGGAAAATCTGAGCAGATGCTTGGAAAATTTATCCAAGGTTGTCGTGATGAAGTTGTCATCATTACGAAGGTATCCCAGCGTGTCGGAAAGGATGTCAACGCTGTAGGATCATCCAGGCGGCAAATTATGAGTTCGCTAGAAAAGAGCCTTGTCCGCTTGCAAACAGACAGGGTTGATCTTTACATGATTCATCATTTTGACCCGTTGACACCGATTGACGAGACATTGCGGGCGCTTGACGATTTAGTCCGCCAAGGCAAGGTGCTTTATCTCGGCGTAAGCAACTGGGCTGCCTGGCAAATAGCAAAGGCCCTTGGCATTTCGGAAAAGAACGGATTGGCCCGGTTTGAATGCATCGAACCCATGTACAATTTGGTAAAGCGACAAGCGGAAGTTGAACTTTTCCCATTGGCTGTTTCGGAAAAACTGGGCATCATACCCTATAATCCGCTTGGTGCAGGTTTGTTGTCTGGAAAATATTCAAAGGATCTTAAACCGTCTGAAGGGCGCTTTGCGGAAAAGAAGATGTACCCGGTACGATATAGTAACCCCCAGTATTATGAAACTGCAGGCCTCTTTACTGATCTTGCACGGAAACTTGGTGTAAACCCGGTAACCCTGGCTATTAGCTGGGTCAAATCGCATCCTGCGGTTAGCGCACCGATCATTGGTGCAAGGAACACTTCTCAACTGGAAGCTTCTTTGGCCGCAGCCGATTTTGAAATGAGTTCTGAAATGTACGAACAGATTACTAAACTCTCGAAAAGCCCCGGAACTGCAACTGACCGGTTGGAAGAAGAACTCGATTCAAAATATAAATTGAGGAACAGGTGAACTGTTTCACTTCTCTCTCCTGAACTAGCACATGAGACCAATGAAATGCCGCAGCAAGCTGACGGGATTTCCGTACGAGTGGGTCAACACTGAAATTATATTGCTCCCCGCGTCGCGTGTCGACTGCAACAAATATCATTTTGCAGGCGTAACAGCCGGCTGTTTCCAAGAGCGTGCATAGGTCATTTTGTCACTATTCCTTATTGAGAAAGTCATAATATGTCAAGGATCTTTATTACAGGTTCGGCTGATGGATTAGGTAAAATGGCAGCGTCGCTGCTGATTGCAAACGGCCACGTCGTCGTACTGCACGGAAGAAATCCTGCACGGGCCGATGATGCCATAAAAGCCTTACCCGGGGCGGAAACTGCTGTTTATGGTGATTTAGCCAGCATCGAAGAAACCCGGAAGGTAGCGGGGCAGGTAAATAAGCTTGGTTCATTTGATGCAGTAATCCATAATGCCGGCATTGGTTACCGTGAAACCCAGCGAGTTGTAACAGCTGATGGCCTACCTCGGCTGTTTGCCGTTAATTCATTGGCCCCCTATATTCTCACGTGCCTGATTCATAAACCGAAGCGCCTGGTTTATATAAGTTCCGGAGTGCATAGAGAGGGTGATGCTAGCCTTGACGATTTAACTTGGGAAAAGCGTCCTTGGAACGGGTTCCGTGCTTACAGCGATTCAAAATTACATAATGTGTTATTGGCTTTTGCTGTGGCGAGAAAGTGGAAGAATGTTTTATCCAACGCAATCGAACCGGGTTGGGTGGCCACTAAAATGGGTGGACCAGGGGCACCGGACAGCCTGGAAGAAGGTCCAAAAACACAAGTGTGGCTGGCTTCAAGCGACAATGAAGATGCGCTGGTCTCAGGAAAATATTTTTTTCACAAACGACCTCACAGATTTCATCCTCGAGCCGTAGACCAAGCCGTACAGGATAAATTACTTCGCGAATATGAACGAATATCTGGAGTTACATTTCCCGAAGAATAACGGTACCATTACGGCCATTCGCTTTTTGTAGAGCAGTCATCTAGTCTCCCCTGAGATCGCCCACTGTCAATATTAAACGATAACAGGGCTGCATTTAAGAGGGCTTAGGCCGGCATCCACGCGCACTTTTGGTCAAAAAAACTGCATTTTCATCTTTACACCACATACTCCGTTGTGGTACTTTGTACGGACTTATCTAACCAGTTAAGACGCCGTTGAACTAGACGGATGAGTTTTGAACAGATAACCCAACCCAGGTTCAACAAAAAAATTATTCATGTTATAATTCTGCGTACGTTATATGTATAACGCGGAAAAGAATAAGCTGGAGGCAAAAGGCCTATAGCATAGGATGGTTTATTATAGGATGGTTTATTTAGGTACTGTTGTGTAAAATCTTTTCATCGGGAGGTCATTATTCAAGTCATCGGTATACATATGGATCGTTGCACAGGCTGCAAGACCTGCGAGCTATATTGTGGAGTGGAAAGGGGAAGCGAGGGAAAGACGCTGCTCAAAGCGGTTCAAGAGACCCCGGCCCCTCAGCCCCGTGTCCGCGTCGAGGGCAGTAATGATGCTTCAATTCCCCTCCAGTGCCGTCACTGTGCTCAGGCGCCATGTCTGGATGCCTGCCTCTCAGGCGCACTTGCTCGTGATGAGAAGAGTGGTCTGGTGATTCTTCGTGACCACCTCTGCGCTGGGTGCTGGACCTGCAGTGCCTTCTGCCCTTACGGTGTTATCTACCCATCTCCAGAGAAGAAGATTGGCGTCAAATGTGACCGGTGTCTCCATAGGGAGAAGCCGGTTTGCGTCGATGTCTGTCCTACGGGGGCGCTGGAGCTTGTGGAACTCAAGAAGATAGAAGAGCTCCTTAGGGATAAACGCCGTAAAACAGCAAAAGAGATGGCAGCCGCTGGCAGTGAAGGTTTCTGCATTATCGATTTGGGAAAAACTGTGAAATCACGGTGATATCCCCTGGTTCAGCCGAAGCTTGTGCCCAGCCACGTTGGCAATTTGAATTATCCTGACGTTTCGATTATCTGTCCGTGGAAAATTGCCGTCACATTTCCACGTGGCCGTTAGAATTTATGCGGACATTTGTAGCATGCGTTCAATTGGTGAGTTGCAGCGATAATGATAATAGTGAATCCTCAAAGAACTGCTGATACTGTTTTCGTAAGTATAAAAAAGTACGTCAAGTGCTTCCCGGGGGATTAAGGTCTAGATTAATATCGAATAAGTAAGGAGCTAAACAGTCTATGGAAACGATTCATTTCAAAACAGTGGACCCGATAAGTCAGGATTTGCTTCGGGGGGCAGCCCGGATGGGATTTGAACTGAACTGGGAGCGATATGAAAAACAGCAGCCGCAGGACGGTTTTCTGCGCCTTGGTCTCTCGTGCCCCTATGGGTGCATGCAGGGTCCCTGCCGGATCGATCCGTATGGACGGGGAGCAGACCAAGGTATTTGCGGGCTGGACCGGGACGGAATGGTCGCAGCATTTCTGCTCCGCCTGATGCTCCAGGGAGTACTGGAAACCATGCATGCATGCCGTTCCAGCCGTCAAGATGCAGAGATCGTCTGGCAGGCCCCGTTCACTAAAAAGGCCGGTGCTGTTTTGGCGCAGACGGGCGGCGCCCCTCTTTCAACGAAAGAAATTGCCGAGAGCGCCTTGATGTTGACAAGACCTTCCGCGTCATCAGCCGATCTCGTCAAGCAGGCAATGCGTCTGGGACTTCTGGCCATCGGTCTTGTGGAACAGGACCGGTCGCTCAGAAAACTTCCCGCCTCCATGGGTTGTCGAGCTGGATACGGCTTCCTCGCCGGTGATGCCATTAGCATTGGCATATCAGGGCTGATCCCTAACACTACAGTTCAGGCTCTCTCGAAGGAGCTTGCTGGCCTGAAAAATTCGGAAGCACGCCTCATTTCACTTGGGGACTGGATCCCTGATGGGAAAAATTTCCTGCCCATTATCTGCACGTCCGGCGAAGCTGAGACGATCATTACTTCAGGCAAACTGCATCTTCTTCTGGCCGGTCCTCAGACTGATCTCGGTCTTTTGGCCCTTTGCCGACAGATGAAGATGCCCGTACTTTTTAGTGCGGATAACCCTGGTGCCAAAGCAATTTTAAAACAGGCCCGCACGGCATTCGAACAAGCACCCCCTGCTGCTTTCGCTTTTGATGCATCGTTGGTTGGTAAGGGCACGGTCAGGATCGGTACGAGCGAAGTGACGGCCTATATGAAAGATGTCGCACCTGCGAAGATTGCCATGATTGGCGGAGCAGACATGCTGCAGCAATCTCTTGGGCACCTTCCCGTAGAACTGACCAAGGCGCTTATCGGTCAGAATCTTGCTGTAGCCTCGTGGGGCGATGCGGCACTTTGGACACTTAAGCAGGATTTACCTGTCGGAATCCTCGATGCCCAGGAAGGGCCTGTAACCGCCGTAAGCGCGTTGGCTGCGGCTAGGAAATTACCTGATCTTAAGGGGATATGTTTTACAGGCCTTAAAAGCTGCCGTGAACTCGCTATGGCTCTGGGACTTGCGGCGCTTGGCCTCAAGGTATCTGTAGCTGTTCCCTTGCCGGTCTGGGGGAGTGAGAACGTTCGTGCCATGCTTAAAGACAACCTTGCGGCCGTGGGTGGCAGCTTGGCTCATTTTGACCACCCGCTTGCAGCGGACGAGATACTGGACTGGTTTCTCCAGTAAGCGATAAAAGTCGGGATGAACCCTAGGAGTTTTATGAGGAATAAAGTCTTATGACCTGTATTATTGTTGGCGGAGGTAGCGCCGGTTTTCAGGCCGCCGTTACTTGCCGGGCGTTGTGGCCGGACAAGACAGTAACGCTGATTGACGCTGAAAATGAAGTTGGATATTACCGGACGCTGTTACCCCAGTTCATGGCTGGTCAACTGACGGAAGATAAACTATTCTTCCCCTATAAGAAGGATGACCCGCTTTTTTCTATTCGGAAAGGGGTCCGTGCTCAGAAATTGGACAGGAACAGCCGGAGCCTGCACCTCTCAAACGGAGAGGTGTTGACCTATGACCGCCTTATCCTTGCCCACGGGGGGCTACCGTACTTGCCTGACATTGTTTCTGCTAAATCCTGTCAGGGTATTTTCCCCGTTCGCGATCTGACGACCGCGAGGGCTACACAAGCATGGCTTGCCGATCATCGGAACGTCATCGTCGTTGGTGGCTCTTTGGTGGGTGTCAAGACAGCGGTTCACCTTTGCCAGGCAGGGTTTGATGTTTCTCTTATTGTCAGGCGAGGCCATGTCCTTCTGCGTGCCCTGTCGTTGGAAGCCGCTCAGATCGTTGAAGAGCATCTTCAACGAATGGGAATCCGTATTTACTTTAATGCGGACTTGGAGGACATCCGTGCTGCCCAAGGGGCAGTAGATGCCATACAAGCAGGAGGACAGTGGTTATCTTGCAATGCTCTTCTCGTTGCAGCTGGAACTGCGCTAGATACCTCGTTTTTGGAAGGCACTGGGCTCCTTACAAACGGACGGATCGTCGTGTCCCCAGCGCTGCAGACTGCCGATTCCCGGATTTTTGCAGCGGGAGACGCTGCCGTGATCGATTGGGGTGGAAACCATATCAGTCCAAACACCTGGCCTCAGGCTGTTTCACAGGGAAGGCTCGCAGCTTCCAATCTGTACCGGGAACCACCAGTACCGCCGACCTCAATGTCGAGGGTTAACGTGATTGACCTTCATGGCCTGGCCATGGTTGTCCTTGGTCCGCCGGTTGCTGGGGCGGAAGTGATCTCGTATTCAAAGCCTGAGGCAGAGATGCTGCGTGAACTCTTCCTGATAGATGGGAAGCCGGTGGGTGGATCGCTCATCGGCGACATCTCGGCCGCCGGCATGCTTCACACGTTCATAAATACCGGACGAACGATCGGGCCGGAAGAGGTCGCGTTTCTCAAGCCTCGGATGAGGACTGTCATTCGATTTCCAAAACACTCGGGCCAAAGACAGGCCCTGATTTTATCATCAAAGAGGTTAACCATATGATTATTAATGAGCAAGTATGCATAGGCTGCGGCCGCTGTCAACCTTTCTGTCCTACTGCCGCAATTCACTACAAGGGCCTGAAAAGCACGATCGATTCGGATGTTTGCTATGAGTGCAGCACGTGTCTTCGCGCGGCACACTGCCCGGTCGACGCAATTGCGGAATCACCTAATGTATATGACTATCCACGTGCGCTGCGGCGGTATTTCAGCGATCCCAGTTCGACGCACGCGGCCACCGGCATCCAGGGACGAGGTACAGAGGAGTCCAAGACAAATGATGTCACGCGCCGCTGCGGACCAACACAGGTAGGTATCGGGATCGAGATCGGACGTCCCACTCTCGGAATGTCGCTTTTAGACATTCAGAAGATTACCCGCGCAATCGCACGCGCCGGTGTGCATAAGATCGAAAAACATAATCCGATTCACTCCATGATCGCCAATGAGGCAACGGGAGACCTGAAACAGGAGATGCTCGGAGAGAGAGTGCTTTCCGCGATAATCGAGATTCAGGTGGAGAGGGAACAGGTCCGCGGTATTCTCCAGACCCTGAAGGAGGTTGCTAAGGAACTGGACAGCGTCTTTACTCTAGACGCTTTCTTCATGGTTGATCCGAACCTGACCTTACCGCCGGATATTCTGGAAGACATAAAGGCAGAAGGCTTTACCTGGCGTCCGAATGCCAAAGTCAACATGGGCCTAGGTCGGGCCTGGGAATAGGAAGGGGCTATGACACATAGTTTGCATAGAGAAGGAAGCTTGGATTCACTGAAAAATGAGCACGTGTTGTTTATCTACCCGGCGAGGGGCTTCAACTACAAGGGCAGTGCCCCAAAGATACGCCACCTAGTAGAACTGCTGTATCAGGCAGGGCCTGTCAACATGTGCCCGACATCGCTTCGGCGCAACATGTACAGCGGTGTTAAACCGGAGGAGATTCTGGACAGCATCACGGTCGACGGGACCCGCGTGTACAGTGTCTTCCATGACCGTAAAAAGCTTGTTGAGGCGTTACGCCTGATCAAGGAGGCCAATGAGGGAATCTCCATCATGGTCAGCGGAATCATCGACAACGTCCGTGAGATTGCATCAGAACTCGGCATCGAGCCGCACATGGTCAACTTGTCGCTTGGCATTCACGGTCGGACGGACCGGTTGCCGCCGGCTGACATTCGCGAGTTCACGACGATGTGCGGACATGGCGTGGTATCGCCCCACCTGGTGAAAGATATGATACGGCGGGTAAAGACGGGAAAGGTCAGTGCGTGGGCCGGGAGCGTAATACTTGCGGAACCCTGCACCTGCGGAATTTACAATCCCTATCGCTCAGCTGAACTGCTTCGGGATAAAGCACCATTATACGCTGTTGACCGCTGGTAGTTGACAGAGGGGCAATTATGGGATCAAACTTCTCGGTTTTCAGCGAAGCCGACTTTGGACTTGTCCAGTGTCGGCTTCTTTCATATCTTCTTTCTACGACCGTATAAACTCATCCGATAAAAAATTTTTAATGACACGCCGCTTAGCACGGAAACTATGGTGGCGACGGGCGTCGATGAACCGTATTCTTGCATGGATTCGTAAACTCCCGCGTCTGGTGTGATGATATTGATCTTTGCAGCTTGGTTGAAGCCTA
>Ga0335079_10004298_pt1 | contig 16372 bp, 14 predicted proteins | sample Lox_Sample_33_FD_206719 | JGI IMG/M metagenome (GOLD analysis project Ga0335079, IMG submission 206719) | Soil microbial communities from Loxahatchee National Wildlife Refuge, Florida, United States - Lox_Sample_3.3 | ecosystem: Environmental > Terrestrial > Soil > Wetlands | place: USA... | reverse complement strand
GAAAGTGCACTCACCTCGGCCGGATTCGACCGGGTGCTGCGTGAGGTGGGCAACGATTCCTCCATCAAGGGCGTCATTGTCCGGATCGATTCGCCGGGCGGTGAGGTGACCGCATCCGATGACATCTGGCGCGAGATGAACTTGCTCAGTAAGAAGAAGCCGATGGTGATTTCGATGTCGGATCTGGCGGCGTCGGGCGGGTATTACATGGCGATGACGGGCGATCCGATCGTGGCCTATCCCGGCACCGAGACCGGCTCCATCGGCGTGGTCTTCGGCAAGCCCAATTTGCACGGCTTTTACGACAAAATCGGAGTTACTAAGGATTTCGTCCAGCGCGGCAAATACGCCGGCATCGATTCCGACTATACATCGCTTAACCCCGATGAACGGGCCAAACTGCGCACGGGTGTCGACGCCAGTTACCAGGATTTCGTGACTAAGGTGGCCAACGCGCGCCACCGCTCATTCGACCAGATCGAGCCGGTTGCCCAGGGGCGTGTCTGGCTCGGCTCGCAGGCCAAGGCGCGGGGGCTGGTAGACGTGCTGGGCGGTTTGGACACGGCGATCGACCTCGTGAAAAAACGCGCCAACATCCCGGCGAGCGAGTTGGTGACCGTCATCACCTATCCGCCGCCTCGGAGTCTGCTTGATCTCGTCACCCGCCGGACCGAAGAGGACATGCTCGACGTCCGGTTGCGCCAGGTATTCGGCGGGATGCCGTTCCACGCCTGGATGAAGGGCGGGTTTCTGCGCCTGATGCCCTACTGGATTACGGTGCGATAGCCAGTTGCACCGGTCAGCCGTTACCGAGCCGCCATCAGAGGAAGCGCTGAATTTCGGGTCTCCCTGTACTACAAGTATTTTCTGCTTGCGGGTTTGCGGGCGGATGAGCCATAGTGGAAATGGCGTCAGAATAAAGCCGTGTAGAGCGTACTAGTTCGTCTAAGTCGAAAGCTTGTCCCGTACGCATGCGAGCGATGTGTTGGCGCCGGGTGCTTTCGATGTTGGACAACTTCCTCTTCTTCACGGAGCTGACATCGCTGCCGGTGAACGACGTCAAGGGACGCCGCATCGGGCGCGTGAAGGACGCCGCCTTGGTCCCGGTCGTCAACCCCTCGCGGATTGACCGCTACCTGGTCGGCGGCGGAGTTGCCTGGTTCACTGTCCGCTTCGACCAGATTCAATCCATCAGCCTGGACAAAGGAATTGATCTGAGCGATGAGCACCTCACTCCCTACCACGACGACGAATACATGATGCGGCTGGGCCGCGATCTTCTGGATCAGCAGATCATCGATGTGACTGGGCGCAAGGTGGTCCGGGTCACCGATTTGACTCTCGAGCTGCGCAACGACGGAGTGCGCGACTGGCTCATTGTCCGCGATGTGGACGTGGGAATCCGCAGCATCCTGCGGCGCCTTCTGCAAGGAGCCGTGCCGCCGCGCTGGATACGCCGGCTGCAGCAGCCGATCGCGCCCAAATCCATCTCCTGGGATTTCTGTAACGTGGTGGAACCCGACCCGCAAAGGCGGCTGCGGCTGAATATTTCGTACCAGAAGCTGGAGGATATGCACCCGGCCGACCTGGCCGACATCGTCGAGGAGTTAACCCCCGCCGAGCGCGAGGCCATCTTCGAAACTATCGACAGCGAAGTGGCCGCGGATGCACTCTCGGAAATCGATCCGAAGATGCAGGCCAGCATCCTCGAGGCGCTCGAACCCGAGAAGGCCGCCGATATCGTGGAAGAGATGTCTCCCGACGAAGCCGCCGACGCGCTCAACGAATTGGAGGAGACCACTTCCGAGGAGATCCTGCACGAGATGGATTCGGAGCCAAAGAGCGAGGTTCAGGAGCTGCTCGATTTTGAGGAGGACACCGCCGGCGGTTTGATGAACACGGAGTATGTGGCGCTCGGCGACGACGCCACCGTGAGCCAGGCGCTCCAGGCTCTCCAGGAAAACGAGGAGCTGCTGGAAAACCTCAACACCATCTTCCTGGTGGATGAGGAGGGCCGGCTCTCTGCCGCCATTCCCCTGGCCCGCCTGTTCCTCGTTTCGGACGGCGCGCCCCTCAAGCAACTCGCTTCGGAATCGTTCATTCAAGTAACCGTGGAGGAACACCAGGACCAGGTTCTCGAACTGTTCGACAAATACAACCTGCTCACTCTGCCGGTGGTGGATGAAAGCGGCAAGCTCGCCGGCGTGATCACTGCCGACGACGTGATCTCGGTGCTGAGGCAAAAGTGACGGATGCTGAAAATCCTGAAGCGGTTCCGCTACCATCTGGCGGTATTCTTAGCCGTCCTCGGCCCGGGCTTCATTACGGCCAACGTCGATAACGATTCCGGCGGCATCTTCACCTATTCCGCGGCGGGCGCGCGTTATGGCTATTTGCCCCTATGGACGCTCGTCCCCATCACGCTCGTGCTCATCGTCACTCAGGAGATGTGCTCCCGCATGGGGGCGGCTACCGGCAAGGGCCTGTCCGACCTGATCCGCGAACAATTCGGCCTGCGCATCACCTTCCTCATGATGGCGCTGCTGGTGATCGTGAACCTCACCAACGTTATGGCGGAGTTTGCCGGCGTTGCTAGCTCGCTCGAGTTATTCAGCGTCAGCCGCTATCTCTCGGTGCCGCTGGCCGCCGTGGGAGTTTGGTTCCTGATCGTCAAGGGGAATTACAAAAGCGTCGAGAAGATCTTTCTGGTTGGTTGCGCCCTATATGTCACCTACATCGTTTCCGGATTCCTGGTGAAACCCGACTGGAAAGAAGCGGCGGTGTACAGCGTCAAACCGGTACTGATGCTGGAGCCCGGCTATATTTACATGCTGATCGGCTTGGTCGGAACCACCATCGCTCCCTGGATGCAGTTCTATCTGCAATCCGCGGTGGTCGAGAAGGGCATCACGGCCAAGGAATACGCCGCCTCGCGAGTTGAGGTGATCGTGGGCTGCATTGTTACCGACATCGTCGCGTTCTTTATCATCGTGGCCTGTGCCGGCGCCATCTACAGCGTCAAGCCCACGGACATTCAGGATGCCAAAGAGGCCGCCCTGGGGCTGAAGCCTTTTGGACAATATGCCTTCCTGCTGTTCAGCGCCGGCCTGTTGAACGCTTCCGTCTTCGCCGCTTGTGTGCTGCCCCTATCCACCGCATATTGCGTCTGCGAGGGCCTGGGTTTCGAGTCCGGCGTCAATCGGCGCTTCGGAGAAGCCCCGGTCTTTTACGGCCTCTACACATCCCTGATTGTCGTTGGCGCGGCAGTTACCCTCATTCCAGGCTTCCCTTTGGTCACTATGATTCTGCTTTCACAGGTGCTCAACGGGATGCTTCTGCCGTTCGTTCTCATTCCCATGGTGCTGCTGATCAATAAGCACGACCTCATGGGCGAGTTCGTTAACCCCCGCTGGTTCAATCTGGTTGCCTGGGTCACGGTGGTGGTGATCATCGGCATAAGTATGGCGTATCTGGGCTTCCTGATCCGCGGCGTGCATTGAACCGGAAACGCTCGCCTGTAGCCGCTGCGCTACAATGGCGTTTGCGCTATGCAGGTGCTCCAAGCCGGGCAGCACAAGCTGATCTATCTCGAGGTGGAACCCGATATGGTCACCAGTATCGCGCGCCAGGCCGGCTTCGATACCAAAGCCAAGGACGGCCCCCGAAGCCTCCAACTCGAAATCAGCTTCCCCCGGCACTCGCCGTTATTGCTGTTTGACGCCTCAGATCCGGCCAATCTCGGATGGTTCTCGCGCTGCCAGTTCTATGTCGACGGGCGCTCGGGCATGGTGATGCAGACGCCGCTCAGCCTGGCCAATAAGCGCGACCGCGGCGGACGGGCACAACGCAATGCCGTGCGCCTGTCGATCTCGAAAGAGTTGCCTGCGACGTTTCGCCTGCCCGGCAAACAGCCCCTGACCGAGCAGGTTTTCTACCACCTGCTGTTCGATTTCCTGAACGCTCTGGCGAAAACCGGCGTGGCCGTCTGCGGCGGCGGGGTGGTGCAACCCCTGGCCGGGCGCACGCAGCCGGTTGTCACTCCCAATTAGTTCCCTGAACCGGATGTGGGGCAGACGATCGGTTTGTGTCGTCTGCCGGCGCGCTCTGCGCGCGAGACAGACCACAAACGACGATGGTCTGTCCTACAAGCATGAAACGCATCGCCCGTTTCCGGAATCCTAGTTAGTGAAGGCTCGGCTGAATGACGTCCGGGGGGAATGTCTTTCGGCTATGTTGCTTTTGCCGGCTCTACGGAGCCGGCTTTTTTCTGCGCGGCTGCCAAGGCGCGGGCCGCCACGTCCTCCACTTCGGAACGGTACTTACGCAGTAGCTCGGGGGTGGTAGCCTCAAAGCGCATCACCAGCACCGGCTGCGTGTTCGAAGAGCGGACCAGCCCCCAGCCTTCCGGGAACAGCACGCGCACGCCGTCCACATCCACGGTTTTGTGCCGGGACTGTAGCTCCGCGGCCGCCAGGCGCACCACCTCGAACTTGAGCTCATCCGGACAATCGAAGCGGATTTCCGGCGTGGTTACGGTTTTGGGCAGATCGGAGAGTTGCGCCGAAAGCGGATGGCCGCTCGCAGCCACGATCTCCATCAGCCGGCATGCGGCGTAGAGCGCATCATCGAAGCCGTAATAGCGGTCGGCAAAAAACATATGGCCGCTCATCTCGCCGGCCAGTTCGGCGTGGGTCTCCTTCATTTTGGCCTTGATCAGCGAATGGCCGGTCTTCCACATAATCGGATTGCCGCCGCGCGCCGCCAGGTCGTCATACATCAGTTGCGAGCACTTGACTTCGCCGATGAAGGTGGCGCCGGGTTTGCGGGTGAGGATCTCCCGCCCGTAGATGATCATCAACTGGTCGCCATAAATCACGTTCCCGGCGTCGTCCACAGCGCCGATCCGATCGGTGTCGCCGTCGAAGGCGATCCCCAGGTCCGCCCGGACCTCCCCAACTTTGGCGATGAGCGGTTCGAGATTCGACACCACCGTTGGGTCGGGGTGATGGTTGGGAAACCGGCCGTCCATCTCGAAGAACATTTCGGTCGCTTCGGCGTTGAGCTTCGCCAGGATCCGATGCATGACCGGACCGCCGGTGCCGTTGCCGGCATCCACCACGACCTTGACGCGGCGCGGAAATCGGAACTGCGCGGCAACTTCGTCGACATAGGGCGTAACGACATCAGCCTCCGTAACCGAACCCGAGCCGCGCGCCAGATCGCCCGTTTCGATCAACCGGCGAATCTCCTGGATGGCTTCGCCGTGGATGGTGGACGCGCCGCATACAGTTTTAAATCCATTGAATTCGGGAGGGTTGTGGCTGCCGGTAATCATCACCCCGCCGTCGGCGCCGAGATGGAAGACGGCGTAATATAGCACTGGCGTGGGCACGACGCCGATGTCCGTGATGGCACAGCCGCTGGCCACGAGCCCGCGCAAAAGCGCATCGTGGAGCCGCGGAGAACTCAGGCGAGTGTCGCGTCCCAGCGCTACCTTTTTTCCGGCGTGCCGTTGGAGGTACGTGCCGAAGGCCTGCCCGAGAAGCTGGATATCGCTGTCCAGCAGTTCGGCGTCGGCCACGCCGCGGATATCGTACTCCCGAAAAATGGTGGATTTGAACATGATGAAGAGTGCTGATGGCCAGTTTACGACAGTCGACGACAGGCCTATATCTGATGCACTCGATTCACACCAGGCCACCGATCGAAATCGGTGTCGAAACTCAGAATGGTACGTATGCCCTGGCGCTCCATCACCGCGACATGAATCGCGTCGCGCGCTGATAGCGAAGCCGGGTTCTGAACAATCTCGCCAGAGCGCAGAACGTCGCTCTTCTGGATCGGGAAGACATCATCGGTAATTTCGAGGATCGCGTGAAGCGTCGGACCGATCGCCTCACGCCGATTGATCGACGCGTAGCGGTGGAGGATTTCCTGCAGCACCTCGGCGTCAGTGACGAGGCGCTCGCCGGCCAACGTGAGACGCTCTAAGAGAACCTGGGCATCCGACTTTCGAGGATGCGGGGCGCCGGTCAAATACATGGGGATGTTGGAATCAACGAAGATCAACTTTGTAGCCTTGCTCGATCTCTTTCAGCATTTGCTCGATATCGGCTGTCGGAAATGCATACTCAGCTGCGCGCCGAATGGCCTTCAACTTCGCCTCGGGTTCGCTTACAGGCCGGCGCGCGCGAGCTTCCCGGAGCACCCGGCGAACCCACTCTCCAACGGTTACGTGCTCGCGGCGGGCGGACCGCTGGATTTCTGCCATTTCCTGGTCTGGTAGCAAGACTTGCAGACGCTTACTCACAGTGTGAGTATAACATTGTCCTGGATTGAGCATGGACCGCATGTGTTGCACAATTGGACAAACGTGGGTAGTATCTGAAAAGTGCGTTGACCGAAAAAATAGCTATCGGTTGCTTTCCCACCGAATGGCCCTCCGTGAACTGATCGCCGACACGGAGCTCACCCTCGAAACAATTCCCGACCTTCCCCAGAACCGGAGGGCCCATTGCCAAGAGCAATCTCCGCGCGGTCTTGGCCCGCGCTGGCGATTTGCTCAAGCAACAGCGCATGACGTCTGGTGCGGTCCTGGGGCGCAAGGGCGGTAGCACAACAGCCCGACAACTCGGAACGGAGCACTACCGCCGTATGGCAGTGGCCAGAAAAACCCACGGCGGGGTTAGGCCACCGAAAGAGGGATAAGCCCTCTACTTCAGCGCGGGAATTTGACCTTCCTTGAAATGCGGGAGGTCGGACAATTGCTTGTAGGACAGGCTGTACTCGCCGCAGCCCCCCTCGCAGTGAACGCGGATCATTCGTCCGTCCGCGTCCGTGCCTCTCCATATTGATCGGCTTTTGCACTGTGGGCATATATGAGGCCCATTGTATTTTGGGTCGTCCTTGAACAAATAACTCATACGTTCAGTCCTTTCCGGCCTGATTTAGGCCGCTGATGCTGTATTCGGCACTTGGAGGCGCGACTGTCGGACTTCCAGTAGAATGGTCCCATCGCCGAATAGTACGATCCCATGCCGCCGAAAATCACCAGTCGGATTCAGTACGCTCGGATGTGGCCCCGTGAAGTGTTCTATCAGGGGCGGGAATTCCTGAGAGCCGATCCTCAATTGGCGATACTGGGTCAACCTGGGGTCTACGTTCTGTACAGAGACGACGTGCCATATTATGTGGGGCAAGCTACGAGGCTTCGAAGCCGCCTCTGGGATCATGCCAACGTGCCGGATACGTCGTACTACAACTTTTGGAATTACTTCTCCGTCTTTGTCCCAGACGATCAAAACAGCCGCAGTCAGATTGAGGCGCTTCTCATCGCTGCCATGCCCACAGAAAACAGGGCAAGGCCCAAGCTCCACAAAATACCATTTCCCCGCAAGTTGACGAAGATGCTCCGAGACCGCGTAAGCCCGAATCGGCTCATGGACATCGCCAACGAGCGCCGCGCGGCAGCAAGATTGGCTGTATTGACGCGGAAGAGACGTGCCGCTGGAAGGAAAGCAGCCGCTACGCGGAAGGCAAAGGCAGGCTGAGATTTCGGTCGACGTACTTTTCAGACACTACCCAAACGTGGTCACCTGCGCCGATGCTAAGATCGAAGCAGAATGAAGACCGCTGAGCGACAGTTCACCACCATCAGCGGTGTCCCCGTCGAGCCGGTTTACGGGCCCGCGCAGTCGACAGGGCTCGACCCGCAACGCGACCTCGGCCAGCCCGGCCAGTTTCCGTATACCCGCGGCATCCACCCCGATATGTACCGGGGCCGGCTTTGGACCATGCGCCAGTTCTCGGGGTTCGCCACCCCCGAGGAAACCAACCGCCGCTACCTCTATCTTCTGGAACAGGGCCAAACCGGGCTTTCCGTGGCTTTCGATCTGCCGACTTTGATGGGCTACGACCCCGACCACCCCTTAAGCGACGGCGAAGTTGGGAAATGCGGCGCACCGGTCTGCTCGCTCGAGGACATGGAAATCCTCTTCCGCGGTATTCCGCTGGGCGAGGTCACCGTCTCCATGACCATCAACTCGCCGGCGGCGGTGCTGTGGGCCATGTATCTTGCGGTCGCCGAGCAGCAGGGCGTCGATTGGGCGCGCCTGTCGGGGACGCTTCAGAACGACATCCTGAAAGAGTACATTGCGCAGAAAGAGTACATCTTTCCGCCGCGGCCTTCCATGCGGCTGGTCACGGATACGATTGAGTTCGGCGCGCGCCATACGCCCCGCTTCAATCCCGTGTCGATCAGCGGCTATCACATCCGCGAAGCCGGGTCGACGGCGGTCCAGGAACTGGCCTTCACTCTGCGGGATGGCATCGAGTATGTGGATTGGGCGCTCGAACGGGGTCTCGAGATCGACGAGTTCGCGCCCCGCCTGAGTTTCTTCTTCAACGCCCACAACGACTTCTTTGAGGAGATCGCCAAGTACCGGGCCGCGCGCAAGATCTGGGCTTACGTGATGCGCGACCGGTACGGCGCCCGTGAAGAGCGCAGCCGGAAGCTGCGTTTTCACGCCCAAACGGCCGGCTGTTCGCTCACCTGGCAGCAGCCCTACAACAACGTGGTGCGCACGGCGCTGCAGGCCATGGCGGCCGTTTTGGGCGGCGCGCAGTCGCTCCACACCAATTCCCTGGATGAAGCCTATGCGCTTCCGAGCGAACACGCCGTTACCATCGCGTTGCGCACGCAGCAGGTCCTTGCCTACGAAACCGGCATTGCCAATACGCCCGATCCGTTAGGCGGCAGCTATTTTCTGGAAAAGCTGACCCTCGAAACCGAACGTGCGGCAAACGAATACATCCGCCGGATCGACGGCATGGGCGGAATGATTCCGGCCATCGAAGCCGGATTCCCGCAGAGCGAGATCGCCGCCGCCAGTTACCGGTACCAGCGCGAGGTGGAATCCGAGGAGCGGGTGATTGTCGGAGTGAACCGCTTTCAGTCCGGCGACCAGCCCATCGATCTGCTGCAAATTGACGAAACCGCAGGCAGCCATCAGTGCGCGAAGCTGGCGGCCCTGAAAAAACGGCGGGACCAATCCCGCGTTCAGAAGAGCCTCGACGCTCTGAAGCGAGCTGCCGAAGGCACTGAAAACACCATGCCGCGCATCTTGGACGCGGTGCGCGCGTACGCCACGCTCGGCGAAATCTGCGATGCCCTGCGCGGCGTGTTTGGATCGTACCAGGAGACCGCGCACCTTTAGGAGGCTTACCGAGCTGCGGCCGGAGGGAGCGGTCCATCCACTGCGTTTTTGCGAAAGCTGATAGCAAATGCCAAGACCCATTCGAGTGTTAGTGGCCAAGCCGGGTTTGGATGGCCATGACCGCGGCGCCAAAGTGATTGCGCGCGCCCTGCGCGATGCCGGCATGGAAGTCATCTATACCGGTTTGCGCCAGACTCCCGAAATGATTGTAAACGCCGCCCTGCAGGAGGATGTGCAGGTGATCGGGCTTTCCATACTCTCCGGCGCCCACAACGCCATCGTCCCGCGCGTCCTCGAACTGCTCCGCGAGAAAGACATGGGCGACGTGAAGGTGATCGTCGGCGGGATCGTGCCCGATGAAGATGCCGAAGCGTTGAAGAAACAGGGGATCGCAGCCGTATTTCAACCGGGGGCGTCGCTCGATTCGATTGTCTCGTTTATCCGCTCCGCAGTCGCGGCGTGACGTGTGACGGCGCTTCACAGTGTAGCCCGTGTCGCTCGTTGTTGATCACCGCAAGATCCGCTAAAATAATGCCTTAGCCCCATGGCAACCAAGCTGTAGCGAGAGAAACGCGCTTTCCCGTGAAATCGATATTTCTGAAGTGCGCAGAGTGGAAAGGTATGTTCCGATGAACCTTCTCAGGCGGATTCGCCTGTCGTTGGCGTTCGCTTCGATCTGCGCATCGATGGTCATTCCCTCCGCGGCACAGCAGCAGCAGGCGCCGCCACCTGCTCCGGCAGCTCCGCCCGCGCCACCGGCTCAGCAGCCGCCAGCCCGGAGCCAGAACCCGTTTGAGAACGTCCCGCAAGAGACCACGCCACCTCCGCCCGCGCAGCAGCCCCCGGCGGCTCCAGCGCAGCAACCTCAATTGGAAACGCCAAAACCACCGGAAGCGCCCGTTCAACCCTCGGGAGAGCTCGTGGAGAGCGTGGAATTCCGTGGCGCCCGCCGCGTGCCGCAGGACACTCTGAAAGCCTTGATCGTCACCAAGGCGGGCGACGTCTACAACGAAGACGCCCTGCGGCGCGACCTGCTGACCTTGTGGAATACCGCTCGCTTCGATGACATCAAGGTGGAAACCGAAATGGGCCGCACCGGATTGATCGTGCGATTCGTCGTGACGGAGCGCCGTGTCATCCGCTCCATCGATTATCCGGGAGCCAAGTCCGTTACCGTTTCCGAAATCCTCGACCGGTTTAAGGACCGCCACGTCGGGTTGACGGTCGAGTCACAATACGATCCCAACAAGGTGCAGCGCGCGGCCGTTGTCCTGAAGGAGTTTCTTGCCGAACGCGGCCGGCAATACGCCACGGTCACGCCGGTGGTGAAGCAACTTCCACCATCCTCGCTCGCGGTCAGCTTTAACGTCGATGAAGGGCCGAAAGTGAAAGTCGGCAATATCGACATCGAAGGGAATCAGGCGGAGACCAAGCGCTTTGTCATTCGCGCCATGAAAGACACGCACCCCATCGGCATTCCTTACTCGATCGTCCTCGAAGACCTGTTTGCCAAGACGTACGACGCGGCGAAACTGGAGGACGACAAGGAACGCGTCCGGTCGGCCTATCAGGACAAGGGCTACTTTACGGCCAAGGCTTTGGACCAGACCATCACCATGCGGCGGCAAGGCGGCGAGGGATGGCGGCTGCCCCTGGTCAAGCCGAATCACATCGGCATTGTCGCGGATATCAAACTGCCCGTGGAAGAGGGCCGGCTGTATCACCTGCACACCATGAACTTCGTCGGCGTGAAGCTATTCCGTGCGCCGCAAAGCCTCGTCCAGCCGCTCTTCCGGATGGCGCCCGGCGATGTTTTCTCAACCGCCAAGCTCCGCGACGGGTTGAAGGCGATGCGCGATTTGTACGGCAGTTTCGGCTACATCGATTTCGTGCCGGAGCCCTCGTTCGACATCCCTCCCAACAGCGACCAGATCGACCTGACGCTGACCGCCGATGAAGGCAAACAGTTCTTCGTCCGGCGCCTGGACTTTTCCGGCAATACCACCACCCGCGACAAAGTCATCCGCCGCGAAATCCTGATCGATGAAGGCGATATCTTCAATTCCCACCTGTGGGACATCAGCCTTCTGCGGCTCAACCAGCTCGGTTACTTCGAGCCGCTCAAGAAAGAAGATGCCGCCACCATCAATCGCAATCCGCAATCCAACACCGTCGACATCACGCTGAAGGTGAGGGAGCGCGGCAAGAACACCATCGGCTTCAACGGCGGCGTTTCCGGAATTGCCGGCAGCTTTATTGGATTGAATTATTCGACCAACAACTTCCTTGGTTTGGGCGAGACCCTCTCGATCAATTCGCAGTTGGGGACGATCATGCGCTCGGTGACCTTCGGATTCACCGAGCCTTATTTCCTCGATCGGCCGATTCAGATGGGTTTCAACGTGTATCTCACGCGGTATGACTTTAACCAGGCCCAGCAGGCTTCCCTTCTGGCTGGTTACAACATAGCCCCGGAGTTCGCCGGGCTGGGCACTCAGAACCTGCTCAACTATGTGCAAAACGGCTACGGGTTTTCGGTATCCGCCAGCTACCAGTTACGGCGCAGTTTTGCGCGCGTGGGCATTACCTACCGGGACGATTTTTCGAGCATTGTCACGCAGACCACGGCTGCCACCAATTACTTCGAGTACATCAACTTCACCGGCGTATCCGGCCCCAACGCCCTGAGTGGCATACACACCAGCCACATTATTCCCTCCTACACATACAATACCGTCAACCAGGCTTTGAATCCCACCGGCGGCCACAGTATCTTCTTTTCCTTCGACTTCGCGGGCAGTGTCCTGGGAGGCAACGTCAACACCATATCGCCCACGGTCGATCTCAAGTACTTTAAGCCTTCGCCCTTGAACCGCAAGCATGTGCTGGCTTTCCACGCTACCGGATCGATGATCGCCGGTTATGGCGGCAAAGAGGCGCCGCCGTTTTCGCGCTCGTTCATGGGTGGCGAACAAGACGTGCGTGGATTTGACTGGTGGAGCATTACACCGGTCGCCTTCATCGCCTCCAGCGTCCCTAACGTCCCCGTGCTGAACGCGGACGGGTCCGCGCGCACGCAGATGACCACGGGACCCGGCGGTGTGCAAACGCCTACACCGGTTACGATGTCGATCCCCATCTATCAGCTCATTACGCCTGGCGGCGACACCCACGCCGTGGGTAACTTCGAATACCGCATCCCGATCGCGGGGCCCGTCACGCTGGCCATCTTCGCCGATATCGGCATCAACAAGATTCTGTTCTCCAATCAGCTGAAGATGGTCCAGTCGCGAGTGGATGGCCTCAACAGCCAGTTCCCCCAGGCCGCCTTCGATGGCCGCGTGCGCATCGCGCCCGGCACCCAGGATCCTGTGGCGTCTACCGGTCTTGAGCTGCAAGTCTTGCTGCCGGTGGTGCAGGCGCCCTTCCGCGTGTACTGGGCGTACAATCCGTTGACCGTTCGCGAGTACCTGCAGCCACCCATTGTGGCGGACCGCTCGCTCTTTCCCAACGCCGCCACCTTCGCCTCTGCCGTGGCTCAATTTGGGCAGGCATATCCGTATTTCGACCGGCGCGACTTGTTCCGCTTTACGGTGGGCCGGACGTTTTAACACATCGCGGCAGGTTGATATGCTAGTATTTCCAGATTTAGGAGTCTAAAGCTTTGAACAACAAGATTGTAGTGCCCGCGATCCTGTTAGGGATCGCGGTTTTGGCGCGAGCCCAAGGCGCCCCGCCCACCAAGATCGGTATCATTCACGTCCAGGCCGCGATCCTACAAACCAAAGACGGGCAAAAGGCCGCTGCCGATCTGAAAGCCAAATTTGCGCCCCGGCAGGCGGAGTTGGAAAAGAAGCAGCAAGCCATCGAGCAGTTGCGCGAGCAGATGCAGAAGGGCAGCGCCACCATGAGCGATGACGCCAAGGCCAAGCTGGCGCGCGATATCGACGCCAACACCAAGGCGCTGATGCGCGACAACGAGGATCTGCAGGCCGACGTCGAGCAGGAAGAAGGCCGGATTTTCAACGACCTGGGTTCGAAGCTGTATGCCGTGGTAGAGAAATTCGCGACCGAAAACGGGTATACCCTGATCATCGACGTGAGCAACCAGCAGACTCCGGTTTGGTGGGCCTCCCCCGCGAGCAACATTACGACCGAGATCACTGCGCTTTACGACAAGGCCCACCCGCCCACCGTGGGAGGCGCGTCCGCGCCGACCACCAAGCCTGCCACGGCCCCGGTCGCCGCGCCAGCTCCGAAACCTCCAGCCGCTGCGCCGGCTGCGCCCAAGAAGCAGTAGCCGATCGGGACTTCTCGACGGAGTCAGTTAGTACTCGACCGAACGTTTCCTAACCGGGCTACTACAAGCAGCGAACGGCGCCTTCCATTCGGCGATAGAATGAAGCTGAGGCTATCTATGCGAGTCTTGGGCGGGTTGGGTTTGGCACTCTTCGTTTCGGCGGCCGCTTTTGGCCAAGGGTATCACGGCTTCTTTAACTCGCAACCCAGGCTGCAGGGGGGCTTCGGCAACGTCGTCTATCCCGGTGGCACTCCGGCTAACAGCCCCGGAGTGCAGAGGTTCGCTCCCAATGTCGCCTTTCCGGGTGGCGGCGGTCCGCGATTGAACGTTCCGCTCTCGAATCAGAACGTAGTTCTGCCAAGCTTTAGCGTGGCCAATCTGGGGCCTGCCGTCGGACAGCGACGGGGTTCCCGCCGTCCGACCAACGGGTATTTTGGCGGAGTCTATGGCGTTCCCGTGTATGTGGGCGGCGGCTACGGTGGTTACTACGGCAACGGCTACGACAATCCGTATTCTGGCTATCCGGCTGACGCCGGGCCAGCCCCGCAGCAACCACCGAACGTCATCGTGGTCTATCCGCAAGGGCCTCCGCAATCGGCCGGGTTTGCGCCCGAGCCGCCGCAGGCCGGGCTGACCCAGCCATACGTGGAGCCAACCGGCCCTGCCGAGCCGGCCCACTATCTGATTGCTTTCAAGGACCACACCATTTACTCAGCCGTCGCGTATTGGGTGGATGGCGACACCCTGCACTACTTCACTTCGGGAAGTACGCACAATCAGGTATCGCTGTCGCTGATCGATCGGGATCTGACCGAGCGGCTGAACCGCGAAGCCGGCACCGATCTCAGATTGCCGCGCTAATCGAGCTGCACTCAATCGAGCCGATCCTCAGCCGTCACCGAGCCAGTTCGTCGATCTCCTGCTGAATGTCCCGGACCTGGAGCCGGCGCCGCCAAATCCCAAATCCGATCCAAACTGCTAACAGGATGAGAAGCGGCCACACGTTCTCGATAGACCGGAAAGCGACATTGGCTCGTCCCATCAGAACCGCCAGATAGACGATTAAGGCCAGCAGCAGCGGCCCATGCCACAGCCAGGCGTTCCGCAAGCTATCGCGGCGGCGTATCAGTTCTCTCCGGTAGTGCTCCAAGCCGGTTACTGCAAAGGCATCCGGGCGCGGCGTGTCGCGCCAGATCCGCCGCCGGAAGGAATACAGAGAGATGGCAACCCAGGCAATCGAGGCTGCCAATCCAAACTCCATAAGGCCTTCGTGAACGATCTGCAGCCGCCAAGCCACCATTCCAATCAGAACGAGCGTGGCGACGATGCTCATCAAAATCTCGGACCGTGTTCGCGAAGCCAGTTCCTCGGCTCGCCGGTTCACAATTGCGTTCAAATCCACGGGAAGTTCCTCCTCAGGCTGATCCCTCCACATGCACCCCGGATCCATACTCTGGGTCTGATCAGACATAGCGTTTCTCCTTCAGAAAACGGCTGGAAAGAATATTCTTGATGCGGTGAATCTTCATGCGGACGTTGGCCGGCGAAAGCCCCGTGATCTCCGCGATCGTGGGGACATCGATCTCCTCCAGGTAGGAGATCATGATCTGCCGGTCCAGCGGTTTGAGCTGCCGGATGAACCCGGAAAGTTGCTCGAGCGCCCTCTGATGGTCGATGTCGGGCTGGCGCTCGTCCATCCGAGGCGTGTGTTCGAGCTCTCCCAGGCTGACAAACGCCGCGTTTCTCCGGCGCTCCCGGTTCACATACGAAACCGCCGTGTTGTGAGCCACGCGAAATGTCCAGGTCTTCAAGGAGCAACGCCCGTCGAAGACTTCGAAGCTGCGCCAGAGCTGGAAGTGGATCTCTTGCCGGAGATCGTGGCGCCGCTCCGGGTCGGCTTCGTATCCGACCGTCAGCCGGTCGATCGCGCGGCCATAGTCACGGCTTGCCGCCGCGTACAATTCTTCGCGCTTCGGCAGCCCGCTGCCTGGCATGGGACTCACATTGGATATAGTCGAAGCGCCGGCTATTTTATAACAGGCCGAAGCACAATGCGCCTGGCGAGTTGGCTATTCCCACTCGATGGTGCCCGGAGGTTTGTGAGTCAGATCGTAGAAGACTCCGGCGATTCCTTCTTGCGCCAGCAATTCGCCGGACATCTCGTCCAGCAACTCCGCAGGCATCGGCACCGATTGCGCCGTCATCCCGTCTACGGAATCGATCGGCCTCAGCACGATGGAGTCTGGAGCATCGGCGGTTCCCAGGGGGATCAGGATCACCGGGAATTGCCAGACGCGGTGATCGAAACCGCTGCGATGCGAGATTCGGCGGACCGCCGCATCGGCCCGGCGCAGCCGCCCGAGGCGTTCCGCGGTCAACGAACAGGCCCTGACCTGCATATCTGCTACCGGCGTGCGCGCTGCCACGCTGGCGATCACCCGGTTGACCTCGCGCAGGCGATTGATCAATTCGATGGCGAACGCGTGATCCAGACGATCGATGGCCAGCACCGGCGCATAGCTCCGCGAATCGCCTTGCACGCCGACGGAATGCACCGGGACCACCCATCCATCGGCTGTCTTACGGAGCGGAGCGTCGAAGTCGGAACACAGGCAGCGAATGGCCAGCCCCGGACCGGGGAAGGGATGCCGGTCGAGCAATTCCGCAGGCAGCCCTAACTCGCGCCCAACCTCCCGGACTTCGTCCTTGTACAGCGATTTCAACGGCTCGACGATGCGCCCGGCCTCCATCAGCTTCTGGATCCCGGCCACGCGGTTGTGATGCGTCTTGATCAGGGCCGCTTTCGCCGTTCCCCCCGATTCAATGGTGTCGGGATAGATGGTGCCCTGGCCCAGAA
>Ga0335079_10004297_pt1 | contig 16372 bp, 12 predicted proteins | sample Lox_Sample_33_FD_206719 | JGI IMG/M metagenome (GOLD analysis project Ga0335079, IMG submission 206719) | Soil microbial communities from Loxahatchee National Wildlife Refuge, Florida, United States - Lox_Sample_3.3 | ecosystem: Environmental > Terrestrial > Soil > Wetlands | place: USA... | reverse complement strand
CCTGACTGTCAGCTACCGCCCGTCAAGAGCAGCCGAGGAGGTCACGATGTTCATCTCTGAGCCTTTCATCCGTTTCGAGTCACCGGCCGTCGCCCCCGTCCGCGTTTCGGCCGGATTCCGCTCGCTCGCCGCCGTGTTCGCGGTCGCGATCACGTTGTTCGTGGTCCTGCTGGCGGCGACGCCGGCCATCACCGGCATCTGCCCCGCACCGCACTCCGACACGCCAGTCCACCTCGCCCGGTAGACGGGCACGTCACGTCCGGGATCTTGGGCCACAACTACACACTCGGCGGTCCACGCCGCTCGAGTGTGCCGATCAGGCCGCCATACGCACCCGAATATGTATTCGGCTCGCCGGCGGCGTCGAGTGTGGAGTTGTGGCCCCACGCCAGAGCCGAGTCCGCAGCCCGACGCCAGAGCCCTTAGTGAATCGGGCGCGCCACCCCTCGGCGGGCGCGCTCGATCCAGGGCCCCGCCCCCAGCCGCTCGAACGTGGCGACAGCGTCCGCCCGCAACGCGTCGGCGCCGTCTTCCAGGTCGGCCTCCGCCAACTCGAGCGCGAGCACGGCGGCGTCGAACACGACGCCGGCCTCGCTCATGATCGTCCGGGCCGTCCGCCAGTGAGAGACGGCGGCGTCGCGATCGCCGGCGCGGTGAGCGATGTGTCCAGCGAGCCGGCGAGCCTGCGCTGTCACGTACGGCGATGTCTTCGGCGCGACGGGTCCTTCGAGCGCATCGAGCACGGCCGCGAGAGGCCGGTCGTCGCTGGCAGCCACGATCAGGTCGACCGCGAACGGCAGCCAGGCCGGCCACTCGGCGTAGTCACCGGAACCGGCTTCGACGATCGCCGAGAGCGCCCGCTGCGGCTCGTGCTCGAGATGGGCCAGCGCGACCGCGCGCACGCTGCGGTAGTCGCTCTCGACCGCGGCCCCGGACTCCGCCTGGCGCCGGTCGAAGTCGTCGATCAACGAACGCGCGAGCTCGTCCTGCCCGCGGGTGAGCGCGATCAGCAGTGGCGGACCGACCGCCATCCCGGCGTTCGCCGGCGCCGTCTCGATTCCCACCCGCTCGATGGTGTCGAGCGCTTCGTCCCAAGCTCCGACGCAGTACAAGGTCCGCGCAAGGTGGAGCATCGCGAGCTCGTGGCCCCTGAGGCTCGCGACTCGCTCGGCCGCCGCAATCGCCGTGCGCGCCGTATCGCCTGCCTCCTCGAACCGACCAAGCGCACACGCCGTGATCGCGATGTTCGTCAGCGTGATCGGGACGTCGGCGGGCGAGTGGAGCGTGCGTACCTGCAGAGCGTCTCGAAACAGCTCGAGCGCCTCGGCCGGACGGCCGAGCTCGACGAGCGCCGACGCGCGGCAATTCAGTGCCAGTCCGAGCTCCTCGTCCGCTCCCGCGCTCGTCGCAGCCGCGGCGGCTTCGGCAGCGGTGCGTTCGGCACCCTCCGCATCGCCGTCGTAGTAAAGAACGCCGGCGAGAGCAGCCGCGGCACCGGCGAACGCGGCGTCTTTCACGGTGTCGAGCCCATCCCGGACCTCACGTAGCGGATCAACGAGTTCCGTCGCCGGCCGTGTCCATCTGTGCACGTACAGCTCTCGCGCGCGTAACGCCAATGCCTCGCGCTCGCGGCCAGCTTCCGCGTGAAGTTCTCCCGCCTTCGCGTAGAACTCGGCGGCCGAGGTCCTGTCGCCTTCATGCTCGGCGCACCGCGCCGCCTCGACGAGGTGCCGTGCTCGCCGTTGCTCGTCGGGCTCGATACCAGCGGCCCGATCGAACAGCGCGATCGCCTCGTGCAGCGCTCCAACACTGGCGGCGCGCCGCGCCGCCTCGACAATCGTGGTCAGTGCACGCCGGCGGATGAACTGGGCATCGTCCGCCGTCGGGTCGGTGTCGGCGGCGGCCAGCAGGTGGCCGGCGTAGATGCCCGCCATGTCGGGATCATGCTCGCCGCGGGCGAGCCAATCGGCGGCCGCGAGATGCCTGGCCTTGCGGGCCTGCTTGGACATCGTCGCCAGCGCGACCCGCTGGATCTGGCGGTGCGAGAACATGTACTGCCCCCGGCCGGGCGAGAGCAGGTCGGTCGAGACCGTCAAGAGCTGCTTCGAGACCAGCTCGTCGAGGAGGGCGCGGACGTCGGGCTCAGGCGCTCCCGCCACCGCTGCCGTGCCGGCGGGGCTGAAGGGCTGGCTGAGGACGGCCGCGTCGAACAGGACATGGCGTTCGTCGCCACCGAGCGCATCCAGCCGTCCCGAGATCAGAGCGTGGATGCTAGGCGGGACGGCCAGCTCGTGCACGTCCCCGACGAGCCGGTAGGTGTCCGCATCGCGCTCGGCGACCATTACCCCCCGGTCGGCGAGCATGCGCAGCGACTCCACCGCGAACAGCGGGACACCGCCGGCGTGATCCCGCACGGCGGCCAGTAGCTCCGAGGGTGCGTTATTTACCGCGGCGGCGACGAGCGTCTCAATCTCGGCCGGAGCCAAGGGCTTGAGGTCGAGGCGAAGGCCGCGCCGGCTCAGCGCGTCGAGACGATCGTTGGCGCGGCTGAGCACAAGGATCAGGATCGGCGTCCGTGCGGCCCATTCGACGAGGTGGTCGATGAACTCGTACAGACCCTGGTCCGCCCAGTGGAGGTCCTCGAACATGAGCAGCACGGGATGGCGCTCGGCGAGGCGCTCGAACAGCAACCTCCAGGAGGAGAACAACTCACCGCGATCGATCAGGGCGCTGCTGTCATCGAGTCCCAGCAGCCGGCGCAGCGCCCGCCCGACCCGCGCGTGTACCTCGGCATCGCTGGGGAACACATCGTCGAGAAGAGAATCGAGCTTCGTCCGCTCGGTGTCCCGAGAGTCCTCGAGCGTGATCCTGGCCCTCATCCGCACCATGTCGCCAAGCGCGCGGAAGCCGATTCCCTCTCCAAAGCTCGAGGCTTGACCGCGATGCCAGAGAACGGGCGCCGCGAGACCGTCAACGTACTTCTCGAGCTCCCAGCCCAGACGGGATTTGCCGAGTCCCGCCTCACCCACGACCGACACGAGCGCCAGCGCCGCTCCGGGTTCGAGGAGTCGATCGAGCGCTCCGCGCAGAACGTCCAGCTCGGCGGCGCGGCCGACGAGCGGCAATTCGAGCAGGGCTCGTCCCGCACCGCCCACGACGGCCACGATCCGCATCGGACGCCACGCCTGAACGGGAATGGATTTGCCCTTGACCAGATGAGTGCCGGCGTCGTGGTAGACGATCGCGCGCTCAGTCGCGAGCCGGGTGACATCGTCGACGAGCACCGTGCCGGGCTCGGCGATCGACTGCAGCCGTGCCGCGGTGTTAACCGCATCGCCCTGCACCATCCCCTCGTCGATGGACGCAATCTCGACCGCGGCCTCGCCGGTGAGCACGCCGACTCGAAGCCGCAAGTCGAGATCTAACCGGTCCCCAAGGCTGGTGACGGCAGCCACCAGATCGAGTGCTGCTCTTACCGCCCGCTCGGCATCGTCCTCCCGGGCGACGGGCGCGCCCCACACGGCCATCACGCCGTCGCCCTCGTACTTGCGGATCGTCCCGCCGTAGGCACCCACGATTCTCCGCACGGCCACGAAGTACGTGGCCACAAGCTGGCGCACGTCCTCGGCGTCGTGGCTCTCGCTGAAGGCCGTGAACCCGGTGAGATCGGCGAACAGCACCGAGACCAGCCGGCGCTCGACCGAAGGGAGGTCGAACACCGGTGACTTGGCGGGCGCGTCAAGCGGTTCGGTGGTACGTGTCGGAGCGCTGACGGTCTCACGTGATTGCCCACGACCAGCGATAGGCGGTATCGCCGTTCCGCACTCGAGGCAGAATTTCTGGCCTGGCTGGCTCGTGAGCGTCCCGCAGGCTGGGCAGTGGACCGCCTGCGGGGCGCCGCACTGGCCGCAGAACTTTGCTCCCGCTGGAACCTCAGCCGAACACGTTGGGCAAGTCGAGCTCATCCGCCCGCGGTGAATCAGGAGCTACACGCCGCAGTGGGCGGCAGTCGCAACGGGATCAACCCGGGCGCTCTGTTGGGGTGCGCTCGCAGCGGCGTCGCTCGCGGGGGCGTCGCTCGCAGCGGCGTCGCTCGCAGCGGCGTCGCTCGCGGGGGCGTCGCTCGCGGGCGGCGGACCTCCAGGTCCCGGTGGCGCTGGGCAGGACCCGCCCTTCCCGGTCAACGTGGGCAGCGCGGCTTCGTACTGCTGGACGACCGTCGACGCGCAAACCGACGCCGGGTTGCCACCCGTCGCCTCGCACACCTCGGCGGTCATCACCTCGGCCTCGCCCGCGATCGCCTGGGTGGAGACGTTGCTCGGGTCGGTCAGTCCACCGGCGAGTTGCGTCCACGACCTGTGGGTAATGAGCCGCGGAGTGACCGTCGCGCTGTCGGTTATGAATCGGTTGCCGATGTCGATGAACGGCGTCTCGACCGGGGGGTCGAACCTGTGCACCAGCACGGCCTCGGGATGGGTGAGAGTCTGGAGAGGGACGAGGCCGGGATTCGCCGGCACGTTGCTCCACACTTCGACCGGAACGAATGAGACATAGGGGCTGTGGTAGCTCGACCCGAAGAAGGTGAACGTGGTCACCTGGGGAGGCGTAGTCGGGACGCTCTGCATGAGGTGCAGGTTCGAGAACGTCCCGAACTGCGACAGCGCGACGATCATCCCCCAGCGCTGAACGCCGCAGAACGGACACGCCTCCGACCCGGCGTAGAAGACCTCGGGCTTGCCGCCCGACGTGAGCGGCGTCAGTCCCTGCACGATCCTCGGGCCGGACATGCCGAAGCGTGTGACCGCGAGCGCATGCTCCGCCGCCGCGGCGAGCGTCGCGGACGGGACGTGCGTGACCTCACCCGCCACACGCCGGGCGATGGCGCCGTCAGCCAACTGCCATGCCTTCGCGTACAGATCAATCGCCGCCGAAAGGTTGCCGGCGCGGGCCTGACGATCCGCGGCCGACAGCACCGACCGAGCAGACGCGAGCATCGCGGCCCCCCCGCCGTGCGCCTGCGCGAGGGCGTCTGCGGCGAGAGCCCGATCCGCAGTGATGATCAGTCCGGTTGCGGTCGCCGACAGCCCAGGGTCACCGACGGCTTGCTTCGACGCGGTGAAGACATTTCTCCCGTAAGGAGGAGCGTCGGCTTCGCGACTGTTGATCCAGAGGTCGCGCGCCGCGGCCCGTGACAGCGCGCCGGCGGCCGCGCTCCCCGCGGGGGCGGACGCCTGCGCCTGGCGGAAGGCGTCTCTCGGTGCGGGGACCGCGCCGGCGGCCGCCCCCGCGGTCACCAATCCCAACAGCACGACAGCGAAGACCGCGACCGCGAGCGCGCCCCGTCGTCGCGCGGATCTGACCACCGCGATCACGGTGGAGGCGGCGGCCGGTTCGGGTACTTACGAAGGACCGCGTCAGCGGCGGCCTGGACGCCACGCGAGCTGCAGACGCTCCCGGGGCGGCCTTTGGTCACGCGGCAGATCGCTGCGGTAAACAGGTTAGCCAGCCCGTCCACCTGACGGGCGATCCGATTGTGCGGGTTCGCCAGGCTCCCGGCGATCTGCGACCACGTCATGTGCGCGAGCGTCCCTGGGTCATATCCTGACCCCGCGAAGCCCCAGGCACCCCCGATGGAGATCGCGGGGGTGACTCCCTGCAGATGGACGGCCGCGAGCGAACGCCGCTCGTGCCGATTCAGCTTTTGGAGGTTGTGTCCGTTGACGTCCTGGAGCTCGACCGCCGCGAAGCTGACGTAGGGGCTCCGGTAACCGGAGCCCATGAAGCTGAGCCCGTGTGTGTACGGAAAACAGTAGAGCGGGTTCAGATTGCACGGATCCTCGGCGGTCTTGCAGAAATACGTGCCGGTGTTGATCTCGCCCAGCCGGCTGAAGGTTCCAAAGCGGCTGAGCGCGACCGCCAACGCCCAACTGTTCGCCGCGCAGTGAGGACACCAGGCGAGCTCGGCACTCACGATCTGTGGCTTGCCGTCGCTCGTGAAGTGCCCGTCTCCCTTGACGATCCCGAAGTAATGGTTGGTGACCGGGTTTCGACTGTCGCCCGCACCAACCTGATTGAGGGTGCTCGCCGGCACGCTGGTCACGAGCGAGCTGACTTGTGCCGGCGCGGGCACCGAGCCGTCTGACCGCTGAGCCGCTTGCGCAGCAGGAACCATCACGAACAGCGATGCGACCAATACGACCGCGAAGCGCCCCACAGATGAAACCTATCTATCCCTTCGCCTGTGTGCAAGTTGGTGGTCAGCGGGTAGACCAACCACCCGTGGCAGGAGAACTCTCGAAAATGCTGCGCGGGCCGCTCGGACCCGCGGCGGCGTATATGCGGATGCTCGCCGCGATCGGCGAGGATCTCGCCGCCACCGTCACCGAGCACGGCGAACGCGACCCCTTCGCGCTCCGCGACCCGGTATACGTCGAGCGCACGCTGCCGGCGCTGCGGCTCACCAACAAGCTCTACTTCCGGGGCGAGGTGAGAGGTCTCGAGCACATCCCTCCCGAGGGCCCGGTTCTGCTCGTCGGCAACCACTCGGGCGGCACCCTGATTGCCGACACGTTCGTGTTCGGCCAGCACTTCTACGACCATTTCGGAGCGGAGCGCCGCTTCCACCAACTGGCGCACGACCTCGTGTTCAAGCTCCCAGGTCTCCGCGCGCTGCTCGAGCGGTACGGGACGGTGCCGGCGTCACCCGCCAACATGGCCCGAGCCCTTCGCCGGAACGCCGCGCTGCTCGTCTACCCGGGCGGCGATCACGAGACCTACCGCCCGTCGTGGGAGTCCAACCAGATCGACTTCGCGCAGCGCACCGGGTTCGTCGAGCTCGCGGTCAAGCACCGGGTCCCGGTCGTCCCGGTGGTGGCGATCGGCGGCCAGGAGACCGCGCTGTTCCTCGGCCAGGGGCGGAAGCTCGCGCGGGCGCTCAAACTCGATGAGCGGCTGCGCCTGAAGGTGCTGCCGGCCGCGATCGGCCCCCCGTTCGGAGTGACGGTCCTGGATCTGCCGCTGCGCGTCCCGCTGCCGGCCAAGATCTCGATCCGCGTACTGAAGCCGATCGACCTCCGCGACCGGCTCGGCTCGCGCCCGGATCCCGAGGAGGGGTACAAGCTCGTCACCTCGACCATGCAGCGCACGCTGACGAGGCTGTCGAACGAACGGACGCTGCCCGTCATTGGATGACCCGCCCACCCTGAGAACTCCGTGGCCGCTGCGGTTCGTCCTCCTGGCGATCGCCTGGGGGTCGACGTTTCTCTTCATCAAGATCGGTGATGAGGCGTTCGCGCCGCTTCAGGTCTCGCTCGGCCGATTGATATTCGGCTCCGCGACGCTCATCGCGATCCTCGCGGCAAGCGGCGAGAAATTGCCCGCCGGCGCGCACCTTTGGGGTCAGCTGACGATCGCCGCGATCCTCCTGAATGTCGCCCCGTTCACGCTGTTTGCCTACGGCGAGCAGCACGTGTCGAGCGTGTTGGCCGGCATCTGGAACGCCACCGTTCCCCTGTTCACCCTCCCGGTGGCGGTCCTGACACTCGCCGACGAGCATGCGACCGCACGAAGGCTGGCGGGCCTCGCCATCGGGTTCGTCGGCGTGCTCATCGTTCTTGGGGTGTGGCGAGGGATCGGGACCACTTCGCTGGCGGGAAACCTGCTCTGCCTCGGCGCGGCCGCGTCCTACGGCCTCGGTTTCCCCTACGCGCGCCGTTACCTGGCCCACCGCCGCGAGGGACCGCTGGCGCTCGCCACCGCGCAGCTCATCTGCGCCACCGCGATCCTGGCCGTCCTCACCCCGCTGTTCAGCTCGGCGCCGCACGGCGTGGCCGCCAAACAGATTCTCAGCATCCTCGCCCTCGGCGTGATCGGCACCGGCCTCACGTTCCTGCTCAATTACTCGCTGATTCGCGACGTCGGCGCCACCGTGACCTCGACGGTCGCGTACGTGATGCCGATCGTCTCGACCGTGCTAGGCGTCGTGGCGCTCGGCGAGCCGCTCAGCTGGTACCTACCCCTCGGAGCCGCGATCGTGATCGCGGGCGCGGTCCTGGCCCAGTCGCGCGACCGGCGCGAGTTGGCACGCGACGTATCAGGCGCGCGCTGAGCGCGTCTTCTCGGTAAGCGAAGACTTGACGAGATCAGCCCGAGGAGGCCGCCCGTGTCCGTGTCCGAAACTTTCCAGCTGTCCGCGCCGACCACGACGCGAGCTCGCTCGGGGCTCGCCGCGCTGCTCGTGGTGCTGGCGCTCGGCCTAGCCGTGCTCGTGCTACTGGTCTCGGTTTCGACGGGCGGGTCCGCGCCGCACCGCGTCTCCGGCGCGAACGCGCAGCCCCACCTCGCGCGCTAACCGCTCAGCGCTCGACGAAGTACGTCCCGCTCCCCTGCCCGCTCGAGAACCAGCGGCTGGTGACGGTCTTCTTGCGGGTGTAGAACTCGACGGCGTCGGTGCCGTGGGCGTGCAGGTCGCCGAGGAACGAGTCCTTCCAGCCACTGAACGGGAAGAACGCCACCGGCGCGGCGACGCCGATGTTGACGCCGACCATGCCCGCCTGGATCTCGTGGCGGTAGCGCCGGACCGAAGAGCCCGACTCGGTGAAGATCGAGGTGCCGTTGCCGAACCGGCTCGAGTTCACGATCCCGATCGCCTCATCCAGCGTCGGGGCGCTGATCACGCACAAAACCGGGCCGAACACCTCCTCCTGGGCGATGTCCATCTCGGGGGTGACGGCGTCGAGGATCGTCGGACCGACGTACGACCCGTTCGGATCTCCAGAAGCCTCGCGGCCATCCAAGACCAACCTTGCCCCGTCAGAAACCCCACGCTCGATCCAGTCCTGGATGCGGTCGCGGGCGGCACACGAGATCACCGGCCCGACGTCGCTCGACTCCTCCAGCCCGTCGCCAACCTGGAGCCCCCGCGACGCCTCGACCAAGGGACCGATGAGCTGCTCGTGCGCGTCGGCGACGGTGACGACCACCGACCCGGCCATGCACCGCTGCCCGGCGGCGCCGAACGCCGACCCGATGATCCCCTCGACGGTCTTGTCGATGACCGCGTCGGGCATCACGACCATGTGGTTCTTGGCCCCGCCGAGTGCCTGCACTCTCTTTCCGGCGCGCGCGGCCCGCTCGTACACGATCCGCGCCACCGGCGCCGACCCGACGAACGACACCGCGTCGATCCCGGGGTGGTCGAGGATCCCCTCCACCACCTCGCGAGAACCATTCACCAGGTTCACCACCCCCGGCGGCAGCCCCAATTCATGCAGCTCCTCGAACGCGATCTGCTGCGTCATCGGCACCTGCTCGGAGGGCTTCAACACGAACGTGTTGCCGCACGCGATCGCGAACGGCAGAAACCAGAACGGCACCATCGCCGGGAAGTTGAACGGCACGATCGCCGCGCACACCCCGACCGGCTGACGAATCGTCTCCGCATCGATGTTGCGCGAGACGTCCTCCAAGATCCGTCCCTGCATCGTCGTCGGGATCGCGGTCGCCGCCTCGACCATCTCGATCAGCCGCGCGACCTCGGCCCGGGCGTCGCCGATCGTCTTGCCCATCTCGGTCGTCACCGAACGCGCCATGTCCTCCTGCCTGGCCACGAGTCGCTCGCGGAGCTCGAACAGCTTGCGGGCGCGAGCGATCGTCGAGACGCCGCGCCACGCGGGCAACGCCTCGCGCGCCGCTCGCACCGCGGCGTCCAGATCCGCAGACCCCGACAGGGGCACGCGCGCGAGCACCTCCCCGTTGGCGGGATTCAACACGTCGAGCTCGCCGGTCGCGGCTTGCGCCGGCGTCCACTCGCCGTCGATGTAGTTGTCAAGCAGGCGGGTTGCGGTTACTGCCATCGATGATCCATTCATGGTCGGGGTCGTTGACGACGGCCCACAGACGTTGCGGACCGGCCATCACGTTCAGGTAATACGAGTCATAGCCCGGCGGAGCCGACACGGTGTGGTAGCCGCGCCGGACGAGCACGGAGTCGCGATCGCGGAACGTCAGCGCTTCGTCGAGCTCGGTCTCGAAGTCGTACACGCGCATTAATCCGAACCCGGATTCGGGTTTGATTCGGTGGTAGTAGACCTCCTCGAGCAGCGACTGACGCGGGGGATCGTCGTGGTCGTGCTTGTGCGGCGGATAGCTCGACCAGTGGCCGCCCGGGGTCAAGACCTCGACCACGAGCAGCGACCCGGCGCCTTCGTCCTCCATCAGGATCGGACGGATGGAGCGCTCGAAGGCGCCGCCCCCCCGCGTCTCGACCTCGATCTTGAACCCCGGCAGCACGCGCGGCTCCGCACCTCGAAGGGCGGGCGCCCAGCACAGGGCGACTTCGGCGCCCTCTTCGCCGGCGCGCAGTCCGACGTGGGACTCCGGCGGTAGGTAGGCGGCATCGGGCGGACCCGCCCACGGATCGGCGCGACCGCCGATGTCGAACCACTCGCCGTGCTCGGAGGCGATGTGCACGACGCCCGAGATGACGACCACGCACAGCTCGCGGTAGCCGCACGCGCGCTCCGCGGTACCGCCGCCTTCGAGCGCCAGCACCTCGAAGCCGACGTAATCGAAGCCCACCGACTCGGCCTCGAACGACACGATCGCGCCGTCGGGCCCAGGGGCCGAGGCGCCGGGGATCAGGAGCTCACTCATGCGGTCAGCCTAGATACTGACGCTGGCTCGTGTGGGCGCGCTCGTATTCGGCACGCGCGGCCTGCACGGTCTCCTCCTCGGACACCTCCGCCACCGGCACGTCCCACCAGCTCTCGTAACCGGGCACACCGGCGTACCGGTCGGCCTCGATGTACACCACGACCGGTCCATCGGCGCCCCGCGCGCTCGCCAGCGCCTGGCGCAGCTCCTCGATGTCACGGGCTCGCACCACCCGCGCGCCCAGGCTCTCCGCATTGGCCGCGAGGTCGAGCGGCAGGACATCGGTCGATGCCGGGTCGACCGGCACCGAGCCGTTGTCAGAGAAGCGGTAGAGCGTCCCGAATCCGCCCGAACCCACCGACCGCGAGAGCGCCCCGATCGACGCATAGCCGTGGTTGTCGACGAGCACGATCACGATCGGAACGCGCTCCGCCACCGCGGTCACGAGCTCGCCCGGAAGCATCAGATACGACCCGTCGCCGACGAGCACGTACACCTCGCGCTCGGGTGCGGCCAGCTTCACCCCCATCCCGCCCGGGATCTCGTACCCCATGCATGAATACCCGTACTCGACGTGATACCCCTTGCCGGCCGGGTCGCGAGCGCGCCACAGCTTGTGCAGGTCGCCGGGCGCCGACCCCGCCGCGCACACCACCACACCGGTCTCGCCCGCCGCGTCGTTTATCTCTTTGATGATTTGTGCCTGGGTCGGTGGGCCGGCGGGGTCGCCATCGAGCGATGTCACCCGCTCGACCTCGGCTTCCCACAATTTGGCCTCCGACGTCGCGCGGCGCTCCCACTCGGGGTCGACCCGCCACCCTGCCAAAGCCCCGCGCAGCTGATCGAGCGCCACCCGCGCGTCCGCGAGCACCGGCAACGCGCTCTGCTTGCCGGCGTCGAACGCGGCCACGTTGACGTTTACGAACTCGACGCCCGGATCCTGGAAGGCGGAGTTCGACGCGGTCGTGAAGTCGCTCCACCTCGTTCCGATCCCGATCACCACATCCGCGTCGCAAGCCAGGCGATTGGCGGCGGTGCCGCCGGTCGCGCCGACAGGTCCCAGGCTGAGCGGATGGTCTGACACGAGCGCGCCGCGCCCGGCCATCGTCTCGCTCACCGGGATGCCCGTAGCCTCGACGAACGCCCGCAGGGCGGACGTCGCCTCGCTGTAGATCACGCCCCCGCCGGCGACGATCAACGGCCGCTTGGCGTTCCGAATCACCTCGGCCGCCCGGGCCAGGGCTTCAGGCGCCGGCGGTTGGCGGTAGATCGTCCAGGTGCGCGGCTCGAGGAACTCGACCGGAACCTCGAATGCCTCGGCCTGAACGTCCTCGGGCATCGCCAGCGTGACCGCGCCCGTCTCCGCCGGATCGGTCAGCACCCGCATCGCCTCGAGCGCGGCGGGGATCAGCTGCTCGGGCCGCTCGACCCGCTCGTAGAAGCGCGACACCGGGCGGAAGCAGTCGTTGACCGAGACCGTGGCGTCGTGCGGCACCTCGAGCATCTGGAGCACCGGGTGGGGCGTGCGCGTCGCGAACGTGTCCCCGGGCAGCAGCAGGACCGGAAGCCGGTTGATCGTCGCGAGCGCCGCGCCGGTCACCATGTTCGTCGCCCCCGGTCCGACCGAGGTCGTGCACGCAAACGTGCCGAGACGGTTGCGCTGGCGCGCGTAGCCTGTGGCGATGTGCACCATCCCCTGCTCGTTACGCGCAGGGTGGTAGGGCAGCAGCTGGCGGTACTGGTGAAGCGCCTGCCCGAGTCCGGCGACGTTCCCGTGACCGAAGATCCCGAAGCAGCCGGCGAAGAATCGAGACCGCACGCCGTCCCGCTCCACCTCCTGGACCGAAAGGAACCGAACCAGCGCTTGGGCGACGGTGAGTTGGCTCATGCCAGGCTCCATGATGACTCGACTTGGCTGCGCAGCCGGCGCAGCATCGCGTCGAGCCCGGGTAGCTCGACGCCCAGCCGCGCCGCGGTCTCGGTTGCATCGAGCCGCGTATCCCGGGGAATTCCCCCGTCGGAGACAACGCCCTGCGGCGGGGGAACGACGTCCAGCAGCTCTCCGTCGAGCTCGAACACCTCGATCGCACGCCGCGCGAGGCCTACTCGATCGACGTGCTCGCCACCACAGCAATGCAGCATGCCCGTGACCTCGCGCTGGAGCGCGCGCCAAACGAGCTCGGCGGCGTCGGTGGCGAGCGTCGGCGTGGCGAGCTGGTTGAGCCCCGGGCCGTCCCACACGGCGAACCGCTGGCCCGACCGGAGCGCGTCCACCAGCGACGCCACCAGATAGCCGAAGCCGGCGTCCTGAGCGCGCGGCGTCTGCGGGCGCGCGCGGTGGATGCCCTGCACGCCGGCGATCCGCGCGATCGCGCCGCGCGCGGCGTTTTCGGTGACGATCAGCTCCGAGCACGCCTTGAGGAAGCCGTAAGTGTTGATCGGGTTCGGCGGCTCGCCCTCGGGCGCGGGCCCCTGTGTGCCGTCGAACACCCAGTCGGTCGAGATCAGCACCACATGCGCATCGACGGCGTTGGCAGCCGCAACCACGTTGCGGGTGGCGCCCACGTACTCGTCCCAGGCGCGCCGGCGATCGCTTCCGAGCGCGGCCGGGTCGTTCCAGATCGCGGCGTGCACGATCGCGTCGGGCCGCGTCGCGAGCACCGAGCGGCGGACGACCAGCTCGTCGGTCAAATCGACGTGCTCGTGTCCCGGGGCCACCACCTCGGCGCCGCGCTCAGCCGCGAATACGTACGCGAGGTTCGAGCCGACGAAGCCGCTGGCCCCGGTCAGGTAGATCCTCAACCTGGATGCACCTCCTCGACGCGCACCGGCCGACCCTCTCGAAGTGACCGCCCCGCCGCAAGCCCGATCACGAGCGGGGCGCGGGCGTCGCCCGTCGACGCGGGCGGCGTGGCGCCGGTCTTGATGGCTTCGACGAACGCCTCCCACTCGCGCACATAGCTCGGCAGGTACCGCTCGAGGAAGAAGTACGGATTGGGCGGTCGGCGCTCGCCCGCGGCGGTCAGCACACTGCCGGTGTAGGCCCGAGGATTCTCGGATACCGCCATCCCCGCAGACCCGAACACCTCCACGCGCTGGTCGTAGCCATACGCGGCACGCCGCGAATTGTCGATCGCGGTGAGGCATCCGTCCGCGTGGACAAGCGTCACCAGCGCGGTGTCGATGTCGCCGGCCTCCGCGAACGAGGGCTCGATCCGGAGCGCGCCGCGCGCGAACACCTCGACCACGTCGCTGCCGGTCACGAACCTGGCCATGTCGAAGTCGTGGATCATCATGTCGAGAAACAGGCCGCCCGAGGACTTGACGTAGTCGAGCGGCGGCGGCTCGGGGTCGCGGCTCGAGATGCGCACGAGGTGCGGCTCCCCCACCGCGCCCGACACGACGGCCTCTCGGACCGACGCGTGCGCCGGATCGAACCGCCGGTTGAAGCCGATCTGGAACGGCACGCCGGCGGCCTCGATCGCCCCGAGCGCGCGGTCGACTTCGGATAAGTCGAGCGATACCGGCTTCTCACAGAACACCGCCTTGCCTGCCTCCGCGGCCGCGACCAGGAGGTCGACGTGAGTGTCGGAACTCGAGCAGATCGCCACCGCATCGAGATCTCCGTCAAAAATCTCCTGCACGCTCCCGGCCGCCGGGACGCCGAACGCGGCCGCGACTCCTCGCGCGGCCGGCTCGTACGCGTCGTAGACCGCGCCGAGCGCCGCGCCCGGGACTTGGTGAGCGATGAGCTCCGCGTGCATTCGTCCGATCCGGCCGACGCCGATGACGCCGATCCGCAGGGGCGCCACCGCGGTCGTGGCGGTCACGAACGCACCTCCTCCCAACCCCCGCTTTGCGCCGAGCGCAGGAGCGCGTCCTGCACCGCCGCCCACGCGAGCGCCTCCTCGAAGCTCGGCTCATACGGCCGCCCCTCCGCCACCGCCGTGCAGAACTCGTAGTCCTCGATCGTCACGAGATCCTCGAAGCCGATCGTGTTGCCGCTGCCCGGGACGAAGATGCCGTGGTGCCCGAACCGGTCGCCGCCGAGCACCGTGGTGTACCCCGAGCCGCGGTCCTCGGTGGCGCGGTACACGCGGAGCTCGTTGAGCCGCTCGAAGTTCCACCCGACCGCACCACGCGTGCCGTACACGTCGAACGCGTTCTCGCTTTCCGGTCCGACCAGCGTGCGGCTGACCTCAAAGGTGCCGCGCGCACCCGACTCGAACGTGCACAGCATCGCCGCATAGTCCTCGTTGGTCACCGGAGTGCGCGGGTCCTCCGGCCGGCCGCGTCCGTAGTGGCTCGCGCCGTCGCCGGGCGCGGGGCGCTCGGGGATGAACGTCTCGAGCGTGCCGGTCAGCTTGGTGATCGGGCCGATCAGCATGTGCGCGAGGTCGACCGCGTGGCTCATCAGGTCGCTGGTCACGCCGAAGCCGGCCTGGTCGAGCTGGAACCGCCACGAGTTGAGGCCGAGCGGATCGGCGCCGTACATCGAGAAGAACCGTCCGCGGTAGTTGGTGATCTCGCCGAGTTCTCCGGTGGCGATCAACTCGCGGGCGTAGCGGACGAGCGGCGCCCACCGGTAGTTGTAGCCGACGCCGCTGATCACGCCCGCCGTCCGCGCGGCCCGAGCCGCCCGCACCACCTGTTCGGGGGTCCCGCCGACCGGTTTCTCGCAGAACACGGCCTTGCCCGCCTGCGCGGCCGCCTCGACCAGCTGCACGTGCACCATGTTCGGCGCGGCAATCCACACGACTTCGACGTCGGGGTCTTCGATCACGGACTCCCAGGCGGCCGAGGCGCGCTTGAACCCGAACGAGGTGACGGCCTGATCGATCCGGGCCGGCAGCGCGTCGCTGCACGCGACGAGTTCGGCGTCGAAGGTTCGATTCTCGAACAGCGTGGGGATCCGCAGGAGCGAGCGCGTGTGGGCCTGGCCGAGCCAGCCGAACCCGATCACGCCGACGCCGATCCGCCGGCGCGCCCGGCCGGGCGCCGGCTTCGCGGCCGTCGTGGTCTTGGGGTCCGCGGTCGCGCTCATGCCGGCGACCCTTCGAGCAGCTCGACGACCTCGTGCTCGTACGGCATCGCCTGCGAGCACAGAAGGCGCGAGGCGACGATTCCACCGGCAGCGTTCGCGAACGCGATCGTCCGCTCGTGCGTCCAGGACTTGAGCAGCCCGTGGACGAGCGCACCCCCGAAGGCGTCGCCGGCCCCGAGGCCGCACACCACCTCGATCCGAGGGGGCTCGATCAGCCGCTCGCCCTGATCGCTCGACAGCAACACCCCGTCACCGCCGAGCTTGACGATGGCCAGCTGGACGCCCCGCTCCCGCAGCCTTTCCGCCGCCGCACGGGGATCGTCGGTTCCCACCGCCACCGCGCACTCCTCGCGGTTGCCAACCGCGATCGTGGCGTGTGCGACGGCGGCGCCGATCCGGTCCGAGGCCTCCTCGCGCGAGCGCCAGAACGTCGGGCGATAGTCGAGGTCGAGGACCGTGTGGCGCCGGCGCGCGCGCATCGAGAGCATCGCCTCGATCGTCGAGCGGCTCGGCTCTTGCGACAGCGCGCCGCCGCTGATCCACAGCACGGGCACGGTCTCGGCGGTTTCCCAGCCCACCTCGCCCACGCGGAGCTGGAAGTCCGGGACGGGCGGGTCCCGACGGAACAGCAGCTGGGGATCCTCGGGCGGGTCGAGCACCGCGAAGGCCAGCGGC
>Ga0335079_10004296_pt1 | contig 16373 bp, 11 predicted proteins | sample Lox_Sample_33_FD_206719 | JGI IMG/M metagenome (GOLD analysis project Ga0335079, IMG submission 206719) | Soil microbial communities from Loxahatchee National Wildlife Refuge, Florida, United States - Lox_Sample_3.3 | ecosystem: Environmental > Terrestrial > Soil > Wetlands | place: USA... | reverse complement strand
GGCGGCCGCGTGCGCAACCGGCCGGGTGTACATCAAGAGCGACGGCACGCCCTGGCGGCCCATCGTCCATATCCGCGACATCATCGCCGCAGCGCTGGCTGCCATAGAGGCACCGCGCGAGGCCATCCACAATCAGATCTTCAATGTAGGCCTGACCGGCGAGAACTACCGCATTCGCGAACTGGCGGAAATCGTCGCCGAGACGGTTCCCGGTTCGCGCATCGAATACGCTCCCGGCGGTGGCCCGGACAAGCGCTGCTACCGCATCAACTGCGACAAAATCCGTCGCCTGCTACCCGGCTTCCAGCCGCAGTGGACGGCTCGCAAGGGCGCGCAAGAACTCTACCATGCATATCGCAATGTGGGTCTGCGCCCCGAAGACATGGAGCGCGGCCGCTACGTTCGGCTTACCCAGATTCGACGCCTTCAAAAGTCCGGGCAGTTGGACGCTTTTCTGCGTTGGAGCGGACAGCCGGCCGCGACCGGGGTAACGGCTTAATGCAATCGCAAATCCAGGAACACAAATGACCACGACAGCAATGCTTCCTCTCAACCCACAGCAGCAGGCCGTGGCCAGGCAATGCCGCTTTTGCCGGGCGAGCTTGCAACGGACCTTCGTCGACTTGGGCATGTCTCCGCTTTGTGAAACGTATCCGTCCGCGAGTGATCTCAACCGTGGCGAGACGTATTATCCCCTTCATGTTTACGTGTGCGAAGAGTGCTTCCTGGTGCAGCTGGAGCAATACGAGAGCCCGGAGAATATCTTCAGTGATTACGCGTACTTCTCTTCCTATTCCGACTCGTGGCTCAAACATTGCGAGAGCTACTGCGACAAAATGACGAAGCGATTCAGTCTGGGCAGCCGGAGCTTCGTGGTCGAGGTAGCCAGTAACGATGGCTACCTGCTGCAGTATTTTGTCCAGCGGAATGTTCCGGTTTTGGGCATTGAACCCGCAGCCAATGTCGCCAAGGTGGCGGTCCAAAAGGGAGTTCCCACGTTGGTGCAATTCTTCGGCGCTCAGCTGGCGAAACAGTTGGAGGCCGAAGGCCGTGGTGCCGACCTGGTTCTTGGCAACAACGTGCTGGCGCAGGTTCCGGACCTGAACGATTTTGTAGAAGGCTTGAAGATCCTGCTGAAGCCCCATGGGGTCTTAACGCTGGAGTTTCCCCACCTGCTGCGGCTGATAGAACACAACGAGTTCGACACGATTTACCACGAACACTTTTCCTACTTCTCCTTGCTCACCACGATGCACATCCTGGAAGCTCACGGCCTGAAGGTGTTCGATGTGGACGAGCTGCCAACGCACGGTGGCTCCCTGCGGGTTTACGCTTGCCGGGCGGAAGACTCCACGCACCAAGCCGTGCCAGCGGTGCGGGAATTAATCGTCGAAGAGGAAAAAGCTGGGTTGGCTTCGGTGGCCGGCTACGAGAGTTTTGCACAGCAGGTGAAGGTGACCAAAATCGCGCTCGTGGAGTTCCTGCTCACAGCGGCACGGCAGGGCAAGTCGGTCGCGGGCTACGGCGCACCCGGCAAAAGCGCGACGCTTTTACACTACTGCGGCATCGGAAAAGACTTGATCGAGTACACGGTGGATCGCAGCCCGTACAAGCAGGGGCGGTTTCTGCCGGGCAGTCACATCCCGATCCACCACCCGGACCGGATTCGCCAGACCAAGCCCGACTATGTCGTAATCCTCCCCTGGAACCTGAAAGACGAAATCATGGAGCAGTTGCGGTTCATCCGGGATTGGGGAGCGCGCTTTGTGGTACCAATTCCGAGAGTGGCAATCTACTAGGGGGCATCTTATGAAAGTGGTTCTGTTTTGCGGAGGAGCGGGCATGCGGCTCCGGGGGTACGCTGACGATGTACCCAAACCCATGGTGGAGATCGGCACCCGGCCGATTCTGTGGCACCTGATGAAATACTATGCCCACTTCGGGCACAAGGACTTCATCCTTTGTCTTGGCCACAAAGGCAACTGCATCAAGGACTACTTTCTCCACTACGATGAGTCCGTCTCCAACGATTTCGTGTGGTCGCAGGGCGGGAAGAAAATCGATTTTCTGAATCGCGACATTGACGACTGGAAGATCACGTTCGTGGAGACAGGAGCCAACGCCAACGTGGGGGAGCGGCTCAGAAGGGTAGAACCGTACTTGCAAGGCGAAGAGATGTTTCTGGCCAACTACGGCGATGGACTGAGCGACGTCGTCCTTACCGACATGGTGGAGGCATTCCGGAAGAGCAAATCCGTTGCTTCTCTGCTGCTGGTGCAACCCACAGCAAGTTTTGACATCGTCAATGCCGGACCCACGGGAGCCGTCACAGAGGTTTCCCCGTTGACCAAAGCCGGCATCTGGATCAATGGCGGCTTCTTTGTGATGCGGCAGCAGATTTTTGGCTATCTGCAGCCGGGCGAGGAATTGGTGCGAGAACCTTTTCGACGGTTGATTGAGGCGCAGGCATTGTTGGCTTACAAATACAGCGGTTTCTGGCAATGCATGGACACCTTCAAAGACAAGCAACATCTTGAGGAGCTGAACCAGGGTGCCGCCCCATGGAAAGTCTGGAACCACATCGGCAACTCAGTTTCCAAGGAATCAAAGCTGATTTCGGCGGGAGCATGATCCACTTGCATCTGGACACGGGGACTGACAAGGCGTTGCGGATTTTGTGCCTTGGCTCCCATTCCGACGATATAGAAATTGGCTGTGGCGGCACGATTCTGCGGCTGGCGGAACAGTACCCGGGCGCGACGTTTCACTGGGTGGTTTTCAGCGCCATTGGAATCCGTGAGGTTGAGGCCAAACGCGCTGCTGCCATGTTCCTCGATCCGGGCAATCTTGAGGGGCCACTGCTCAAGACCTTCCCGGACGGTTACCTTCCATTTGTGGGGGCGGAAGTGAAGGCCATTTTCGAAGACTTGAAAGCGATATCCCCGGACCTCATCTTCACTCATAACCGCAAGGACGCGCACCAAGACCATCGCCTGATCGCGGAATTGACCTGGAATACATTCCGCAACCATTTGATTCTGGAATATGAGATCCCAAAATACGACGGTGACCTGGGACAGCCGAGCGTGTTTATGCCGCTCGCGAAGGAAGTGTGCCAGAAAAAAGTTGCTTACATCATGGATGCCTTCCAGTCCCAGCACGCCAAACCCTGGTTTCAACAGGACACATTTCTCTCCCTCATGCGTTTACGGGGGATGGAATGCAACGCTCCCAGCGGCTACGCCGAAGCGTTCTACTGCCGCAAACTGGTGCTGTGAGTTGAGGAGGAGATGACGAGCGATTCCATTACCGAGCTCTGGCGCTACCGCGAGTTGCTGTATTTCTTCGCGTGGCGAGAGATTAAGGTGCGTTATCGGCAAGCAGCCCTGGGCGTGGCGTGGGCCGTGATCCAGCCGCTTTTCGCCATGATCATCTTCACGCTGCTCTTTGGCAAACTGGCCCGCGTGCCCAGCGAGGGCATCCCCTATCCGATTTTTTGTTACACCGCGCTGCTGCCCTGGACCTACTTTTCCAGCGTGCTGGCACTGGCGAGCAACAGTCTGGTCAGTAACGATTCGCTGCTCACCAAGGTCTATTTTCCCCGCGTGCTTCTGCCTGCCGGGACAGCTTTAGCGGGACTGGTGGACCTCGCGATCGGATCCTTCTTGCTGGTGGGGCTGATGCTTTACTACCACGTGCACACCAGTTGGGTACTGTTGCTCAGCCCGCTGGTCATTTTGATCACGATGCTCGTGACCATGGGAGTAAGCATGGTGATGGCTGCGGCCAACGTGCGATACCGTGATGTCAGGTACGCGTTGCCATTTCTGATTCAAATCTGGTTGTTTGCAACCCCCATCATTTATCCGGTCTCGATGATTCCGGAGCGGTTTCGGCCGATTCTGGCGCTAAATCCGTGTTGGGGAATGGTGTCCGCGTTCCGGGCTTGTGTCTTTCCACAACTGCCGTTCGATTTCAAACTAATCGGAACTTCGATCGGCGTGGCTGTTCTGCTGTTCCTTGGAGGCGCCTATTACTTCTACAGAGCAGAAAAAAGCTTCGCAGATGTGATTTGAACCGGAGAGGATAGGGATTGAAGATACACCGATGAGCATCGCAATCACCGTAGAACACCTTTCGAAACAGTATCAGATCGGCCACGCCCAGCGCAGCACCACGCTGCGGGAAGCGCTGACCGGCCTGATGAAATTGTCTTTTCTCCGCAATTGGCAGCAAGAGGACACGATTTGGGCGCTGCGAGACGTTTCGTTTTCAATCGAGCGCGGCGAGACGGTGGGCATTATCGGGCGAAACGGGGCGGGGAAGAGCACGCTCCTGAAGATTCTCTCCAAGATCACCTATCCCACGTCCGGGGAAATCAAGGTGGGTGGAAAGGTAGCTGCGCTGCTGGAAGTCGGCACCGGTTTTCACCAGGAATTGACCGGCCGGGAAAACATTTATATGAACGGCTCGATTCTCGGCATGCGCAAGAAGGAAGTGGACCGCAAATTGGATGCCATCATCGAGTTTTCTGGACTGGAGAAGTTTCTCGATACACCGATTAAGCGGTATTCCTCCGGTATGCGGCTGCGGTTAGGCTTTGCAGTCGCCGCTCATCTGGATCCTGACGTTTTGATTGTCGATGAAGTCCTGGCCGTGGGTGACGCCGCCTTCCAAAAGAAGTGTCTGAATGCGATGGAAAACCTGCGCGCCGGGGCGCGCACCGTTCTGTTTGTCTCGCACAATCTCGCGGCTGTCGAGAACTTGTGCCAACGCTGCATCTGGATCGACGGTGGCCAAGTTCGCATGGACGGCAAGAGCCGGCCGGTCATCGAAGCCTACCTGGGCAGCGTGACCGGGACTCAGGCTCTCGCGGCTGACCTCGACGACGTGCAAAATCGCAGAGGCAACGGGAGGATCCGGTATCGCGCCGTGGAGTTTCTTTCTCCGGAAGGAATATCCCAAAGAGTGGTTCGCGCTGGTGATCCGGTCGTGATGCGATTTCACTATGTGGTCAGCGAACCGACTCCGCATCCTAGCCTTGGTTTCCGCATGTACACCGACCTGGGGACTCTGGTAACCGAAACCAGCACCTGGCATCATGGCATTAACATACCGTTGTTGGAAACGGGAAAAGGGTACATCGACCTGGAAATCGACTGCCTCAATCTGTTGCCAGCGAAGTATGCGCTTTCCCTGTGGGCGACCGACGACGGTGGCAACGTCGTCTACGACAATGTCGAGTGCGGGGTGACGCTCGAAGTAGAGACAGCAAACATTTACCAGTCAGGCAAGGATCTCGATAGCCGCTGCGGTATTGTATTCTTCCCACAAAAATGGAATCTGTCGGGCACTTTGCGCACCGTGCGCGAATCTGTAAAGCAGGCGAGCCAGTGTGCACCGCAAACCCGGTGACAGACGCAACGATTCACCATACGAAATGGACGGGTCATCGTTACCCCTGGTCAGCGTTGTAACTCCCGCGTACAACGAAGAGGAGTATCTCGGCGAATGCATCGAGAGCGTTTTAGCACAGAGCTATCCAAACTGGGATTACACGATCCTCAACAACTGCAGCACCGATGGCACGCTAGCCATTGCCCAGAAGTATGCCGCGAGGGATTCTCGCATCCGCGTTATCAGTAACAGCACTTCGTGTCCCGCAGTAGCCAACTTCAACAACGCGCTGCGGCAGATCTCATCAGCTAGCAAATACTGCAAGATGGTGCTGGCGGACGACTGGATTTTCCCAGAGTGTTTAGAGCGCATGGTAGTTGTGATGGAAGCGCACCCCTCCATAGGAATTGTGGGCGCTTACGGGCTGCAAGGAAAGCTGGTCCTTTGGCAGGGGCTGCCTTATCCCAGCGAGGTTGTCTCGGGCCGCGAGATTTGCCGGCAGAGGCTGTTGGGCGGACCGTACGTATTTGGTTCGCCGACATCGCTCTTGTTTAGATCCGGTTTAGTTCTGAGTCGTGACGCTTTCTACAACGAATCGAATCCTCACGCCGCCGACAGCGAAGCTTGTTTCGAATTACTGAAAGGCTCAGATTTCGGCTTTGTCCATCAGGTTCTCACTTTTTCCCGGGAGCGGCCCGGGTCGTTATTCCAAGCCTCGCGAGAACTCAACGCATCGGCAGCTGACATCCTGCATGAATTGGTGGCTTACGGGCCATACTACTTGGCTCCAGACGAGGGTGCGAAGTGCCTGGATCTAATCCTATCCAAATACTATGATTTTCTTGCGACCAGTCTCTTGCAAGGCCGTGACAGGAGTTTCTGGGATTATCACAGAGGGAAATTAAAGGAAAACGGAATCGGGTTCAGCTATGCGTGGCTTGCCTCCGCCCTCAGCCGGAAGCTCTTGCATCGGTTCCGCGTTCCGAGCGGAAGAGGCCGGCAGTGGGGGCTTTAACTTCGCTGTCTTTTTCTTGACTGCCGACTGAAAATCTATGGGAAGGGAAGGAAGATTCCGGAATGCCGTGCTAGATCGGTTGAAGGAATGACCGGAAAGAGCTCAATGTCGAAACCTAACGTAATTTGCCGTAGTCCCTTGAATCTGAAGGCTGGAGACTGGGTTGAAGTTCGCAGCCGTGAGGAAATCCTGGCAACCCTGGATCAGGACGGCCGCCTGGAGAATCTCCCATTCCTGGCCGAGATGTTGCAATATTGCGGGCAAAAGCTTCGGGTGTTCAAGCGCGCGGATAAAACTTGCGATTACATCCAGAGATGGAGTATTCGCCGCATGAAGGACGCCGTTCACCTGGAAGGCATAAGGTGCGATGGCACGGCGCACGACGGGTGCCAAGCGGGCTGTCTGATCTTCTGGAAGGAAGCGTGGCTCAGGCGGGCGGGAAGCGACAACAGCGTCTTTCCCGCTGAGGGTCTCCGGCAAGCTGCAGCTCCAGTGGAAAACGCTGGACTATGTACCATCGAGAGTCTTCTAGCGGCAAGCCATTCGCAGAACGCGGAGGGAGAAACCGTCTATAGCTGCCAAGCAACAGATGTGCCCAAGTTCACCACATACATGAGCTTTTGGGATCCGCGGCAATATATTCGGGACCTGCGGTCCGGGAATCTCAACAGCGGTCTCGAAGGCGATTTACTGGGACATCGAGCGCTCGAATTGATTCTTGCCATCATTCGCTTATTGCAGGCGTCAATTATCGGGCTTTTCAATGAAGTGCAGGAGAGACGCCGCGGTAACCGTTATCCCTTCATCGAAGGTACAGCGGAAAAGTCTCCCGTTGAACTGCTCAATCTGCAGCCCGGAGAACTTGTCGAGGTCCGCAGCAAAGAGGAGATTATGGCAACCCTCGACAGAAGCCAGCGAAACCGGGGGCTCTGGTTCGATTCGGAAATGCTGCCCTACTGCGGTGGGATCTATCGGGTATTGCGAAGAGTGCACCGCATCGTCGATGAGAAGACTGGCAAGATGGTGAACATGAAAAATCCCTGCATCGTGCTCGAGGGCGTGGTGTGCAAATCTGATTTTCACCGACTCTGCCCCCGAGCAATCTACCCCTATTGGCGCGAGAGTTGGCTCAGGCGGGCAACCAATACTGCGGTCTCGGCTCCCAGTCACGAAATGGCAGAAGCCTGCAGACAATAGCTGGAAATGAGCATCCGGATTACATCGAGTCTCGAGACTGGAGTTCCCGTTCAGGAAGCCACAAAATCAGTGGAACAATCACGACCTGAGACACGGTTTTGGATGATTCTTGCGGCAGTCACGGTTACCGTGATTCTGGCGGCGGCGGTCCGCTGGTCGCTGGCCCATCCCTATGGCATTCACTGGGACGAGACCGGATACATCGACGAAGCTTTCATCGATGCCCAGCGGCTTCACAACGGGTTGCTGATTAGGCTGGGCGGAAGGATTCTGCTCGGGAGCTGGGGGCGTCCACCAGCCTATCGTCTGCTCGCGGATCCGTTCCTCGCAATCTTCGGTACAACCTCAACCGTAGCGCGCCTGGTATCGTTCGCGTGCTTTGGCTTGAGTTCATGGTTCATCTACCTGGGCACAAGCCGCATCGCGAGCCGAATCGCTGGCGCCTTTGCGGTGCTGGTTTTTTGCCTGTCTCCCGAAGTTATTTCCGCCAGTATCTTCTTTGGCACAGAGGCATCATTGTATCTGGCGACTTCTGCGATGCTCTACTACCTTTTCCAGAGTTGGAGCGAACCATCCGAGCGCGCGCGGAATTGGATTGGCCTCGGACTCGCAGTTGGGCTAGGATTACTGTCTAAAACGTCGTTTTTGCTGGTTGCGCTGCCTGCATTGATGTTTTGGTTCGTGATATGCCGCCGCCGGAAACTAAGTCCTCTCGGACTGGCGTTTCCGCTCAAGGCCGGAGCACTCGGACTGTTAATTGCCGGACCGTGGTGGCTCGTGAATATCAAAGGGGCGATGGCCTACGCCCAATATGCGAGAGGCACTGCGCGAAACTCCCTAGGGCCACCCTCGCTCGCGACGTGGACAAAGTGGCTCAACACCGTGCTTCAATGCGTGCTGGGGCATGGCATCAGCATTCTGATTGGCCTTGTATTAATTGCTTGCCTCGTGCAAACCGTCTTCAGAGGGAAAACAATTCTGACCCCATTGCAGAAATCAGCACTGGGTGTCTGTGCCTGTGCTGGCGTGCCGATTGTACTCGCGCAACTTTGCAGTACGAATCACCTGCTGCGGTACATTTCTCCGGCGGTGATCCCCCTGGCGATAACGATTGGCGTTTTGGCGGATCAGACGGGTTGGGCCCGGACCTGGGCTCCGGCCACAATTTCTTACATTCTTTTCGGTGCGCAATTGCTCATGATTGTATATCCCGTCGTCTTCCCTAATACGGAGCCCGTAGACATTGGTTTTGTCAATGGGACCCTTCCCTGGCGAACCATGGCTCGCTTTGACCAGTGGGACTGGGGACCCGTACGCGAGATAAGCAAGAACTGCAATCTTGAGTCTCCTGCGATCGGATATTTGGGAGGGGGACGTGAATTTAACCCAACTGCCATCCGATATCCGTGGGTTGCAGCCGTTGCGCCCAGCCATTTACATACCCTCGCCTTCCCGCATGTAACTTGGTTGTGGCGCTACGAAGACGGACCTGTAGATTGGCAGGCGGTGATGAATGCGGCGACGCAGGCGGACATTGTCCTCACCGCACCGGGCTTCGTCGGAGAAGTGGAGAACAGAGACGATAAGGACAACCAGCACAATTCCGAAGTCGCTCAGCGTCTTACCGTGGATCCACATTTCCAAGGCCCCATTCGTTTTCAAGTTGGCCGCTTTGAGCCTATAGAAATTGCGGTGTTTCTGAAGCGGACTCTCGTATGTCATCCTGATCAGACGATCTCTCCGAGACAATAGATCAAGAAAATGAGTCGCAACCTTCTCCGGCCACACCCAATCCGCCTTTCTACACCGAAGGAAAGGTCTTGCCAGGTTGCGCCCGGGTGCTGGCATCCTCGGCGAGCACGTGGGCCGAATTTACGAGGAAGGCAACGGACGGCCGTTGTATGTGGCTTCGGATTCATCAAACCTGCAGAAACGCATCGGTCATGAGGGAATCGTAGCTCGTCTCGCGACCGTCGTAAATGACGGCACACAGGCCACGGCCGGTTTGGAACTCTCTGTTATTGTCCGATCATCGTTGCGCTGCCCCGCGGAGACGGGAGGGAATGAATACGGGCCGAGAAACACCAGAACTCTAATGCCATCTAAGCTCGCCAAGAAAGACATTTCGTCTGTTGATTTGCTTCAGCCCGGAAGATTCTGCGTCCTGATTGGATCGAAGCCAGGACTGCAACTTCTGGTGATCCTGGTGGCGGCTGTCCTGTTGTGTCTACCCTGTTTATTCTACGGCCTTCCGCCCGGAACCAACGCGACGACGCATGTCAAGTATCAATATCACTTCAGTCGTCAATTCTGGAACGGAGAGAGCTATCCGAGGTGGCTGGCAGAGGAGAATAAGGGATACGGTAGTCCAATCTTTCTCGTGCAGTACCCGCTTCCTTACTTCGCAACCGCGTTGCTGCGCTCAGTCACCTCGTTTCCCTCCGAAAGTCGCGAAACTCGGGAATTGGGTTTGTTCGCTTGCCTTGCACTGGCCGCGGCAGGTTTGGCTGCCTGGTTTTGGTTGCGAAAATTCACTAGTCCTCTGGCAGCGACCCTCGCGGCGGCCATCTACATGTCGCTGCCCTATATCGTGGACAACGGGGTTTACGCACGCGTTGCCCTTGGAGAACTATGTACGTTCGTCTGGATGCCAATGGCATTTTGCGTTTGTGAATCGATGTATCTACGACGGCGGGCAGTGTTCGTTCTTGGTGGTGTCTTTGCCTTGTTAGTGCTAAGCAACTTGCTCGCTGCCGTGCTATTCGCTCCAGTGCTCACGGTATATGCAATCCTATGCGGGAAACGGACTGAACCTTCTTTGTACCGGCGCGTTTTGCTGGTGTTTGTGGCGCAGCTGCTTGGCGCGGGAATGGCAGGTGCGTATCTGGTTCCCGCGCTTGCTTACCGAAAGATATTTGACCTGCACCAGATGGAAGGGGTTCTGCCCGGGTATCAGTTCGGCCTCTACTTCCTGAACCTGACTTCGAGTGATCTGGGAAGGCGAGTTATTCTTGCTGTCGGAGGAGCTGTTCTATTAGCAGGAGTTGCTGCATGGTACATATGGCATGCGGTCGCGGACTTCCGCTTGCGGCTCTGCATGGCCCTGGCTCTGATTTTAGGGACCCTAGTGTTGATACCGAACCTGGGGCTCACGATCGTCCGCCTGAGTGGGTTTGCGTTGCGTCCGGCGCCTGCAAGTGATTTTGCGGCCACAACCCTGTTGGGAACATTGTTTACCGTGGCCCTTGGCTTCCTGGCATATTGCCGTGTTGCCAGTAGTGGCGTCGAACTCCGTACGACGCTACTGCTTTGGATCGCCGGAGTCTCCTTTTTCTTCATGCTGCCATTTAGCGCTCCAATCTGGAAAGCAATTCCTGGGAGTGCAGCTATCCAGTTTCCGTTCCGTCTTGGGGGAATTCTGTGCGTCGCCGTGGCCGGATTAGTCTCTGTAGCCTTCGACGATGGCCTCCGGGATCCCACTCGCTCCGGTGGGCGTCCGTCGCGGCTGGTGATCACCGGTGCAGCTATCGCGGCGATTGCCGGAGGTTTTTGGACATCGAGGACGGATCAAGCGTTTCTCCATCCCAGGATCACAAAGTTTGACGTAACGCAAGACGTCGATCCCATGTACCGTGCCTATGTCCCACTGCCATACTTGACGGCGTTTGCAAGGGCTCTCGGTACAACGCCTGACGGCTATCACGTGGAGCCTACACCCGGGGATGGCACGCTCCGGGCCAGATTGATAAACGGCGACTGTGATTTGGACCTCAAGCGCCAAAGCCCACGCGAGTTGTTCGTCTCTTCGGACTGCACAGGGGAAGCCCGCGTGCGAATCGGACAACTCTATTCCCCTTTGTGGAAGGTCGTTACGGGCCCGGAGGGCCGTCCGAACCCGGAGGGTGGGGTCTCACCAGAGGGGCTAATGGAATTGACGTTGACTCCCGGGAAACAACAGCTGCGCCTCTTTTTCGACATCGGTTCTCCTGAGCGGTGGGGTACGATCTTGAGTGGGGTATCGCTATTTGCCGGCCTAATTGGATTGGTGTATTTCCGCGGACGCATCGGAGGCACCCGCGTTGCGGCGAGACTTTAGCGACTCTCCGAAACGGGGCATGCCGGGGCCACTACGCTGGGTTGCCGGGAACTGAACTGTTCCGTATGGGGTAACCAGGCACTTGCGCGTCGATGGTGAATACAAAAGCCCGATCTCGTTATGCGTGGACAGCGGTCATCCTTTTGTTTCTCGGACTCGCGCTGATCTTGGGTTCTATTCCCAATATTCGCCTTGGGCTCGCCATTGTGCGTTCGAAAGCCACGGGGCATCTTGCCGATGTCGAGTGGACGGATCTGTACACGATGGTCCGGTCTGACGAGCATTTCAATCTGTCAGAATTGGCTAAGACAGAGAACGCTTACGCTTCGATCAGCAACCCGTATTACAGTACCGCGGACCTCTTGGCAGGAGACAAACTCTTCCGGTCGCGCTGTGCAACCTGTCACGGGCCAGCGGGATCGGGAGGACCAGGGGGCCCAAGTCTTCAGCGCCGACAAATGGTGCGAGGCAGTAGTGATTGGGCGCTTTTCAGGACTCTTTCTTTAGGGATTCCCGGAACTGCCATGCCGGCGAGCAATCTGCCATGGCTCGACAGGTGGCGACTGGCAGCCTATGTAAGGTCCCTACAAACAGGGGGTCCAAATTCCGAAGCTGCCGCTCAGATGCGCGCCCAGCCTGTAAATTATGAAGCAATTCGCACCGCGGACCGGAACCTGAATGCCTGGTCAACCTATTCTGGCTCGTACGATGGTCATCGATTCAGCCCGAACAGTCAGATCACGTCGGCCAATGTTTCCGGCCTCCGTTTGTTGTGGATGCGCCAGTACAACACTTCCGACCGGTCCATCGAAACAACTCCGTTGGTCGTGGATGGTTACATGTTTGTAACCACGCCGCCGAATCGTGTCGAGGCACTGGATGCAAAGAACGGGATTTTGGTCTGGGCCTACGATCGAACTTTGCCTGAACATCTACCGCTTTGCTGTGGCTATGCGAACCGCGGTCTTGCAGTACTCGGAAGCACGCTTTACCTTGGGACACTGGACGCGCATTTGGTGGCCCTCGATATCAGCACCGGACGGGTGTTATGGGACGTCGAGATCGCCGACTACAAGAACGGCTATAGCATCACCGGCGCGCCGCTCGCGCTGAAGAATTTGGTCGTCACCGGCGTGGCCGGTGGGGAATTCGGCATCCGTGGTTTCATCGACGCCCGCGACGCAGAGACCGGAAAAGAGGTCTGGAGGTTCGAGACAATTCCGCAGCCTGGGCAACCCGGGGCAGATACGTGGGAGGGCAATTCTGCGCGGACTGGAGGCGGTCCTACATGGCTTACGGGCTCGTTTGATCCGGACACTAATCTGATTTACTGGCCCACTGGAAATCCGAGTCCAAATTATGAGGGGGACGCACGCCGCGGGGACAACCTTTACACCAACAGCGTCGTTGCGCTGGATGCCGATCATGGGACACTCCAATGGTATTTTCAGTTCTCGCCGCATGATGTCTTCGATTGGGATGCCACCGAGATCGTCATGTTACTGGATGAAAGCGTTGCCGGGAAGCGTCAGCGTTTGCTGGCTCAAGCAAATCGGAATGGTTTTTTCTACCTGCTGGACGCCGAGACGGGCAACTTCCTCCTCGCAAAACCATTCGCTACGCAGACGTGGGCCGATGGCATCGACAGTCACGGCCGCCCGGAAGTTAATCCTGCAGCCCATCCAACAGAAAAGGGAACCAGCCTTTATCCGGGTGTGGGAGGAGCCACTAGCTGGGAATCGCCTTCTTACAGTCCTCTGACAGGCCTAGTGTACGTTCCGGTTCTCGATTGGGGAGGGATTTTTTATACGCAGCATGGTGAATATCAGGCGGGAGAGGAGTTTTTGGGTGGATCTTTTCAGTTCTTTGACAATGCCACTTCTCGAGGAGCCGTTCGCGCCCTGAACCCACTCACCGGTGAAGTGAAGTGGGAATACCGCAACTCCGTAACGAATATAGGGGGGTTGCTCAGTACCGCCGGAGGAGTCGTATTCGGAGGTCAGAACGATCACTTTTTTGCCCTTGATGCTAAAAGCGGCCGCGAGCTTTGGCTGGTCAGGACAGGAGGCCGAATCGTAGCGGCCCCCATCACCTTCCTATGCGACGGCAAACAGCTGGTCACGATTGCCGCAGGCCACGACATCCTCACCTTCGGCCTCTAAAAGCATCCCGCCAGAGATTAACGCTGACGACCTTTGCGCGGGTGTGAACTACATCGGATATCAGTTCAAAGTTCTGGTACGTAGCCGGGAGTGCGGCGCAAGTTGAGGTGTTTGAACAACCCTGCGGTCGACGAGAGAAATTAGCACGTGGCAATGTCAAGAGGAAGCAGTTCCTGCGAGTCAAACCGAGGTGCCCCCGCGTTGCGGGCTGTTGCGAGGTTCTTGCGCGGCAATTGGCTGCGTCTGCTAGCGATCTCAGCAGTTGTGATCGCACCTTGCCTCTGGCATCCGCGCATCGAGGCGGGAGACCTTCCAAGCCACTTGTACAACGCCTGGCTTACGCACCTGATCAAAACTGGGCAGGCTCCCGGTCTTTGGCTCGCTCATCGATGGAACAACGTTCTTTTCGATTCTGTACTCAGCGGGCTCGGAAGCATCGTAGGCTGGGGAGCTGCGGAGAAGATAGCAGTCGGCGTGGCCGTGCTGATTTTCTTCTGGGGCGGGTTCGCGCTGGTTTGCGCGATGACAACTCGCGCCCCTTGGTTCCTCCTTCCTTGCTTGGCGATGGTCGCCTACGGCTGGACCTTCGAGATGGGCTTTATGAACTTTTACATTTCAATTGGCCTGGCGTTTCTTGGCTTGGCGATTCTCGCTCGCGGTCGCGGCTGGGAACGGGGTTTGGCCGCTGTTCTGGCGCCTCTGATTTTGCTGGCGCATCCCTTGGGATTGATCCTGTTGGTAACAGTAGGTGCTTACCTGATACTAGCCGAACAGCTTTCTCCGCGCCGCCATATGTATCTGTTCGTCGCATCAGCACTCTCGCTTTTGGGGATGTATTTGTTCATCCGGGTTCATTATTCCGCCGGGGGAGTTGATTGGAGATACGGACCCAGGTTCCTTCACGATGGCACGGACCAGATGCTGCTCTACGGGCCACGATACCTACTGGTTTCGCGCTTATTGCGCGGTTTCCTTTGGGCTGGTCTCCTTTTTGACGTTCTGGGTCGCGGCCGCGCAGCTCGATGGTGGTTTCCGTACTTGCTGCCAGCAGAACTCTACGGTCTCACTCTACTGGCGGCTCTGCTGCTTCCGACCGGCATCAATGGGAGCACCTTTCACCGGATGGGCTTTTTCTCAATCGGTTTTCTTGCCGAGAGACTGACTTCCGTCACAGCAGTTCTGCTCTGTTGCGTGCTGGGTGCGATGAAGCCGCAGAAGTGGCATCTGATAGCGTCTGCTGGTATCGCGGTCATTTTCTTCTTCTTCTTGTACCGTGACACCGCCGCGATAAACCGCATGGAAGCCCAGTTGGAGCGCAAGGTAGAAGAGATTCCGCCGGGAAGCCGGGTTGTGGCCACCATCGTGACATTGCCTGGGCGCGTGGTTACACGTCACATTATCGATCGTGTCTGCATCGGCCGGTGTTTTAGCTACGATAACTACGAGCCTTCCACTGGGCAATTTCGCGTCCGGGCAAAGCCAGGCAATCCGTTCGTTATGGCCGACATGCAAAGTGCTGAGGCCGCGCAATTCGGCGACTATGTCATTCAGGCCGGCGACCTGCCCCTGTTTGAGATATCCCAGTGCGAGTCGGACATAACCGTATTGTGCGCGCGGGAAAGTGTGGCGGGAGACAGAACCCCCTCCTCTCTCTGGAGAGATGAGGCAACTGCCCGTTTTCCCGGGTCAGCGAAGCTTCGTTTGCTAGTCGATATCCTGCTGGGCCCACTCATTCTCGTGGGCGTATACGCCGGGCGCTGGCTAATGGCTTGGCTTCAACGAGTGCGTTTGTGGCCCGATGGCCTGACGTTACCTTCCCTCCGAAAGATCCTGCGCAGAACGGAAGTGCCTTAGGCCGCGAGCCCGAGAGCCTGGAGCAGTGGCCCAGAAACTAACCGGCGAATTGGGATTACTGGTGATCGCAACCGCGAACGCGCGGACAACCGATCAAGGAAGGCCCCATCGCGTCTTCACGACGGGCAGCAAATCGGATGCGGACGGTTCAGACAGTTGGGGCTTGTGACTGGTGTAACGAAAACAAAGACATTAGTAGGAGTGGTATTGCTGCTGGCAGCGGCCGGAATCGCCCTTGTACGCCTGCGAATTGGAACGACGGCGACAATCAATTGGACGGACGTTCGCCAGCCAATTGATGGGTTTGGAGCTTCATCTGCCGATTTCCTCACCAGTTTGACACCTGCGCAAGCGGATTTCTTCTTCACCACATCCGGCATTGGCCTCTCCATCTTGCGCACTCAGATCATACCTGACATCGCAACCTGTAACGCCGAGTTTCATGACGGCGCCTGCAGTAATTCGAACGGCCAGATTCTCAATGGAGAACTAGAAACCGCAAAGTTGGCTGTGGCTCGCGGCGCGTCTGTTTTTAGCACTCCTTGGAGTCCTCCGGGCGCCTACAAGAGCAACGGCTCTTTCAGAAACGGTGGACATTTGCTTCCTTCCCATTATTCCGACTGGGCAAGAGGGATAGCCAACTATGTCTCCA
>Ga0335079_10004295_pt1 | contig 16373 bp, 14 predicted proteins | sample Lox_Sample_33_FD_206719 | JGI IMG/M metagenome (GOLD analysis project Ga0335079, IMG submission 206719) | Soil microbial communities from Loxahatchee National Wildlife Refuge, Florida, United States - Lox_Sample_3.3 | ecosystem: Environmental > Terrestrial > Soil > Wetlands | place: USA... | reverse complement strand
CTACCTGCAAATCTGCGGAGACGAAGACTTGATGCGCGGCCCGAGGTAGTTGCGAAGCCCCTCTTGCCACGGCTTGAAGATGTTCAAACCGATTCTCTTCAGAGCGCGGTTCTCCAGCACGGAGTAATTCGGTCGCGCCACCTTGGCCGGAAATTCACCTGGAGCCGCAATGTTCAAACGCACCGGAGTATCTGTCAGCGCGAAGATCTCTTGAGCGAATTCATACCAAGAGCAACTGCCTTCCGCCGTGGCATGGTAGAGCCCGTAGCAATCGGAACGGCTCAACTGAACAATTTGCTCGGCGAGTTCCCTGGTGGACGTCGGCGTGACGAATTCGCTATCCACCACGCGCACCTCTTCGCGCTCTTTCGCCAGCTTCAGCATCAGCTCGACGAAATTGAGCCCACCCTTAGCCCGGCACAACGATGTCCCGTACAAACCGGAGGAGCGAATCACAAAATGTCTGTCCGTCGTCGCGCGGACGAAGTGCTCACCGGCCACTTTGGTGATTCCGTAGACGTTGAGCGGTCGGGGGCTGTCTTCTTCCACGTACGAGCTTCCTTTGCTGCCGTCGAAGACGTAATCCGTGCTTACATGCATTAGAACAGCACCGAGTCTCCGCGCTTCGAGGCCAAGGTTTTTCGCCCCAATGGCGTTGACGGCGAATGCTTTCTCGGGCTCGCGCTCGCAATTCTCCACATGGTGCATCGCGGCCGTATTTACGATGACCTGCGGCTGAACTTGTTCGAGCACGGACGATACAGAATTCGGATTCGTTATTTCGAGGTCCGCGTGCGTCAACGCGCGAACATCTTCGCCGGCATTCGTGAAGGCCGCGATCAGATCGCTGCCGAGTTGCCCGTTCGCGCCAATCACCGCGATCGGCATTTTTAGACCGCCCTCGCCATCGCTTGCATGTCAATTCCGTTTTCGATCGTTTTGAAGGTGCCGATGTTGGAATAGAGTGGATTATCCCAGTCCTGAAACTTCTCCATGTTGTCGATCAAATCGACGACGATGGACTTCAAGTCGTGAGACGGGTGAAAACTCAGGACGTTCTTGGCCTTCTCGATGCTGACCTTATAGTTTCGAAAGTCCTGAATGTGCTTGATGATGAGATGGATCGGCGTTCCCAGTCGTTCCTCGATTGCCGCTTTAACTAGATCGCCAACCTCGCCAACCGTGTAATTACCCGACGCGATGTTGAACACGCCGGAAATTTTCTGATTGGCCTCAATGGCACGAATATAAGCCGTCGCTGAATCCTGGATACTCAGAATCGGCCGCCAGATCGAAGGGTTATTGATGGTGATCGCGCGGTCCTTCATCGCGTTCTTGAACATGGTGTTGATGATGAGATCAAAGCGCATACGCGGGCTGTATCCTGAGATGGTTCCCTTGCGCAACGCGATGACGGAGAAATTCTCATCGATCAGTTGCAGCGCAGCCTGCTCACCCTGCAGCTTGGAAATGCCGTAGGGGTAGCTCGAGCTCACCGGTCGCGTCTCGTCGTAGAGCTCATTCTCCGTATATCCGTACACGGAGCAGGAACTTGCGTAGACGTAGCGTTTCACGCCAGCTTTCTTGGCCGTATAGGCGAGATAAGATGGAGCGGCCGCGTTGAAAACGAAGTTCTTGCTCGGTGAATACTCGGCCATGGGGTCGTTCGATAGACCCGCGAGGAAGACGACCTGATCGTAGGATTCCAGGTCCTCCTCGGTCAGCTGAAAAATGTCCTTGTTCAGGATGCCTACTTGACGGGGCAGGTGGTTTCCGAACCAGAACAGATCCACGACGTCAACCCTGTAGCCGCGGTCGAGCAGCTTGGGGATCAAATTCGATCCCACGTATCCTGCGCCGCCAGCGATGAGGAGTTTCACAGTTCCTCCTTCAAATCGAAATTCTTTCGGTCAGTACGAAAAATTTGCAGATTCCGGACGCGACAGCCACTCGGCTAACGTTTGTGCGCGCTTGTCTTTTTCCGAGAGCAAAGCATTCTCAATCTTGATCGGCCAGTCGATTCCAATTTGCGGGTCGTTCCACAAAATGCCGGACTCGCCTTTGTTGTTGTAGATTCCGGTGCACTTGTACTGGATTTCCGCCACGTCAGAAAGCACGCAGAATCCTCGCGCGAAACCGGCTGGGGCCCAAACCTGGCGGCGATTTTCCGCTGATGCTTCAACACCCACCCACTTACCTAGCGTGGGCGATCCCTTGCGTATGTCCACGGCCACCAAAAAAGCGCTCCCCAGAGAGACGCGCATCAATTTCCCCATCGGCGGTCCCCACTGGAAGTGCAAACCGCGCACGACGCCTTTCACCGACCTCGAGTGGTTATCTTGGACAAATTGGACCGGCAAGCCGTTCGCCTTGAATTGGTCTTCCCGGAAAGTCTCCATGAAGAAGCCGCGATCATCGCGAAAAATGTCGGGAACCAGTACAACGACGTCCCGCAGGGACCTTGATTCGATTTTGATTTCCATCGGTGGCTAAAGCCTTCTCAAAAGCTGGGGTGAAAATGAGGGCTCGAATTAGGCCTTAGTGACGCCGATCTCTTGATGTACTTGGCGCAGAAACTTCGCGGGGTTACCCGCTACGATCGTGTTCGACGGAACGTCGCGCGTCACAACACTGCCGGCGCCTATAATCGCGTTCTCACCGATCACGACGTTAGCAAGAATCGTCGCGCCCGAACCGATCGAGGCCCCGCGCTTAACGACCGTCGTCTCAACGCGCCAGTCCTTCTCGGTCTGAAGCTCGCCGTCTGGCGTGGTCGCACGAGGGTAAGAGTCATTGATGAACATCACCCCGTGACCCACAAAAACATTGTCCTCGATGGTCACACCCTCACATACGAAGGTATGGCTCGAGATCTTGCAGCGGCGTCCAACGCTGGCATTTTTCTGAATCTCTACAAAGGCGCCAATCTTGGTTTCATCGCCGATCTCACACCCATAGAGATTGATGAACTTCGAGAGCCTCACGTCACGACCGAGCTTCACGCTCGGCGCAATCGAGCAGAATTCGTTATCGCTCACAGGCGAACCAGCTCCCCTCTCTTCTGAATGGACGCCTCCGCTGCTTCGAGCATTCGCACGACGCGCAGCCCCGCATGACCGTCGTTAAACGGTGTCTTGTCGTTGCTGATGCAGTCGGCAAAATAGCCTAGCTCCACGTGCAGCGCCTCTAGTTGTTCCACCTGGGGCGCCCACATGTCGCCCGTGCGATAGCTCACCAGAAGATCGCGAATCCCGTCTCCCGAAGTAATGTTCACACCCTTGTCATATAGGCGGATCTTTTCGTCGACGACCAGATCGTTCCAAACGAGCATCTTCTTTTGACCGCCGATTAGCGTCGTCCGAATCTTGACAGGCGACAACCAATTCACATTGATGTGCGCGATAACATTTCGCGGAAAGTAAATCGTCATGAAGGCTACGTCTTCCACGCCATTCAGGTGCTTTTCGCCCGTTGCAACGATTGCCTCAGGTTCTCCCTTGATGACGTGATCCATAATCGCGAGATCGTGTGGCGCCAAGTCCCAGATCACGCTGACGTCGTGCTGAAACAACCCTAGGTTCACTCGCAAGGAATCGTAGTAATACAGATCGCCAAGGGCGCCGCTCTCGGTCAGTTCGCGGATTTTGCGCACGGCGCCGGTGAACAAGAACGTATGGTCCACCATGATTTTCAACTTTTTGCGCGCGGCTAGCTCGATCAGTTCTTCGGCTTGCTCCGAATTGGACGTGAACGGCTTCTCGATGAATACGTGCTTGCCGTTTTCTAGAGCCATCTTGGCCAGGTCGAAGTGGGTCCAGACTGGCGTGATCACCGCAACGGCATCAATTTCTGGAGAGTGCAGAATTTCTGCGGGATCCGAAGCCGTCCGAATATTCGGATAAGCTTTCCGCGCGCGGGCTAGCGCCTTGGGAATTTTGTCGCAAACCATCTCCACTCGCGTGGACTCGAGCCCATGCAAGTTTCTGACGATGTTAGGTCCCCAGTATCCGTAACCGATCACACCAACTCGAATCATGATTCCTCTATGCTCTGCGGAGCGCACTGAAGCGACGTTGTCTCGATGCTTGAAATTCGCTTGTGAAACCTGCAGCAGTTGACTCCATCGTGAGTGCTCTCATAAGGGCCGGACCCGCGTTGGGTCCACGTCAGATCGGAGAGGCGGAATCAAACTCAAAAAATCGAGTTCGAATCGCAGAGTTCAGAAAGCGCCGTCACCCATAAAAACGGCGCGCGGCGTCGCGAGAAGTATCCGGAGATCGAGCCAGATCGACCAGCTCTGTGAATAGCGCAGATCTAAACGGACCATGTCGTCAAAACAGGTCCGGCTGCGGCCCGTCACCTGCCAGAGTCCGGTCACACCGGGCTTTACTTCGAGCACTCTACGGCGATGCCAGAAGTCGTACACCTCATACTCGTAGGGCACCGGAGGGCGCGGTCCGACGAGAGACATTTCGCCGCGTACAACGTTCCAAAACTGAGGAAATTCGTCGAGGCTCGTCTTGCGAAGGAATCTCCCGATCGGTGTGACGCGCGGGTCGTTCTTGATCTTGTATACCTCAGACTCGTCTTCGCAGTGCCGCTCTTTACGCGTTTTACCGGCAATAAAGTTCTGCACGTACTCCCGGTGAATATGGTGATCGTTGTCCACATACATCGTGCGGAATTTCAGGCATTTGAAACGTTTTCCAAACTGCCCGAGTCGGTCCTGTCGGAAAATCACCGGCCCTTTCGATGTCAGCTTGATGGCCAGCGCAATCGCTCCCAGGATCGGTGAGAGAAGTGCTAGCAGCAACGCGCTGCCGAGGATGTCGATTCCCCGCTTGATGGCCATCGGGAGGCGCTTACCGGCAACTTTATTCGATAGATCTGGGTAAAGCTTGACGTCGGCGACTGAATCAGACTTGCCCTTGTCTCCCCAATTCTCCGGAAACAAATGCACCGTGATATGCAGACTCGACGCGAGCTTGGAGTCTAGGTTTTCCCGCAAGGCCGCTACGACCTTGGAATGCAAGACTTCGGTGACAGGATTTTCTCCTGCTAAGCTGACTTCTGTGAAGATGACGGCCAGAACCGCGCCCTCTTCGTGCCACCCGATCAAGTCCGTTTCTCGCGTTGCACCGCAAACGATCCACGTGAGTCGCTCGATAAGCTCTGAGCGATGCCCGTTGCTGGCAGCGGCGCTGGAATCCACCAGCATTAGAACGAAGGGCTTGCGCGATCGCTCCGCTCGCCGACGTTCAAGAGTTAGCATTGAGTGAAAGGTTTCTTCTTTGAGAATCCGCTCTCGACCAGTGAGCACTCGGCCAGAGCGAAGCAAGGTCGACCGACCCTCTCCCGGCGGCAGCGGTTCTACCCGAGCGGCGATTTTCAGGTTGCTATTTCCCATTTTTATGGCCGTGCCTAAGTTCCCCAAACTGATGGATTCGCCCAAATGGCCACAATCGCTCTATGCAACTACTCCCTGCAGTAGAGGGCGAGAACTAATCGGCTCGAGAACCCTGGCTCGGTCAGAACCAACGGGTCTCACGCAGGACCGATCGATCTCCAAGGCGACCGATCGCCGAAGCAGCGAAACCGACACGACGATCCGTTGGTTGCCTTTGAAATTGATCAATATGCCTTCGAGGCCCTGCAAAGAATCATTCTCGATTCGTACTCTCTGGCCCACTTCAAGGTAGGGCCAGGGTTCGGCAGTCAGTCCCGACGCAACGACCGTCTGGATCGCAGAAATTTCGGTATCGTCGACAGGCAGCGGTACGCGACCGCGCCCCACTACGGCAATCACACCAGGCGTGATAAGAATCGGAAGGCGATTCTGTGCGTCAAAATTGCAAAAGACGTAACCCGGGAAAAGAGGTGCGTTCGCTTCGCGAAACTGACCGTTTGCCCGCTTCTTTGTCTTATAGGTCGGTAGAAACGTCTGGTAGCCCTTGCCAGAAAGGAGCACCGCTGTCGAACTCTCCCAGCGAGTCCTTACCTGCAGCGCATACCATTTCTGGATTTCGGTTCCGATTGTCATCGGGGTTGGGGAGCTCCTGTCGAACCTCTGAGTCTTGCTTCTTCCAAGTGTGAGTAGGCTACCGCCATTGACCTCACACCTGCAGCCACCCTACCTGTCGCAAGCAGCCTGCCAGAGTTCTACCGGGAAACACCTTTGGGCGGGCACGACCATTGCATGCCTAAGCATAGAGAAACAAGCGATTTAGTGGAGCATGGCAGAATCGAGTTCCGTGGAGCAACGGTAGTCCACAACTCGTTGAGTGAAAAGTCTTGCCATGATTTGCCAAGCCGTTTCCCCAAAGGACATATCCTTACTGTTTCCAGTGTCGCTACCGAACTGTGATTAGATGGCGTGTAACTCTTTCTTTAAAAACATGTTACAGAGGGCGAACAGGTGGCTTCCGGTGTTCTCGATCACCGATTCAGACGCCGAATTTCGCCAAGCGGATGTGTCAATTCGCGGCCATCTCCGCAGGCATTTGCTTGGTTGGAAAAGAACTATTTAGGTGCAGCCCTTAAGTCGTTGCGGATGTATCTCTGCTCGTAGCCTTGGTAGTAATAATACGAGCCGTACATATGAGACTCTTGCACAGCGTTGAGCACGACCCCCGCCACATTTCTCCCCTGCATTTCTTGGCAGGCTCGCTGAACTGTCGAGCTGGGCGTCGACCCCGCTCGCACCACAAAGAGCACAGCGTCGCAGAGATTAGCCAAAATCGTCGCGTCCGCTACCGGCAGGCACGGCGGCGAGTCCAATATCACCCAATCGAAAACAGGCGTGACCCGCTCAAGCAGCGCCTTTAAGCGCCCGTTGGAGAGCAGTTCGCTTGGGTTGGTGACTTCGTTTCCACCCGCAATGAAGCAGAGATTCCCCTCTTGGCCATGCTGAATCACTGCCATTTCATCCGCTTCACCACGCAAGTAATCTGTCAGACCAGGTGCGGGGGGCGCGCCGAGCACCATATGGACTCGCGCGCAGCGTAGATCAGCGTCGATTATCAGCGCCCGACGGTCCGGCTGCCGAACAATCGCTTGAGCAAGATTCGCGACTGTAAATGTCTTTCCCTCACCCGGCACCGAGCTTGTGACCAATAGTGTCCGTAGTGGTTGACTGCTCCGAAGTTGATACAGCCGCGAGCGCAATGTTCGGAATTGCTCCGCCCCATGGGAGCTCAGGGTTGGATTCGAGAAGACATTGACATTCGGGTCCGGATGCCATTCCGAGCGCACACAGTGCTCTCGAAGATCGTCGAACCTCAGGTACTCAGCAGCTTGGCCATTTCCAGGAGCGCGCTCAGCTGCCGGCGGTGTCACGGCAACTGGCACGGTTTCCATCCATTCGGGCACGTGCGTGATTTCCGTTTTCGGCGGTGCGACTACATCCGTCGCGCCGCCCGACGCTCGTTCCTGTTCGGCTTTCTTCAGAGCTTCGTGAATCCGGCTCATGACTTCCTTTCGCGAGATGGTTCCGCGCTCAATTGACGCAGGCGCCCGAGCAACTCATCCAGGTTCTCAAGCAACGCTTGTGTGTTAGCAGATTTCTGAGCCGCAGGCAGGGGGCTGGGTGCAGCGACTGGGGAAATCTCATCAAGCTGAAACTCCCTCGCCACTTCCTCCACAAGATGAGCTGGGACAGGTCGCAAGGTATCTACATACGCGTTAATCATCGAATGCTCGCAAAGCAAATTCACAACGCGCGGAATTCCGCGGGAATAGATATGCACCGTCTGGATAGCCTCTTTCGAGAAAATCGGCTCGCCGTTTGCACCAGCGATCCTTAGGCGCTCCGCGATATAGCCAAAAGTCTCCTCGAGAGATAACGGCGCCGTGCGGCAACGCAGCGTGATTCGCTGCCGGAGTTGGCGCAATTGCGGGATCTTCAGCTTTTCTTCCAATTCCGGCTGTCCGGTCAACACGATCTGTAGGAGCTTCTCTGTGGAGGTCTCCAAGTTCGTGAGCAGGCGTATTTCCTCGAGAACTTCAGGAGAGAGATTCTGCGCCTCGTCGACTATCAACGCCGCCGTCTCTCCAGCGCGATACCGCTCGAGCAGCCATGTGTTGAGCCGGAGCAGGACTTGACTTTTCTCCCGTGAATCGCATGGAATCTCAAAATCCGCCATCATGTAATCGAACAGGTGGTTCACTTCCAACTGCGAGTTGAATATATAGGCAGTCGCCACACGCTGGCCCCTCAGCCAATCCAGCAGCCGGTTAAGAAGCGTCGTCTTCCCTGTGCCGACTTCCCCGGTCAACAGAATGAAACCCTTCCGGTTCTGAATTCCGTAGGTCAGCCCGGCCAGCGCTTCCTGAATCTGCCTCGTCATGTAGAGGTAGCGGGGATCTGGATTTACATTGAAAGGGCTCTCTCGGAGCCCAAAGAATCGTTGGTACATTGTCTTGTTAGGCTCGTGCGCTCAATCTGAAATCGGGATCCGTCGCCGGTCGAAGAGACTTGCTGTTCAACTTCTTGCTGCTCAGAGGCTCGATCACTGGGACCATTGCAAGTACCGGCAATCGAAGCGCAAATTCGACGTCGCGTTCCGTCTTCAGAGAGGTATCTTGCTTCTCCAGCAGGAACGTAATCCCAAGGCCGAGAGCCAGTCCTCCGCCCAATCCGCCGAGCGCGAACAGCGGGCGATTCGGAAACGAAGGCCTCTCCGGCAAATTGGCGGGATCGAGAACGCGGAACTGCTCTCCTTGTAGATTCTTGCTCAAGTCTACCGACATCTCCGAGGCTTGCTGTTTCTTGAGCAAGTCATTGAATGAATCCAAAGCAGTTTGATAACCGCGAGTCAGTTCCTTGTACTGCTGCTCGACTTGAGGGCTCTGTTGGACCCGGCTCTGATAGAGCTTGATCTCCTGCCTGATCTGCTCCTGCTCTCGGGTCTTCTCGGCGATCAGTTGGTCGGCGGTGCGGACTTGGGCTCGCCACTGCGTGATTTGCGCGGGCTCGACCGTTGGCTTTTGCGCTGCGGCTTGGTCCGTCGTGCTCTTGACGCTTTCGCTCTCTGCAATTTTCTTTTGCAGGGCGGCGACGTCAGCTTTGGCCTTGATCACATCCGGATAGTCGTCGGTATATCTGGCTTGGAGACTGGCGAGCTGCGCCTGCTGCGCGACGAGTTGCTGTTCAAGTGTTTCCGGGTTGTGGCCACCCTGCGACGCCTGCCACGCGGCAATCTGCTGCGTCAGCATGGATTCAGCGAAGCCTTTGTCCTGTTGTGCGCGCGCGAGTGCTTGGTTTGCAGCATCGAGCTGCGATGTTAGACCAGTCAGCAGATTCAGATTTGTCGTCTCATCGTCGGGCAGAGAACCCATGTAGCGGCTCTTGAATGCAGCCAGCTTGGCGTCCTGCGCATCCAGATCGGCCTTTGCTTCCGCCAATTGTTGGGACAAGAATTGCGTTGTCTGCTCCGAATGTTGTTCCTGAATCCCGAGGCTTTCCTCGATGAACATCGAAGTGATCGCCGTGCACACCCCTTGCGCAGTTCTCGGGTTGTCCAGGGTCACGCTGACATAGAACCCCGGCAAATCTCGGGCGCCAGTCTCGGCCATGGGCTGCACCGGAGTCACGTCGATGGTTTTTTGCAACCGCCCGACCAAATCATCCATAGATGCTCTTTGAACGTCGTCTGAGTACAACCCGAACTGACGGATGATTGGCTCCAGCCGCGACCGACTCAGAATCTGAGATTTCATACTGGCCAGCCGTTCGCTCACGCTCGTCACATCAATTTGTGGGACAATCGTCGACGGCACGCTCGGCGGCTCCACCAAGACAAGCGTTTGCGACTTGTAACGATTCGGAAGAACCTTTGAAACTCCATACGCGAGGGACGGGCCGACGAGCGCCAGGACCAGAATGAGAACCCATCGGCGTCGAAACATTGCGATGTAATCGGCCGGCGTCAATTCACGTTGGCGTGTTGCTTCGCTTTGCATCGGATCTCCCGTCGCCCTCGTTACCATTCACCCACTAGAACAACAGCGGACGCTCGTGCCACCCTACCCCTATCGAAATCATATGTCGTATCACGTCGCTCCCACACGTCGGACCGATACAAAACGTGGAATTCGAGGTCTGATACTGCATTTGGTATGAGAACGTAAGTCCCAGAGCCCGTCCCATCGGATGCGCAAAACTGGCACCCGCGAACCAGTAATCGTACGTCTGATTCGACGTCGTTGTGCCCGTGATCGCCACGCCTTCATTTCGTGAGTAGCCAGTTGTAATGCCGCTTGAGAATGCTTTCGAAACTTTGCGTCTTACTGAGCCCGTCACAATGTCACTGAGTGAACCGGCGAGCAGGCCTGACCCACCACCTTCGCCGTGATTGTAACTGAGGCTCAACGAGTTTCGGTTCGGCTGCCACTGGAGCTCGGTGTTGAGCGACCAAAAGACTTGCGTAAAGTTCATCGCTGCACCCAATCCGCCGCCCTCAGACCCGGCATTGCCGTTAATAGGTATGCGAGAGATAACAACCTGCGGGCCCGCGGCCACCTGGAAGGCAAGGCGTCCGGTCACGCGCCTCCCATACGAAACCTGCACCGTGTGGTCGTCGATGGACTGGTTGAAGTTGCTGTAGCGAAACCCGCTAAATGTGTAGAACATGGCTAGCGTGTCTTTGCGAGTCACCTGGTAGTTATAGCCACCGCGGAAACTGAAATTCTTGTAGTCGAGTAGGTCGCTGTCAAAGTAATGTAGCAGCGAGTACGCGCCTACAAAAGTGAGCGATGTGCGGGGTGTCAAGAACGTGTCCAACTCCGTTGCAAACGAATTATCGAGATTTTGGCCATACCCGGTCAGAAGTGATTGCCCGGGTACAAATGTGTTGCCCAATCCTAAGGGCGGGCCGCCGGGAAGCACATTCCCCCCGAGCCCAGCGAATCCGAACGATGATTCCGGCAGGTAATTGAGGCTGTCAAAAAAGGACAGAGATGAACGCCGAAAGCCGAACTTATCCGCGAAACTTAATTCTTGCACGATGCCATTGCTGATGCCCGTGTAGTTCGAAAACATTCCGCCCGACGTGTAGCTCAAAGTCATGTCGTTGCTGCCGGACGTGCGATGGACGTCGACTCCTCCTGACACGGATGTCCATGCTCCCCAGCCAGCGCTGTTGGACGTTTCCAATGCATTGGAATCGGCCGTCGCAGAAACGTCGAAGCGCGGCTGCCAATAGCTGCGCGTGGTTGGGGTTCCCAGTGAAAGGTATTGGGCCCCTGACAACGCGTGCGTGTCGGGTGCCAACTCCTGCGGCTCTTCATCTTGATCGTAGCCTGCAGCCGACGCGAGCGGCGAACGGTAAGCCGGAATCGGCCCCGAAGACTGGTCGGCCGACCGCTGGTCGCCTTGTTGCCCCTGCTGGGCCAACGATGCTGGCGCGGCCAGTGCAATCACACAGAAGCTAATGCAAACTGCACTTTTCTGCGCGAACATCATCACGGCACCACGATCGTATCGCCGGCCTTCAGCACGATGTTCTCGTCAGGCCGCTTGCCGGAAATTACGTCTTTGTAATTGAACGGGTATTTCACCTGTTTTCCGTTCTCAATCCGAAACATGTAGATCTTTTTCAAATTCGCGAACTGTGTGAAGCCTCCAGCCGAAGACAATGCCTGCAGGAAAGTCATGTCAGGTAACAGTGGGTAGGCACCGGCGCGATTCACCTCACCCATGATGTACACGCGTTGACTGTTGATTTGCGTCACGATCACGGTCACTTGCGGATCGGTTACAAATTTCTTTAGGCTCGTCGTGATCGACTCCGCCAATTGCGTCGGAGTCAGCCCCGCCGCCTGCACGTCATTCAGCAACGGCAGAGAAATCTTGCCGTCGGGCCGGACTGGAACGACGCGAGTTAATTCAGCTTCCTTCCAAACGCTAATATCGAGCACGTCCTGTGAGCCTATGACGTAATTCGGATCTTGCGCTGCCGACTTCTGCGACGCATCGCTCGAGTTCGTCGCCGGACTTACAGGGCTCGGTTGATACTCGCTCTTCTGCGCCCACACTGGAACTACGGTGATCGCCAGCGCGAGCACGGCTATTCGCTGAATCTGTTTCAACATCACTTTCTCCAATCCCGCTAGTTCGCTTCTGGTTCCTCAAATCCAATCTGTTTCAATTTGTAGAGCAGCGACTTGTAGCTGATCTGTAGCTCCTGTGCGGCTCGCTTGCGATTCCACCGCGTCCGCGTCAGCGCCTTCATGATCAGCTCGCGTTCGGCTTCGCGCGATGCGGCTCGTGCCGCCACCTTCAGCGAGTAGCTTCCGCTCGCGGACGGCCTCGCCTGCCTGGCCTCTGAAACGATTGCGTGGAGATCCGCCAGTGCGAGCTGCTCATCACCGAGCGCCACGATTTTCTTGATCACATTTTCGAGCTCGCGAATATTTCCCGGCCAGGGATGATCCATAAACGTGCTGATAGTCCCGGAACTCAACGAAGGTCGCTCGCGTCCAAATTGGGCCGCATGCTTTGTGAGAAAGGATTCGGCCAACGCTGGAATATCTTCCTTGCGATCGCGCAGCGCGGGCAGGCGGATGCACACACCGTTGATTCTGTAATACAGTTCGCTTCGAAAGCGCCCGGCGCGCACTTCTTGATCGAGGTTTCGGCTCGTCGTTGAAATGACTCTGGCCTTGAGTACACCGCGGCTCCGGGCAGCATCTCCATCGGGCAGCGCGCCAAGCAAGCTGCGCTGGCACGCGATGTCCAAATCGCTGATTTCGTCGAATAGTACAGTCATGCGTTCGCGGACTTTTCCATCGTTCTTCGCGCTTGAATCAATTCCCAATTCAGCATGAAGCGCAGCTGGGTTCATCGAGGAGCAGGCGATCCGTGTGAGAGGCTCGTCGCCGTTTTGCGACAGACGGTGAATTCGATTCGCAAACATCTCCTTGCCGGTCCCGCTCTCTCCGACAAGTAGGACGGGCAGGTTCGTTCGGGCAATCTCCGCGATGACACCCTCGAGGGTGTAGATGGCGGGACTTGTGCCTGCGACCCATGTCGCGTCATTCTCCTGGACGATTAGTTCACCCACTTGCTCAGTCATCGATACGAGGTCTTTCTTCAGCTCGCGCGAGTCCCCCCGGCCTGGCGCGGACCGGTTCGACCCAGATTCCCGTATCCGAAGTTTGCAATGCGGTTGCCAGCGCCATCCGTCAATACCTGTGGGCTCAAAATTGATTGAACCTCTGTAGAATCAATGGCATGCAGCAATTCGTAGCTGGGTCGACAATCAGTGGAAGTGAGAGGGCTGACCCACTGACCTTCCACCAAGTGGCAAAATATTTGACCTTGCCGCCTAGTAGACTAAGCGCCGGTCGAGAGTCGCTAGATCGTCGTCATCGCAAGTTTTAGCTCGCTCCTCACATCATGGGGCGGGCAATACGTAGGAGGTAACCGCCTCAAATGTGGAAGAATTCTTCCACTGCAAGAGCCGCCAGGGCTGACATTTGCAGCAATTCAGAAAGGCAACGCGAAGAATCTGGAACGCGACGGTTGGCTGGCAGGTCTCCTGTTATGAATCGCTTGTGAGAACGACCACGCTAATACGCCCGAGCGTTGCCGCCGAACGGACGATTGCGTTAAGGCTGGTACACTGCTTGCGCCGGGACTCCCGACCCTTTTTCAGGAGAGGCATGTTTCGAGCCAGCAAGCTATCGGTTAGAGTTGGTCTGGTGCTGGTGCTGTGCATGGCGACCGGCTGCGCGTTCAGCCCTGAGGCCCGCAAAAAGAGACACCTCGAACGGGCTCACTCCTACTTTGACAAGGGAAAGTACCGCGAGGCGCTGATCGAATACGAGGACGTCATTCAGATCGATTCAAAGTCAAGCGAAGGGCACTTCGGTGTCGCAGAGTGCTTGCTTAGAGAGTCCGACATTCCCCACGCCTACCAGGAACTCCTAAAGGCAGTCGACGCTGATCCCTCGAATTGGAAGGCTCAGTTAACTCTCGGTAACTTGCTGCTTGCCGGCCACCACAACGCCGAAGCGCGCGATCGCGCTCAAACAACACTGAAAGGCGATCCTGGAAACGTCGAGGCCCAGACGCTGCTCGCTGCGGCGGATGCCGCGGGAGGCAATCTTTCTCAGTCAATTACCGAGGCTGACACGGCACTTCAGATGGATCCTAACCGCTCCGCTTCCTACCTGCTGATGGCCGAACTGAAAGAACGAGCGAAGGATTTGTCCGCCGCCGAACAGAATTACGAAAGGGCCGTTGCGCTCGACCCGAAATCAGTCCCAACGCTCCTCGCCTTCGGTGCCTTCTATGTCCGGCAGCAGAACTGGATGGACGCGCAAAAGCAAATCCAGGCTGCAATCACCGCGGCCCCGCAAGATCCTGCGCCGCGCGCGGTTCTCGCCCAGCTTTATCTCGACCAAGGTCACAAGGACATGGCCGAGCAAGTCTTGCGCGACGCCAGCTCTACCATCACCGACAATTCTGCCGGTTACCGAATGCTCGCTGAATTCTACGCAGCTCAAGGCCAATTCGACCAGGCCGCCACGGAGTTCGCCTCGTTGCACGAGCGCCATCCGAAAGACGTCGTCGTCTCGAGAATGTACATCGACGTCCTGTTGCACCAAAACCGCTTGGACGACGCCTCTGCCCTTACGGATGCCTTGCTGAAGGATTCTCCCGCCGATCCAGAGGGTTTGACATATCGGGGCGAAATCCTGACGCGCCAAGGCAAAGTCACCGATGCCATCCCTGTGCTCGAGTCGGCTGTGAAGAATGCTCCCAACAATCCGATGGCTCACTATCAACTCGGAGTCGCGTACGCGGCGAACGCGAATCTCGGTCAGGCCCAATCGGAATGGCAGCAGGCTGCGCGCCTGCGGCCCGGGATGGTTGAGCCGCAACGGGCGCTCGCGACGCTTGCCGCGCGCAAGGGCGACGTGAATTCGCTCGTCGCGAGCAGTGAACAACTGATTCGAATCGAACCGCACTCTTCAGAGGGTTTCGCATTCCACGCGAAAGCTCTTCTGCTCAAAGGTGACAAAGCGGGTGCCGAAGCCGATCTGAAAAAAGCGATGGAAGTCGCACCGCAGGACTCGGCTCCGCTTGTACAGATGGGCGAGTTGCGCGTTGCCGAAAAACAGCTCGACGAAGCCGCAAAATTCTATTCCCAAGCTCTCGCGCTCAATCCATCTGCATCGGATGCCCTGGCAGGACTTGTCAACATCGATCTCCAGCGCAAGCAGCCTGCGCAGGCCCTGCAGCGCGTGCAAGCGCAGATCGCGCGCGTGCCGCAAAGCAGCGCGTTCTACCTGCTCCTCGGACAAGTCGAGCTTCGCAACAAGGACATAGCCAAAGCGGAAGAGGCGTTTCAAAAGGCCACCGAGCTCGACAAGAACAATGTGATGGCTTTCATGTTTCTCGCGAACGCGGAAGCCTCCCAAGGATCGGTCGACCAGGCCATCGCGAACTACCAGCGCGCGATCCAGGACAATCCAAAAGACGTCCGGCTATATGTATTCCTCGGGAACCTCTTTGAAGCGCGCGGCAATTGGCAGCAGGCGCAGGACGAATTTCAAAAAGCGTTACAGGTCCAGCCTGATTATCCTGTGGCTGCCAACAATCTCGCCTATCAGATGCTCGAACACGGCGGCAACGTGAACGTCGCTCTTTCACTCGCGCAGACGGCTCGCAGAGGCTTGCCCGATCTTCCAAACTCGGCTGACACTCTCGGCTGGGCTTACTACTATCAGGGCGCCTACAGTTCTGCTGTCAGCACCCTGCAGGAAGCCGTAAACGCCAATCCCCAGAATCCTACCTACCACTATCACCTTGGGATGGCCTACGAGAAGTCCGACAACTACGCGATGGCAAGAAAGGAGCTTGAGGACACGCTTAAGATCAGCCCTAACTTTACCCACGCCGACGAAATCCGCAAAATCCTCTCGAACTCTCCCGCCACGAATTAGCCCGATTCGCCGCGACCCGTTCGCAAGACTCTAGACGGCTCGTGCCACTTCGTCAATCAAGACGGCTTGCCTCCGAGGCTCCACGGCCACCCCATCGCGAAAGGCAACAAGCGCCCCGGAAGCTGCCGACACGCGATCTCCCGGAACTAGAATCCCCACAAGATTGAGCGGATCGGCTGCCGAGACGGTGACAATTTCATCTCGCGGTCCGTCGGAGCGGCTCGCTCGCAAAGATTCTACCGCCACCGGCAACGCAAATTGCTCACCCAAAAAGCCGCTGACGAATCTACCGCCCCGGATTTCTCCACGATCTTCTAATCTTCGCAGGGCAATGAGCACTTCGCGCCATCGCGGCAGCAGGCTCTCACGCGTCAAGAGTTCACGGAAAACGACACCATAGCGACCAAGAAGCATGCGGCAAA
>Ga0335079_10004294_pt1 | contig 16376 bp, 26 predicted proteins | sample Lox_Sample_33_FD_206719 | JGI IMG/M metagenome (GOLD analysis project Ga0335079, IMG submission 206719) | Soil microbial communities from Loxahatchee National Wildlife Refuge, Florida, United States - Lox_Sample_3.3 | ecosystem: Environmental > Terrestrial > Soil > Wetlands | place: USA... | reverse complement strand
AAGCGGACCAGCCACATCACAGTCATCGTCTCGGACGAGACCAACGGAAGGACCCGCTAGTGGGGCAGAAGGTGAACCCGCACGGGTTCCGGCTGGGCATCACCACCGACTTCAAGAGCCGGTGGTATGCCGACAAGCTGTACAAGGATTACGTCGCCGAGGACGTGGCGATCCGCCGGATGCTGCAGCGCGGCATGGAACGGGCCGGCATCTCCAAGGTGGAGATCGAGCGCACCAGGGACCGGGTCCGGGTGGACATCCACACGGCGCGGCCCGGCATCGTCATCGGGCGGCGCGGCGCCGAGGCCGACCGGATCCGCGGTGACCTGGAAAAGCTCACCGGCAAGCAGATCCAGCTGAACATCCTCGAGGTCAAGAACCCCGAGATCGACGCCCAGCTGGTCGCCCAGGGCGTGGCCGAGCAGCTGTCGAGCCGGGTGTCGTTCCGGCGCGCGATGCGCAAGGCCATGCAGACGGCCATGAAGGGCGGCGCGCGCGGGATCCGGGTGCAGTGCTCGGGCCGGCTCGGCGGCGCGGAGATGTCGCGGTCGGAGTTCTACCGCGAGGGGCGGGTGCCGCTGCACACGCTGCGCGCCGACATCGACTACGGCTTCTACGAGGCGCGCACCACGTTCGGCCGGATCGGCGTGAAGGTCTGGATCTACCGCGGCGAGGCGCCGGCCACCCGCGCCGAGCGTGAGGCGCAGCAGGCGGCGCTGCGGGCCGGCCAGCGGCGTGACCGCGACCGTCCGCCAGCCCGCCGCCGCCGTGGCGGCGACGGGCCGGGGGGGCCGGGTGGCCAGGGACCGGAAGACACGCCGCGCTCCGGCGGCGGCGAGCCGGTCGCGACCGTGGCCGAGGAGGGCTGAGGCATGCTCATCCCGCGCAGGACCGCGCACCGCAAGCAGCACCGGCCGGACCGGCACGGCAAGGCCAAGGGCGGCACCCGGGTGGCGTTCGGCGAGTACGGCATCCAGGCGCTGGAGCACGCGTACGTGACCAACCGCCAGATCGAGGCCGCCCGGATCGCGATGACCCGGCATATCCGCCGCGGCGGGAAGGTGTGGATCACCATCTACCCGGACCGGCCGCTGACCAAGAAGCCCGCCGAGACCCGGATGGGCTCCGGCAAGGGATCGCCGGAATGGTGGATCGCCAACGTCAAGCCCGGGCGGGTCATGTTCGAGCTGTCCGGGGTCGCCGAGCCGGTGGCCAGGGAGGCGCTGCGCCGGGCGCAGCACAAGCTCCCCATGAAGACCCGATTCGTCAAGCGTGAGGTGGGTGAAGCCTGATGTTCGAGCACAAGCTCCCCATGCTCTGTTTGCTGCACAGGCCCGAATTCGTCAAGCGTGAGGTGGGTGAAGCCTGATGTTCGAGCACAAGCTCCCCATGCTCTGTTTGCTGCACAGGCCCGAATTCGTCAAGCGTGAGGTGGGTGAGGCGTGATGGCTAAGGGCCTGGTCGCCGCTGACCTGCGGACCTCCACCGAGGAGGAACTCGACACCAAGCTGGCCGAGGCCAAGACGGAGCTGTTCAACCTCCGTTTCCAGGCCGCGACCGGGCAGCTGGAAAGCCACGGCCGGCTGCGCGCCGTCCGCAAGGAGATCGCCCGCATCTACACGGTGAAGCGCGAGCGTGAGCTTGGCATCGTGACCATCGCCGAGGAGGCGGAAGACAGTGAGTGAGGAGCAGGGCGGCGCGCCTGGCCGCGCCGGCCGGGGCTACCGCAAGATCCGCGAGGGCTACGTCGTCAGCGACAAGATGGACAAGACCGTCGTGGTCGTCGTCGAGGACCGGGTGAAGCACCCCAAGTACGGCAAGGTCATCCGCCGCACCAAGAAGTACAAGGCACACGACGGCGAGAACGCCTGCGGCGTCGGCGACCGCGTCCGGCTCATGGAGACCCGGCCGCTGTCGGCGACCAAGCGCTGGCGGGTCGCTGAAATCCTGGAGAAGGCCAAGTAGGACACGGCGGTCCCGGACCGCCACGCCCCCACGAGAACCACCCAAGCACCCGCCAGGCCCGCGCAGGCCGGCGTCAAGAAGCAGGAGTTGACGTGATCCAGCAGGAGTCGCGGCTCAAGGTCGCCGACAACACCGGAGCCAAGGAGCTGTTGTGCATCCGGGTGCTCGGCGGCTCCGGCCGGCGATACGCGGGCATCGGCGACGTCATCGTCGCGACGGTGAAGGACGCCCTTCCCGGCGCGGGCGTGCGCAAGGGCGACGTGGTCAAGGCCGTGGTGGTGCGCACCCGCAAGGAACGCCGCCGGGTGGACGGCTCCTACATCCGCTTCGACGAGAACGCGGCCGTCCTCATCCGCGACGGCGGTGACCCGCGCGGGACCCGCATCTTCGGCCCGGTCGGCCGCGAGCTGCGTGAGAAGCGGTTCATGCGGATCATCTCGCTCGCCCCGGAGGTGCTGTGATGGCGAAGAAGACGCAGGCGGCCCGCAAGCCAGCCGCGATGAAGATCAAGAAGGGCGACACCGTGGTGGTGCTGGCCGGCCGTGACCGTGGCCGGGAGGGCAAGGTCATCGTCGCCTACCCGTCCCGCCAGCGGGTGCTTGTCCAGGGCGTCAACATCATCCGGAAGAACACCAAGGTCAACTTCCAGGGTGCGCGGGGTGCCAAGGAGGGCGGCATCGTCACCCAGGAAGCGCCGATCCACGTGAGCAACGTCGCGCTGGTCGACCCGGACACCAAGAAGCCGGCCCGGGCCGGGTACCGGGTCGAGGAGGCCGACGGGAGCCAGACCAAGGTCCGGATCTCGCGCACGAGCGGTAAGGACGTCTGATGACAGCAACAACGGAACAGGTGGCCGCCGGGCACGTCCGGCCGCGCCTGAAGGAGCGCTACCAGGCGGAGATCGCCCCCGCGCTGCGGGAGGAGTTCGGCTACGCCAACGTGATGCAGATCCCCGGGCTGGCCAAGATCGCGGTCAACATGGGGGTCGGCGAGGCGGCGCGCGACGCCAAGCTCATCGAGGGCGCGGTGCGGGACCTGGCCATCATCACCGGCCAGCGGCCCGCCGTGGCCCGGGCGAGGAAGTCGATCGCCCAGTTCAAGCTCCGCGAGGGCATGCCGATCGGCGCCCACGTGACCCTGCGCGGCGACCGGATGTGGGAGTTCCTCGACCGGCTGCTCACGCTGGCGCTGCCCCGGATCCGTGACTTCCGGGGCCTGAACGACCGGCAGTTCGACGGCCGGGGGAACTACACGTTCGGCCTCACCGAGCAGCTGATGTTCCACGAGATCAACCCAGACCAGGTGGACCGCCAGCGCGGAATGGACGTGACCGTGGTCACGACCGCCACCACCGATGACGAGGGCCGTTCGCTGCTGCGCCGGCTCGGATTCCCGTTCAAGGAGAACTGACCAGTGGCGAAGAAGGGGCTCGTCGTCAAGGCGAACCGCAAGCCGAAGTTCAAGGTGCGCGGGTACACCCGGTGCTCGCGATGCGGGCGCCCGCGGGCGGTGTACCGGAGGTTCGGGCTGTGCCGGATCTGCTTCCGGTCCATGGCCCACCGGGGCGAGCTGCCCGGCATCACCAAGTCCAGCTGGTAGCCGCCCGCATGCAGCCAGCACCACCCGCCCGGGTGCCCACCCGGGCAACGACCAACCTGGGCACCACCCGGTGCCCACCGACCACGCCGCAGGTCCGCAGGGAAACCGCGGTGAGGAGGGCCATCAGGCCATGACGATGACCGACCCGATCGCAGACATGCTGACCCGTCTGCGCAACGCCAACGCGGCATACCACGACACGGTGGGCATGCCCTGCTCCACGATCAAGATTCACATCGCGGAGATCCTCCAGCAGCAGGGCTACATCGCCGGCTGGCGTGTCGAAGATGCCGAGGTCGGCAAGAACCTCGTGATCACGCTCAAGTACGGGCCGACCCGTGAGCGGTCGATCGCCGGCCTCAAGCGGGTGTCCAAGCCCGGGCTGCGCGTGTACGCGAAAAAGGACAACCTGCCGCGGGTGCTCGGCGGTCTTGGCATCGCCATCATCTCCACCTCCGGTGGCCTGCTGACCGACAGGCAGGCGGTCAAGCGCGGCGTGGGCGGGGAAGTCCTCGCCTACGTCTGGTGAGGAGACGGCGATGTCACGTATCGGACGAATGCCGGTGACGATCCCCAGCGACGTCGACGTCACCATCAACGGCCGCGAGGTCACCGTCACCGGGCCCAAGGGGAAGCTCTCGCTCGAGGTGGCCGAGCCCATCGAGGTGGCCCAGCGCGACGGGGTCATCACCGTGACCAGGCCCAACGACGAGGGCAACGTCCGGGCGCTGCACGGCCTGTCCCGGTCGCTGGTGGCGAACATGGTCACCGGGGTGACCGAGGGCTACCGCAAGACGCTGGAGATCGTCGGCGTGGGCTACCGGGTGCAGGCCAAGGGCCCCAACCTGGAGTTCTCCCTCGGCTTCAGCCACCCGGTGACCGTCAGCCCGCCAGAAGGGATCACGCTGCGGGTCGAGACGCCCACCCGGCTGGTGGTCGAGGGGATCGACAAGCAGCAGGTGGGCGAGGTCGCCGCCAACATACGCAAGCTCCGCAAGCCCGACCCGTACAAGGGCAAGGGGCTGCGGTACTCCGGCGAGCACATCCGCCGCAAGGTCGGGAAGGCTGGGAAGTAAGACATGGCTGCTACCAGGACCAGGGCGCACGGGCACACCGCCGCGCGGACGTCTTCGCGGGCGCGGCGGCACCTGCGCGTCCGCAAGAAGGTCAGCGGCACGGGCGGCCGCCCCCGGCTGGCCGTCAAGCGGTCGGCCCGGCACATCTTCGCCCAGCTGGTCGACGACGGCACGGGCAAGACGCTCGCAGCAGCGTCTACCCTGGACTCCGGCATCCGGGACGCTGGCGGCGACAAGACGGCCAAGGCGCGGCAGGTGGGAGAGCTCCTGGCCCGCCGCGCCCAGGAGGCCGGCGTCGCCGCCGCGGTGTTCGACCGCGCAGGCTACGCCTATCACGGCCGCGTCGCCGCACTCGCGGAGGCGGCACGGGAAGGCGGGCTGAAGCTGTGAGCTCTCTCGCCTGCGTCAACACTGGAAGGACATTCTGATGGCAGCGACTCCGCGGCGCGGCAGCGGCGGCGGCGAGCGGCGGGACCGCCGCGACGACCGCCGGGGCGGGGCCGACAAGGGCACCACCTACCTGGAGCGGGTGGTGACCATCAACCGCGTGGCCAAGGTGGTGCAGGGCGGCCGGCGGTTCAGCTTCACCGCGCTGGTCGTCGTGGGTGACGGCAACGGCATGGTCGGCGTCGGCTACGGCAAGGCCAAGGAGGTGCCCGCCGCGATCGCCAAGGGCGTCGAGGCGGCCAAGAAGCACTTCTTCCGGGTGCCCCGCATCGGCGGCACGATCCCGCACACGGTGCAGGGGGAGGAGGCGGCCGGCGTGGTGCTGCTCAAGCCCGCGAGCCCCGGGACCGGGGTGATCGCCGGCGGCCCGGTGCGCGCGGTGCTGGAGTGCGCGGGCATCAGCGACGTGCTCTCACGCTCACTGGGGTCGTCGAACCCGATCAACGTGGTGCACGCCACGGTGGCCGCGCTGAAGAGCCTCAACCGCCCGGAGGAGATCGCGGCCCGGCGCGGGCTGCCGATCGAGGATGTGGCGCCCGCGGCCATGCTGCGCGCTCGCGCGGCAGCAGCCGCGGCCGCAGCGGGCAACAGCTGACCGGGAGCAGGGCAATGGCACAGTTGAAGGTAACCCAGACCAGGTCGCGGATCGGCGGCACCGCCCAGCAGCGCGCCTCACTGCGCTCGCTGGGGCTGAAGCGGATCGGTGACGTGGTCGTCAAGGACGACCGGCCCGAGTTCCGGGGCATGATCCAGGCGGTGCGCCATCTGGTCACCGTCGAGGAGGTGGACTGAGCATGGCAGGCGCGGGCAAGGACCGCGACGGGGCCATGGCCGGCACCGGTGGTGGCAAGGGCCTGAAGCTCCACCACCTCCGCCCGGCCCCGGGCGCCCGCACGGCGCGGACCAGGGTGGGCCGCGGCGAGGGGTCCAAAGGCAAGACCGCCGGCCGCGGCACCAAGGGCACCAAGGCCCGTGGCCAGGTGGCGACGGCATTCGAAGGCGGCCAGATGCCGCTGCACCGCCGGGTGCCGAAGCTCGGTGGGTTCTCCAACCTGCGGTTCAAGACCACATACCAGATCGTCAACACCGGGCGGCTCACCGAGCTGTTCCCCGACGGCGGCGACGTCACCCCCGACAGCCTGGTCGCCAAGGGCGCGGTGCGGGCCGGCGAGCTGGTCAAGGTGCTGGGCAACGGTGAGGCCGGGGCGGCGTGGCGGGTCAGCGCGCACGCCTTCTCCGCCACCGCGAAGGAGAAGATCACCGCTGCCGGGGGAACCGTCACGCAGCTCTGAGGGACCGCCGAAGTGATCACTGGCCATCACGGCCACCGCGCCGCTCCCGGGAAGCCCGAGCCGGCTTCCCGGGCAGCTCGCGCAGGTGCTGCCGCCGCGGGCTGGCTGTTACAGTGCAGCGAGCGCGTTACACTGCGGCGGCCACCCTTGTGCTGACCCATCGATGTGAGGACGACGCATGCTGACCGCGTTCCTCCGGGCGTTCCGGACGCCAGACCTGCGCCGGAAGCTGCTCTTCACCGTCGCCATGATCGCCGTCTTCCGGCTGGGGGCGGCCCTGCCCACCCCGGGCATCTCGGAGAAGGCCGTCAGCGCATGCATCGGGCTGGCGAACAGCAAGTCCGCCGGCGGCGTCTTCGCCCTGGTCAACCTGTTCAGCGGCGGGGCGCTGTTCAAGCTGTCGGTGTTCGCGCTCGGCATCATGCCCTACATCACCGCCAGCATCATCCTGCAGCTGCTCGCGGTCGTCATCCCGCGGCTGGAAACGCTGCGGCAGGAGGGCCAGGCGGGGCAGGCCAAGATCACCCAGTACACCCGGTACCTCACCGTGGGCCTGGCCATCATGCAGTCCACCGGGATCGTGGCGCTCGCCCGCTCCGGCAACCTGTTCAGCAGCGTCGGCTGCACCCAGCCGCTGATCCCGGACTCCTCGATCTTCACCATCTCCACGATGGTGATCACCATGACCGCGGGCACCGCGGTCATCATGTGGCTGGGTGAGCTGATCACCGACCGCGGCGTCGGCAACGGCATGTCCATCCTGATCTTCACCCAGGTGATCGCCGTCATCCCGGGCGAGATGCAGAACATCCTCAAGAGCCGGGGCCCCTTCACCTTCGGCGTGGTCGTGGCGGTGGGCATCGCCATCGTGGCCTTCGTGGTCTTCATGGAGCAGGCCCAGCGCCGGATCCCGGTCCAGTACGCCAAACGGATGGTCGGGCGGAAGATGTACGGCGGGACCTCGACCTATATCCCGCTGAAGGTGAACCAGGCCGGTGTCATCCCGGTCATCTTCGCCTCGTCACTGCTGTACATCCCGCAGCTGATGAGCACGATCTTCGGGAACCGGACACGCCCGCAGGGCTGGGTCACGTGGATCGACACGTACATGGTCAGGGGCGACTCGGCCATCTACATGCTCTCGTTCTTCGTGCTGATCATCTTCTTCACGTACTTCTACGTTGCGATCACCTTCAACCCGACCGAAGTCGCCGACAACATGAAGAAGTACGGCGGGTTCATCCCCGGCATCCGTCCTGGCCGGCCCACCGCCGAATACCTCAACTACGTGCTCACCCGGCTCACCGCCCCGGGCTCGGCCTACCTGGGTGTCATCGCGCTCATCCCGATGATCGCGCTGGCGCTGGTCGGCGCGACCCAGAACTTCCCGTTCGGGGGCACCAGCATCCTGATCGCGGTGGGAGTCGGGCTGGATACGGTGAAGCAGATCGAGAGCCAGCTCCAGCAGCGCAATTACGAGGGTTTCCTGCGGTAGTGCGTATCGTCCTCGTGGGCCCCCCCGGTGCGGGCAAGGGGACACAGGCCCAGTTCCTCTCGTCGCACCTGTCCATCCCGAAGATCTCGACAGGTGATATCTTCCGGGACAACGTCAGCCACGGCACCTCGCTGGGCCGCCGCGCCCAGGCGTACATGGAGCGCGGCGACCTTGTCCCCGACGAGATCACGATCGCGATGGTCACCGACCGGCTGGCCGACGACGACGCCGCCGCGGGGTTCCTGCTCGACGGGTTCCCCCGCAACGTGCCGCAGGCCGAGACGCTCAAGAAGATGCTGCTGACCTGGGACACCAGGCTGGACGTGGTGCTGGAACTGGTGGTGGACGACGACGAGGTGGTGCGCCGGCTGTCCGGCCGGCGCACGTGCCGGCGGTGCGGGCGGGTGTGGCACGCGACGTTCGACCCGCCGGCCCGGCCCGATAGCTGCGACGACTGCGGCGGTGAGCTGTTCCAGCGTGACGACGACCGCGAGGAGACGATCAGGCACCGGCTCGAGGTCTACCAGCAGCAGACCGCGCCGTTGGTCGCGTTCTACGCCGACGAGGGCATCCTGCTCGGCCTTGACGCCACCGGCCCGGTGGATGAGATCACCGATCGCGCCCTGAACGCTCTGCGCCGGTTCATCCGGTGATGGGGCGGCCCGGCTCGCGGTGGGTACGGTTAAGTCAGGTCCACGGGCACGCCCGGTAGCGATCCGGAGGCACCATGAGGGTAAGGCGTGAGCCAGCCATCGAGGTCAAGACCCCGGTGCAGCTGGCCGCGATGGCCGAGGCGGGGCAGGTGGTCGCGCGCGCCCTGACCGCGGCGGCGGCCGCGGCGGTGCCCGGGACAAGCACCGCCGAACTGGACGCCATCGCCGGCCGCGAGATCCAGGCGGCCGGAGCTACCCCCTCCTTCCTCGGTTATCACGGGTTCCCCGCGACCATCTGCGCCTGCGTCAACGAGGAGATCGTGCACGGCATCCCGCGGGCCACCCGGCTGCTGCGCGACGGCGACGTGGTGTCGATCGACTGCGGGGCGATCGTGGACGGCTGGCACGCCGACGCCGCCCTCACCGTGCCGGTCGGCACGGTCACGGCCAGGCTGGAACGGCTGCTCGCCACCTGCGAGCGGGCGCTGTGGCACGGGCTTGCCGCCGCCCGGCCCGGGGCCCGGCTGGGCGACATCTCCCACGCGGTGCAGCGGTGTGTCCGCGCGGCGGGCAGGTACGGGATCGTCGAGGATTACGGCGGGCACGGCATCGGCAGCGAGATGCACATGGACCCCCCGGTACCCAACCAGGGGCTGCCGGGCCGGGGACCGGTGCTGGCGGAGGGGATGGCGCTGGCCATCGAGCCGCTGCTGGTGCTCGGTGGCCCCGCCACCCGCCTGCTCGACGACGGCTGGACGGTGGTGAGCGAGGACGCCAGCCCGGCCGCTCACTTCGAGCACACGGTGGCGATCACCGCGGACGGCCCGTGGGTGCTCACGGCCGCCGACGGGGGCAGCGAAGGTCTCGCCCGGCTGGCCGGGCAGCCGCCCCGCGAACTGGCACCGTCGAACAGCTGAGGAGGATGCCGATGGCCAGTGACCCCAGGATCCGTGCCTCGGACGCGGACCGCGACCGGACCGCGGCGCTGCTGCGCGAGCACCACGCGGCGGGCAGGCTGACCGCCGATGAGTTCAACGAGCGGCTCGACAAGGCGTACGCGGCCAAGACCCTGGGCGAGCTGGATGAGCTGCTGGTGGACCTGCCGGGGATCGATCTCTACAAGCTTCCCGACGCCTCGCTGGAGCGAGGCCGCCGCGGCGGGTCCGGCCCACCGCCGCTGCCGTGGATGATGGCGCCGGGGCGCCTCACCCCGGCCTGGCGGGCAGCCCTGGGGTCATGGCTCTCGGTGAGCCTGATCGCCTTCTTCGTCTGGCTGCTCTCCGGGCACCCGGGCAACCTGTGGTTCCTGTGGATCGCCGGGCCCTACGGCCTCATCCTGCTGGGCCGGTGGATCAGCGACGATGAGCCGCGCCGCCGCGGCCGCGGCCGCTGACGCCAGGGCGGCCAGCGCCGCGCCAGGGAATACCCGGGTCCCCGCCAGAGTTCGCATAGACAGCCCATCTCGCGTAGACTCTGCTGCGGCCTCTGAGCTGTCCCATGACTGGCTTGTGCGCCGGTGCGGGACAGCCGTTTGCTGGGCCGGCCCGCATCTGGCGACCATGTGTCAGCATGTCCCCAGGCTGCGGGCAGCAGCAGCGGCTATGTGATGGTGAGCGGCAGTACACGATCACGGAAACCACACCTGCGAGCGGTCGCTCATGAACGGCTGCTGGCGGACCGAGCGAAATGCGGAGGATATGCCCAAGAAGGACGGCGCCATCGAGATCGAAGGCACGATCGTGGAGTCACTCCCGAATGCCTTCTTCCGGGTGGAGCTTGACAACGGGCACAAGGTCCTGGCCCATATCAGCGGGAAGATGCGGATGCACTACATCCGGATCCTGCCCGACGACCGGGTCGTCGTGGAGCTGAGCCCCTACGACCTGTCCCGCGGGCGGATCGTCTACCGCTACAAGTAACGGACCAATAGGCAACGGAGCACGGCGGAACCCGCCGCGATTCCCTGAGAAGATGCCCGACATGCGCCGGGGAACGCCGGCGCCAGAGGAGACCACGATGAAGGTCAAGCCGAGCGTGAAGAAGATCTGCAGCAAATGCCGGGTCATCCGCCGGCATGGTCGTGTCATGGTCATCTGCACCGACCCGAGGCACAAGCAGCGCCAGGGCTGAGTGCAAGCCATGTGCACCGCACCCTTACCGGACCTAGGTCCGGTAAGGGGAACCCCCGGAAGGAGGCCGGGGCCCGCCCGGGCAGGGGCGGGGGCGCGGTGTGCCAGACCTCCCGAGCACGAAGGAGAACTGCCCGCAGATGGCACGACTGGTTGGTGTGGACCTCCCGCGCGACAAGCGCCTTGAGGTCGCCCTCACTTACGTATACGGAATCGGCCGCACCCGCGCGCTCGAGACGCTGAAGGCCACCGGCGTCAGTGGCGACATCCGGGTCCACGACCTCACCGACGATGACGTGGTCAGGCTCCGTGACTGGATCGAGGCCAGCTACCGGGTCGAGGGCGACCTGCGCCGCGAGGTGCAGGCCGACATCCGGCGCAAGGTCGAGATCGGCTGCTACCAGGGCATCCGCCACCGGCGGGGGCTGCCTGTGCACGGCCAGCGCACGCAGACCAACGCCCGCACCCGCAAGGGCAGGAAGAAGACCGTGGCCGGCAAGAAGAAGGCCGGGAAGAAGTAGTCCGCGGCACCCGGCGTGACCGGCCGCGAACCGATGACCTCCAGCTGACAAAGGAAGCAGATGCCGCCTAAGAGCCGCGCGGGCGCCGCCAAGAAGGTGCGCCGCAAGGAACGCAAGAACGTCGCCCACGGGCACGCCCACATCAGGAGCACGTTCAACAACACGATCGTCTCCATCACCGATCCGGTCGGCAACGTCATCTCCTGGGCGTCCTCCGGCCAGGTCGGCTTCAAGGGGTCGCGCAAGTCGACCCCGTTCGCCGCGCAGATGGCGGCCGAGGCCGCGGCGCGGCGCGCCATGGAGCACGGGATGCGCAAGGTCGACGTCTTCGTCAAGGGCCCGGGCTCGGGGCGGGAGACCGCCATCCGTTCCCTGCAGGCGACCGGCCTGGAGGTTGGGTCCATCCAGGACGTCACACCCGTTCCACACAACGGCTGCCGGCCGCCCAAGCGGCGCCGGGTCTGAGGAGTAGCTGACAGATGGCCCGATACACAGGTGCGGACTGCAAGCTCTGCCGCCGCGAGAAGATGAAGCTGTTCCTCAAGGGCGCCAAGTGCGACTCACCCAAGTGCCCGATCGAGATCCGGCCCTACCCGCCCGGTGAGCACGGCCGCAACCGGCCGAAGGAGAGCGAGTACCTGCTCCAGATCCGGGAGAAGCAGAAGGCCCGCCGGGTGTACGGGATCCTGGAGCGGCAGTTCCACGGCTACTACGAGGAGGCCACCCGCAAGCGCGGCAGGACCGGTGACAACCTGCTCCAGATCCTGGAGAGCCGCCTCGACAACGTGGTCTACCGGGCCGGCTTCGCCAAGAGCCGCGACATGGCGCGCCAGCTGGTAACGCACGGCCACTTCCTGGTCAACGGCAGGAAGGTGGACATACCCTCCTACCGGGTGAGCGAAAGCGACATTGTCGAGGTGCGGCCGGCGTCTCTGGAGATGACCCCGTTCGTGGTCGCCAGGGCCGAGGCCGGCGAGCGGCCAGCCCCGGCGTGGCTGGAGGTCATCCCGGACAAGATGCGGATTCTCGTCCACGCGCTGCCGGTCCGGACCCAGATCGATACTCAGGTGCAGGAGCAGCTCATCGTTGAGCTGTACTCGAAGTAAAGCTTCCCCGGGCGCCCGCGCGATGCGGTGCGGCCGGGGCGGGGACGGCGGCTGGCCGTCCGGTCAGATCGCGGCGTCAAATAGCGGGCGCCGCGGAAAGGGGTAGGACATGCTCATCGCCCAGCGCCCGACTCTCACCGAGGAGCCGGTAGACGAGTTCCGGTCGAGGTTCGTCATCGAGCCGCTCGAGCCGGGCTTCGGGTACACGATCGGCAACTCACTGCGCCGGACCCTGCTGTCGTCGATCCCGGGCGCGGCAGTGACCAGTATCAGGATCGAAGGCGTGCTGCACGAGTTCTCGACCGTCGCCGGGGTCAAGGAGGATGTCACCGACATCATCCTGAACCTCAAAGAGCTCGTCGTCTCCTCCGAGCAGGACGAGCCGGTCGTCATGTACCTGCGCAAGCAGGGGCCCGGCGAGGTCACGGCCACCGACATCGCGCCGCCCGCGGGTGTCGAGGTGCACAACCCGGACCTGCACATCGCCACGCTCAACGGCAAGGGCAAGCTGGAGATGGAGCTGACGGTCGAGCGCGGCCGTGGCTACGTGTCGGCCGCGCAGAACAAGCAGCCCGGGCAGGAGATCGGCCGGATCCCGATCGACTCGATCTACTCCCCGGTGCTCCGGGTCACCTACAAGGTCGAGGCCACCCGGGTGGAGCAGCGGACCGACTTCGACAAGCTGATCGTCGACGTGGAGACCAAGCCGTCCATGCGGCCGCGGGACGCGGTGGCGAGCGCCGGCAAGACCCTGGTCGAGCTGTTCGGCCTGGCCCGTGAGCTCAACGTCGAGGCCGAGGGCATCGACATCGGCCCGTCGCCGACCGACGCGGCGCTCGCGGCGGACCTGGCGCTGCCGATCGAGGAGCTGACCCTCACCGTCCGCTCGTACAACTGCCTGAAGCGCGAGGGCATCCACACCGTCGGTGAGCTGGTCGCCCGCAGCGAGCAGGACCTGCTCGACATCCGCAACTTCGGCGCCAAGTCGATCGAGGAGGTCAAGCAGAAGCTGACGGACATGGGGCTGGCGCTCAAGGACTCCCCGCCCGGCTTCGACCCGGGCACCGCGGTGGACTCCTACGGCGCGGACGACGACGAGAGCTACGTCGAGACCGAGCAGTACTGAGACACCGATCCCCAGGCAGCACATAGCCGAGACAGCAAACCGAGGAGAACGTTCCTATGCCCACGCCCACCAAGGGCCCGCGGCTGGGTGGCAGTCCGGCCCACCAGCGGCACATCCTGGCGAATCTTGCCACCTCCCTGTTCGAGCACGGCAAGATCACCACGACCGAGGCGAAAGCCCGGCGGCTCCGGCCGTTCGCCGAGCGCCTGATCACCTTCGCCAAGCGGGGTGACCTGCACGCCCGGCGCGAGGTGCTCACGGTGGTGACCGACAAGGGTGTCGTGCACACCCTGTTCACCGAGATCGGCCCGAGCTTCGCCGCCCGGGACGGCGGGTACACCCGGATCACCAAGGTCGGGCCGCGCAAGGGTGACAACGCTCCGCTCGCTGTCATCGAACTCGTCCGCGAGGAGGCCACCGCGTCACCGCGGCGGCGCCGCGCCCGCCGCGGTGAGCCGGCCGCCGCTCCCACCCAGGGCGGGAAGAAGGCGGCTGCCGCCGAGGCTGAGGCGGCCGGGGCGGAGGCGGCCGAGGCGACTGCCGCCGACGCTGACGCCGCGGAGGCTGAGACCGGGGATGCTGCCGAGGCTGGGACCGCCGAGGCTGGGACCGCCCAAGCTGCCGCGGAGGACGAAGCTGAGGCCGACGGCGCGGAGGACACGGCCGGGCAGGAGTGAGCCCGGCCGGCGTGCCGGCAAGGTGGCCTGGAGATGATCCGGGTCCGCGTCGATCTCGGCTACGACGGGTCCGGCTTCTCGGGCTGGGCGCGCCAGCCTGGCCGGCGTACCGTCCAGCAGACGCTGGAGGACGCGCTGGCCCAGGTGCTGCGCCTGGCTGAGGCGCCGCAGCTCACCGTGGCCGGCCGGACCGACGCCGGAGTCCACGCACGGGGCCAGGTCGCGCACGCTGACCTGCCCGCGGAGCGCTGGGAGGCGGCGGCGGGCACCGCCGCGCGGCGGCTGTCAGGGGTGCTCCCGCCGGATCTGCGGGTCCACGAGATCGGGCCCGCGCCAGCGGGCTTCGATGCCCGCTTCTCGGCCCTCTGGCGGCGCTATGCCTACCGGGTCTGCGACGACCCGGCCGCAGCCGATCCACTCGGGCGGCACGAGACGCTGTGGTACCCGCGCCGGCTCAGCATCGAGGCCATGAACGAGGCGGCGCAGGCGTGCCTGGGCGAGCATGACTTCGCCGCGTTCTGCCGCCGCCGCGAGGGGGCGAGCACGGTCCGGGAGCTGCTGCGGCTGGACTGGGCGCGGCCCGCGGCCGGGCTGGCTGTGGCGACCGTGGTGGCGGACGCGTTCTGCCACAACATGGTCCGGGCGCTGGTCGGTGCGCTGCTGCGGGTCGGCGACGGGAGCAGGCAGGCCGGATGGCCCGCGCAGGTGCTCGCCGCTGCTGAGCGCGATCCAGGGGTGCCGGTAGTGGCCCCGCACGGGCTCTGCCTGGAGGAGGTCGGCTATCCGCCGCCCGGCCAGTTCGCGGCGCGGGCGCTGGCCACCCGGCGCTTGCGCGATCACACCGGGCTCCAGAACTGACCGGGCCGCCGGGCCGCCGGGCTGACCGGGCCGCCCGGTGCCGCTAGGGGCTCAGGGGTTTCCCGGTCACCATGCGGCTGGTCAGGCTCAGGTTGGCGGTGCCGGCGAACAGGTCTGCCGAGAAGGCGGTCAGCTCCCGGCGCTGCTTCTTGCCGGTGGGGGCATGCAGGTTCGCGAATTCGGTCCAGATCAAGATCAGGTAGTGCCCCTTGACCTCGGCTTCCTCCAGGCCCGTGCCCTTGGTGAGATTGCGGGTCGGGCCGTGCGCGGCGGGCAGCTGGCGGATGAACTCGGCCGCGCCCGATGCCTTCCCGGCCTTTTCGGCCGCGGTGACGTCAAGCAGGTTCAGCACACCGATCGTGGCCATCTCCTTCCGGTTGGCGGACAGGTAGCTGGCGCGCATGACCTGGGTGCAGGCACCCTTGCGGATAGCGGTCCGGAGCGCGGAGCCGATCACCGCGCCGGTGCACTTGGCGCTGGCCTTCTCCACCGTCCTGGTGCCGGAGCCGCCGTTGGCCGTGAACCGCGCCGGGAAGAGCTCGGCGAGGGTGAGCGGCGTGGTGTCCACGGCCTGGCTGGTGATGTCCCGCCACGGGCCCAGGGATGGCGTCGGCGTGGCGGCCACGGCCGGACTGCTCGGCGCCGCCACGGCGTTGCCGGCCGGTGTCACCGGCCTGCTGCCCAGGTAGACGATCACCGCCACGACCAGGATGACGATCACTACGGGTGTCATCAGCAACGCGATCAGGGTGCGGTGCGAGAGCCCGGCCAGGCCGCCGCTCCCGTGGCCCGCCGATGCGGGGGCAGGTGCACGGCCGCTGCCGCCCGCCGCGCGGCGGAACTCCCCGGTGCCGCGGGCAGCAGCTTGCCCGTGGCGTGCGCTGGCACGGCCGGTGGCGTGCGGGCCACCGGGGCCCCCGGGGCGGGGCGGCGCGCCACGGGCGCCCGCCGGAGCAGCTCCGGCGGCCAGGGCCGCCGCGCCGCTGGCAGACGGCCCAGCAGCGGGCAGGCTGCCAGATTCCCAGGGCGCGGGCTGGCGGCCGCGTGCCGCCTGGGCTGGCGCGGCCGCTTCGAACGCCTGGGGCGAGGCCGCCGCCGCCCGCCCGCCGGGCCGCCCGATCCGGGGAAATCCCTCACCGTCGGTGTGCGCCGACACGTCGCGGGTCATCGGCGGGGGAGACCAGCTGTCCGTCTCATCCATCGCGGCCCAGGTCTGGGTCGCCGTCGCGTCTGCCGCTGGGTCGCTGGTGGCCAGGACGGAATAGCCCGGCTCGGCATCCCCCTCCCATGAGCCGTCGCCGTTGCCGCTCATGCCGAGCCATGAGGCACGGACAGACAGCCGGTTCCAGGTGGAGAACTGGCCGGGCGGGTACACCGGGCCCGGCTGCCCCGGCATGGGGGGGTAACCCCGGATCGGCCCCCGCCGCCGCGG
>Ga0335079_10004292_pt1 | contig 16380 bp, 12 predicted proteins | sample Lox_Sample_33_FD_206719 | JGI IMG/M metagenome (GOLD analysis project Ga0335079, IMG submission 206719) | Soil microbial communities from Loxahatchee National Wildlife Refuge, Florida, United States - Lox_Sample_3.3 | ecosystem: Environmental > Terrestrial > Soil > Wetlands | place: USA... | reverse complement strand
TGAGAAGGCGCAAGAACTGCAGCCGGATCTCATCCTTTTAGACATCGGCCTGCCCTCGCTGAATGGGATCGAAGCCGCTCGACAAATTGCCAAAGTCTCTCCCAAATCTAAGATTCTGTTCGCCACTGAAAATCGCAGTTCGGAGATCGCCGACGAGGCACTCCGGACCGGAGCACTCGGCTATGTGCTCAAGTCGGATGCAAGGAAACAATTACTGCCGGCAGTCGACGCCGTCCTTCAGGGCAAAAGATTCGTCAGTTCGACTCTGGCTGCTCGTCTCGGTGAGCTTGCCCAACACCCTGTCCTCAAGTGAAGAGCCGCGGTGGAGAATCGGGGAAATCGGCCCGCCAAGCCCCAGGATCGGTATATTCGCTGCGGATATGTTCTCCGGACGCTGGGACGCGGCATCCAGAGACATTTCGAGCAAATCTGTGCCGAGCACTCTGTGGTTTATTCGAAATGTTCCCGGCCTATCCAGCCATCCCCAGCCAGCCAGTGTCTCCTAAGGGAACCCGAGCATGAATTGTCGTTCCACGCATCGGCTGGGATTCAATTTCAATCGTCCCATTCACCAGCCGGACTCGCTCCTGCATGCTCGTCAAGCCTAAACCTTTGCCGCGCTTGGCTTGTTCGACATCAAATCCTTTGCCGGCGTCGCGAATGATGAGATGAAGTTGCCCTTCGCGTGCTGCCAGTTGCACATCGATCTGGTTTGTTGCACTGTGCTTATGCGCGTTATGCAGACTTTCCTGGAGAACTCGAAATAGGGAACGGCCAACATCGGCAGGTAAACCATTGGGCACGTCACCCGTGAACTTAATCTCCATTTTGTAGCGCTCGCCAAATTCCCTGCACCAACTCTTCATGCCCGGCGCCATCCCCAGGTATTCCAGCTTTGTGGAGTGCAAGTCGTGCGACAGCGCTTGAACGTCATCGGAAATTTCCAATGTTTGTTTGCGCAATTCCTGCAGCCCGGTTTGAACGTTGGCAGGACTGTTTTCCAGTTCTTCGATCTCCAGCGCCAGCATGGCAAGTCGTTGGTTGATGTCGTCATGAAGCTCTCTACCGATTCGTGAGCGTTCCTGCTCCTGCGCTTGCATCAGCTTGGCGCTGACACTGCGCAGTGACTGTTGTGTCCGGCGGGCCTCGTCCATCACAGCCGACAAAAACATGACGGGCACCGCTGCCATGCAAAACAGAATCTGAAGCGCTACGACGTTGTGCCACATCGATGCGTAGGGAAACGGTAAGTGCCCGTGAATCGTGCACCACATCGCGATCAGATCCATGCACAACAAAGACGCACTCAATCCCCCAACTTGGAAGCGCACCGCGGCCCACAGCAGGAGTGGCAGGGGAAAATACAACGCCGCCGGAGTCGTGGCTGCAGATCCGAACTCGAATCTGAATACACAGACAGAAATCACGATCGTGCTGATCGCTAATACGGCGGCTTCCCAGCGGCGCACTGAATCAGCATTACGAATCCAGGAGATGCCATCGGCTGCAAGCACGATGAGGGGAACAACTGTCAACTCCGCCAGGGCATTGGTCCAGAATCGTTCCTCGCCGAGCGGCCAATAGCCGCTCCCCCAGCCTGTAATGACTACCGAAGCAGCATCCAGGAATGAAGTGGCCAGCGGGGCAAACAGAACTCCAAAGACCACAAACGCAAGCACCCCGCGCACGCTGCTGAACAAGCTTTCCTTGCTGGTAAAGCGTGTGATGCAGAAAGCCGCGATCAGCCCCTCGGCCGTGTTCGTCACGAACCAACCCAAAGCTGTCCACAAAGGAACACCGCTGGGTAGTTGCGCGCAGAGATGAGCGCCCAGCACGGAGACCACCAGCGTCCACCAGAGGCGCCGGGGCGTCGACAGAAAGGACGCGACCAGAATTGCGTTGGCGGGCCAAAATGTCGAATTCGGTGCTCCCCTGGGAGTCATCAAGAAGCCGACGCGCGTACCTACGTAGTAGCCCAGCGCCACCAGCAACGCAGGTCTTGCCGTCTGCAGGATCCACTGCCACTCGGCAGAAGACCCCCTTATCGCAAAGTGCTTTTCCTCTGTGGGGGCAATTTTCGAGAGCGACGGACCAAACGCGGTACTCACGGCAGGAACCTTCCATCGAACAACTTGGTTGCCAGGCATGTTACCTGCATCATTAACCACGTCAACCAAAAAATAAGTCTTGTACCAAGATCAGAACAACGGGGATCTTCTTCCGAAATGGCCGAAGGAATTAAGACTGGCTATTGACAGCACCCGATCACCGGGTCTACAGTTCCACCCAGTCTGCGGCCAGGATTTGTATCTGGGGCGTCTTTTCTTTCTGCAATCCTGATCGCCTTCCCTGAAGTTGGGCCTTCAGTCCACGCGTTCACCGGAATTCATGCCGGGTGCGCGAGTGTCCTTGGGGTCATGCTCGCATTAAGGCAGTCGTACCAACTTTCATTCGTAAGTTTCTGTGTTTTTCTCTCCCCGGGTAACCATTTTAGGGCTCTGAATTTCCATTGCTGGCAACCGTCGGCGGCTAACAACCTCGCCGCTTCAGGCAAATCGCCGCCTTCGGGGAAATGGGGTGCTTTGTGAAATTGCATCCTTGCTTACTTGTTCGAATGCTGCTTTGCGCGGCCCTTGCTCTCTGCGAATTCGGCTGCAGCAGCAGTTCGACGCCCGTTACCGTGAACATCACACCCACCTCGGCCACCGCCACGCCAGGGCAGCCTGTACCATTCGCCGCTACCACCTCGAACGGCTCCAGTATCAATTGGTCAGTTTCTTGTTCCACCCCACCCTGCGGATCGGTGTCTCCCACCTCCACTCCGAGCGGAGGAGCGACTAGCTACACGCCGCCTCCCACTGCCCTCGCCACTGACCTAACCATTACCATCACCGCCGCGGCCTCATCATCATCTTCTGCCCAGGCCACTGTCACATTCCCTGCCTTTCAGGCAACCGTGTGGAGCGATAGTTCGCAGGTGAACCCGGGCATCGCCACAAACTTGTACGCGCAAGCGGTCAACGGCCCATCGGGCGCCACGTTTACCTGGAAACTGGACTGCTCGCCTTCTCCTTGCGGGACGCTTTCGACCACCACCACGCAAAGCGGGGTTGCAACCGTCTACACAGCTCCTTCACCCGCTCCGTTGGCCGGATTGACCGTGAACTACACCGCCACTGCGACCGACAATTCTTCTATCTCAGCCTCTGGAAGCATTCAGGTCCTGGGTGTCACGGTTTCCCTCGATGTGACAAGCGCGAACGTCCTCGCGACCGGCACGCAACAGTTCATCGCGACCGTGACAAACGATCCCTCCAACAGCGGAGTCACTTGGAGTGTCTCCTGCGATCCGACGCCGTGCGGCTCAGTTCCGACCGGTCCAACTCCGAGCGGAACCCCGATCACCTATACCGCTCCGACCACGCCTCCTCCCAGCGATCTGTCCGTTACGCTTACGGCCGCGGCTGTTGCCTACAATGCCGCAAGTGCAACCGCTTCAGTCACGGTTCCGGCGATTGTGGTTTCTGTTTCCCCCGGCAGCGCACTCTTGCCACTCAACTCCACGTTGCAGGTCGCCGCCACCGTCGCAAACGATCCTGCCAGTGCTGGCGTCAATTGGAACCCCACTCAGTCCGGAACCGACTGTTCGCCCACGTGTGGCAACGCGTCGCCTTCCAATCCCACCACTTACACTGCACCGGCATCTCTGCCTGCTACTTCTTCCGTTGCGCTTACTGCAACCTCGGTCACTGACAACACCAAGTCTGCCGCCGCAACGATTAATCTCTCTAGCGGCACAGTTCAGCTCGTCCCACAAAGTCTGGACTTCGGAGTCCATCTCATCCATCAGGCGAGTTCACCCAAGCCATTCGTCCTGACTAACACAGGCGCTGCAGCGCTATCCATCACCGGCTTCACCTTCGCCGGGACCAATGCCAGCGACTTTTCGCAGAACAACGATTGCGGTTCCAGCGTTGCGGCAGGTGCTTCCTGTACGATTTCCGTGGTGTTCAACCCGGCCGCAACGGGAAAGAGATCGGCCACGATATCCATTGTCGATAGCAGCACCGACAGTCCGCAGCAGGTCGGCCTGTCGGGTACAGGTTATACAAGACGTGCGCTTGATGTCACTGGTGTGAACTCTGCGCTTGCCAGGTCCACGATCGCTACCGCTCCGCTTCCCACCGGTCCCAATACAGTGGGCACCCGCATCGTTCACTGGGTCGACGCGTCGCGCCCGGATCCCTTCATTACGCACGGTGGCAGCCGTGAAATGCTAGTGCGCTTCTGGTATCCCGCGTCTCTCAACCAAGCCTGTGAAGTGGCGGACTATACTTCGCCAAAAACCTGGAGCTACTTCTCGCAGCTCCTCGGGATCCCACTCCCGGCAGTCAGGACCAACAGCTGTCTCAATGCTCCGGTCGCCAGCGGCCACCATCCTGTCGTCGTCTTCACCCACGGCTACACCGGAACCTTTACCGACTACACTTTCCTCTTCGAAGACCTCGCCAGCCGTGGCTACATCGTCGCTTCGGTGAACCATACTTACGAGGCGACCGCGACGGAATTCCCCGATGGCCGCTTCGTGACATCGCGCCTCGGAAGCCACTTCAACGACACGTGGCGGGGAGACGATAAGACTCTCTCCTTCGCCTCTTCCGTCCGTCTGCAGGATTTGCGCTTTGTGCTGAATCAGCTTCAGCGCATCAACCCTCGCAGCGGAGATCCTTTCGCCCACAAGTTGGAACTTTCGCGCATTGCCGTCGCCGGCCACTCTGCCGGCGGAACCACCGCTTTCCGTGCCATTGCGCAAGATTCGCGATTCAAGGCGGCCGTCATTCTCGATGGATTCCTGCCGAGCTCTCAAATCCGTCCGACCAAAAAACCGATGTTCCTCATGCGGAGCGGCTCAGAGACCGATACCGTCGACCGCTGCGAAATTTTGCACAACTTGCTTGGCCCGCATGTCTTCATGAATCTCACTGGCGCCGAGCACCTGACGCCCACTGATGCGCTCTGGCTGGCACGGGGCGCGATCGCGTCCGGCCCCGCGGGAACTGACGGCGCGCTGGCCGCGATCCGCGAGCAGATTGCCATGTTCCTCGACGCCTATCTCCGGGAGCCTATCCATCCTTCGCCGAGCAGTTCGTCCGGGCTCGATCCCAATGCCGTCAGCCTGGGAGATCCATCATGCTCACAACCCTAGTTCGATCACTGCCGTTATTGTGCTGAGGCTCGTGATGAGGAACTGGTGTTGCTTTGTTGATTCACTGGTTCCACGGTATTACGAAAACCTGGTGCGATGAGGCCATGAGGGATCACCTGTGTAGCCTTGGACCTCAATACCAGGTTACTTAAGTGACGTTACGCGTCGCTCGCGGCTGCTGTTACGCTGCAACGAGAAAAGTCCCAACGAGAACCAGGAGCACCACGGCATGAGCGCAGCACAGGCGACTGCACTGGCCCTCGAGCGCAGCAATGGCTCGAAACAGCGGCCTTCAACACTTACTTTTTCGATTACCATCTTCCTCAGCGCCTTTCTTCTTTTCCAGGTGCAGCTGATCGCAGGCAAATTCATGTTGCCGCGCTTTGGCGGAAGCCCCTCGGTATGGAACACCTGCCTGCTGGTCTTCCAGATTCTGTTACTTGGTGGATACGCGTACGCTCACTTCCTTTCCACCCGCGTCTCGGGAAAGCTGCAGGGGATTGTGCATCTCGCATTACTCGCATCCTCGATAACGGTTATCGCGGTGCTGGCGTACAGGTGGCGATCGCCTATTACTCCGGGTGGGAACTGGACTCCCGGCGATAACAGCGATCCGATCTGGCAGGTGATTCGGCTACTGGGAACCAGCGTAGGCATTCCGTTTCTGGCGCTGTCCACAACCGGACCTTTATTACAGAAGTGGTTCAGTCGCATGCACGTTGGGTCGCCGTATCGTCTCTACGCGCTCTCCAATCTCGGCTCGCTCCTGGGACTCGTGACATACCCGTTTCTCTTCGAGCGTTTCTTAACCGTGTCATTGCAGAGCTGGTTGTGGTCGGCAGGATACGTGGGCTTCTTTGTCACTTGCGGATGGTGTGCGTGGAACTTGATGCGGCACGAGCGGCTCGAGCCCGCGTCGGCAGCAGCGCAAACGGCCGTTTCCAATACGAGTCGGCCATCCCTCAGCTCACTCGCGTTGTGGATCGCTCTGCCGGCATGTGCCTCCGCGATGCTGTTAGCGACAACCAATCTCATCACCCAGGACATTGCGGCCATCCCTCTGCTTTGGGTGGCTCCTCTATGCATTTACTTACTGTCCTTCATTCTCTGCTTCCAGAGTGATGGTTGGTATCATCGCGGAGTTTTTCACGGGCTCTACGTGGTCGCATTCTTGCTGGCGATGCAGGAACTGATGATCCCATGGGGAGTGCACGTGTTACTGCAGCTGGGCACGTGTTGCCTGGCATTGTTTGCCGTCTGCATGGTCTGTCACGGGGAACTCGCTCGATCGAAGCCGGCAGCTTCTCACTTATCCACGTTCTACTTCATGCTGTCAGCCGGCGGAGCACTGGGATCCTTATTCGTGGTGCTGATTGCGCCACGCCTGTTCAAAGACATTGGGGAATTTCCACTGGTATTGCTGGCGTGTGGGGGACTGCTTCTTGTGGCAGTCGCGCTCGATCGCCGCTCGTGGATTTACACGAAGCGCGCCTACCGGGCAGTTGCATTGGTCGGTGTGGTTCTGCTGATGCTTCAGGGGTACCGCTACAGCATGGAGCGAATCCAGGAGCACGCGCGAGGAAAGCTCGTCTTCCGCACGAGGAACTTTTTCGGAGTCAAGCGAGTCGAGGAAGATGCGACCGCGTTCTGGCTGCTCCACGGAAAAATTGTTCATGGCGTACAGCTGAAAGACGCCCAGCTCCACGATCAGCCAACCTTGTACTTTAAGCACTCCAGCGGAGTGGGTCTGCTCCTGACGAACTACCCGAGGCCAGCGCAACCCGGCACCGAAGGATTGCGAGTGGGGATCGTTGGACTCGGTGCGGGAACTTTGGCCAGCTACGGAAAAGCGGGAGACTATTTCCGTTTTTACGAAATTGATCCGCAGGTGGTCGCCTTGTCGCGAGCTCAGAACCCCGCATTTACGTTTGTGAAAGACTCGCCTGCCAAGATTGACATAATGCTTGGCGATGCGCGCCTGTTGTTGGCGGATGAGGCAGCGCGCGGACAACTTCAGAAGTTCGATGTGCTGGTGCTGGATGCTTTCAGCGGTGACGCGATTCCAGTCCATCTCCTGACCCGAGAGGCCATGGGCCTCTACCTGCGACACCTGAGCGGACCCAACGCGGTGATGGCGTTCCACTTGACAAACCGCAGCGTGGATCTCGCTCCTGTCTTTGTGGGCCTTAGCAAAGCCTACAATCTGACCGCCACCCAGGTTGACGACTCCTATAGCAAATGGGTGCTGGTCTCCGCCAATCCCCAGATGCTCAGCCTCCAAGGATTGGAAGAGCATACTCGACCCGTTGAGACTGGGCGCACCATACCGCAGTGGACAGACGAGTACAGCAACCTGTTTGAAGTGATGTCTACGAACTAACCACCCGATTCACCCCGCGGAAGAATCAGCATGTGTTTATGTGGCTTTCTTTTCGGCTTTGGTCGATAAGGCCTCCTTCTGCGGTTGCTTTTTTCTCGCCTGCTCATCGGCTTCTTTCTTCATGCCTTCGTTGTAGACCTTGGTCAGTTCGGGCAGTTCTTTGCGGATCATGTCGGTGATTTTTTCGCGGACCCGGGCTGCGCTTTCTGGCGTACCAGGTTCCGGAGTTGAGGTTTGCGGTTGCGAGAGGGCTGCCTGCTTCGACGAAACGCCGGGCTATTGTCCGTGGTCTCTTCGGGACCGGAGTGCGGCGGGATTCTTTCCGGAGGGACTTTTGAAGGAGATCAGTATGACTGGGCGCGGGGTGCTGGCCCGGGACCGACTGTTGCGGAATGCGAATCCAAAAGAGCGCCTCGTTTCAAGCTCCGCCTGGATATTGAAAGTCGAAAATTCAATGGAAAAGCCCCACTCTAAAATCGCAGGACGCGATTTCAGAGTGGGGCATCCTTAGCGCAGGTCTCTTCGCTCGGCGGGGCGGATGAATGCGTCCGCCCCTACACAGACGGCCAAGCTGATGCTGATTACGGTACTGCGGCGGTAGAGACACTCACTTGCGGTCCAACCGCTGCTATTGCCAAACCTGGGCCGGCATTTACCCTGGCAGTGCCGTTAAACGTGGTTGTGGTCCAGTTCGAGGTTCCTGCCAGGCGCGTCGAAACGGTCGTACCTGACGCCACGAAGGTCCCGGCTGGTGTTGCCGCAACTGGTAGACCCGAGCTCAACTGAACCTTGGTCTGCCAGCTTCCATTGACCGGACGATAGGTTGCGTAGGTGCCGGGGCCAATCGTGACCTGAGTAAAAATAGCGACGGCGTTTCCGCTGCCATCGACGGCTACGCCGGTGGAACCGCCCGCCTGTCCGGACAACACAGGCAAGCCTGCCGCAGCGCTCCAGGCACCATTCGAACGTACGGCGTAGGAAACTCCAGTGCGGGTTCGCCAGACGGCCACGGCGGTGCCGTCGTTGCCAAGGCCCACGCTAGGATTGTCCTGGCGATAGGCGTAGGGGGCAACGGTCACGGGCGCTGCCCAAGTCCCAGTAGAGGAACGGCTGATGCCGAGAATTGCGGCGGACAGGATGCCGGGTGCGCCTTCCACGACTACTGCTTGTCCAGTGCTATTGACCGCGATCTTGACGAGACCATAGCAGGCAGGATCGGTCGTGATCGTCTGGGCGGAACCAAATCCAGACGTTGCGTTTCCCTTAATTGCCTTGAGCCCACAGGCGATGGGGCTGGGGGTCGTGATCTCCTCCCACACGAGAGTGGCCTGGCTGCTGCCGTCAAATCCGATAGCGGGCAGGCCGAGGCTCGAAACGTTTCCGTAGACATTCGCAGAAATAGTGAGGGTATTTCCCCAATGTCCCGCTGAGTAGAATCTGGCTTGCGCTTCGACGGGGGTATAGGTGTTGGTGGTACGAAAACTCCACACCGCCAGAACGTCGCCATTCGAGGCAACCGCGATGTCTCCGGTAGCGCCCGCCGTGGTCAGGGTCACGGGAGTCTGCCAACTGGCGCCGGATTTGACCGAGGCCTGCAATCCGCCGGACGAGGGCGTGAAGAGAACGGCCGATGTGGTTCCGTTGGTCGCGACGGCGACGGCGGAGCCGTTGGCCACGAACTGCGGGGAACTCCAGGTTTGCGCGTAAGCTACGGCGGAGCAGATCATGGCGCAAGCAGTTGCAAGCGCGCAAACGGTCAGGACGGATCTCCGGGACTTCATAGTGCACTCCTTTGTGAAATCGAGATGGTCGACGGGGACCGAAAAAGTGAACCCGAGACGAATACGGGGAAGGGTAGGGAGTGACCGGGGATGGGTTTTTGCGCCTCCGCAAAGTAATTGTAAATTCGGTGTTAACAGTGGGCGGGGGCAAAAGGGCTGGCAGTTTAGAGGCTGGGGTTCTGAGGTCGGTTCAGCGGCAAAAGCCGCGGATCATTTGACGGGGCTTACGGCGCGGCTTTAAGCAAAACGGCCGGCCGGTGCGAGTTTTTCAACATCAGCCATACCACGCGCCTGACAGAAGAGTGATTTCCCGCGGTCTTTGGCTCGCCACTAATGTCCGGTGGTGCACTGGCCCGGAGAAGGCCCACTCTAAAATCGCAAAGAACGCGATTTTAGAATGGGGCACCCTCGGTCGTGGTGTTTCCACGAAAGTTGGAGCGGGCCAGTGGGCCGGCGTGGCGTAGGTGGTGAAGCGGTGTCCCACACTCCTTCGCTTCTGCCTGTGGAAACTCCGACGTCTCGCAAATTCGGCAAGACGTGGGGCAGCCAGTTTGGCGTCTGGGCCACGAATCCCAGGTGCTCCGTCTACCGATTTGTTTTGGGTGATGCAAACTTCTTGTACTGCGCAGCACGGTTCTTTTGTGCGGCGAAGTCGGGTGCGACTGGCGCCACGGCTAGACGGTCCCCATTGCCGAGATGATGCGGTGTGCGGCATTCAATTCCCGGATGTCGAGTTCCGGTAGCCGACTGCAGGTCGCTAATCAGATAGGCGCTGGAGTCGCACGTGATGACTCCTCCGGTATTGCCGGCGAAGGTCGCGCCCGCGGAGTCCACACTGGAATTGACCAGGGCTAAGATGCCCGGGCCCTCGTTGTTGGAGATCGTTCCGCCCCGCAGGTAGGCTTCGGAATTGCCATCGACCACGACACCGGCGCTGCGTGGATTGCTGCCGCTGCCGTTTTGTGAAATCAAATTTGGGCCGTTCATGTAGAACTGCCCCTCGGCATACAGATCGATCCCGGCGCTCGTGTGTCCGGAGATGACGACGTTGGTGTACAGGGCGAGTTGGCTTCCCATCCCGACCTCGACTCCCACGAGGCCATTATCCTGGACGATGTTCTGGCCGAGAGGTCCGCATCCCCAGATCGAGACCTGAGAGTGCTCGCGGGCATCGATACCTCCACTCTGGTTACCCGAGATCTGGGTGGTTCCGAAGCAGTTCGCAACCTGAACTTTGGAAGCGCTGACTGCCTGTATGCCGAAACCGTTTGGCCGCACCCCTCCCGGGACATTGATGTTGTTTTCGATTGTCGTATTTCCCAACGTCTGGAACAGAGCGCCGTCGCCAAGGCTGACACCTGGCCCGTGGTTGCTGCTGATATCCAGCGGCCCGCCCCACGTGAGCACGTTCAAAACCGATTGGAACGACACATTGACTCCTGCACCCCCATTCGAGTCGAAGGACCCCGGTCCCAAGACGGCCACATCGGATAAGGTATTTGCGGACAGCCCAACACCCGCATTTCCGTTGCCTGTACAGGTCCATAGGGCCACATTGCGGCTGCTGGCGATATCGAACGCATCGCCGACCGGATTTGTGACGTTGAGGCCATAGAGGAACACACTGTTCGAGGCAGTGATGGAGACATTTCCGTGGATGGTTGCAGTGGAGCCGTAAGCTGCTCCGAGATTGAGATTCGAGAAGTTGGTAATACTTACATTCTCAGTGCATGTTCCGGTTACGAGGATATAGGCGTTCGGCCCGGCCACAGCCAGCGCGGCGCTGATCGTCGAGAAGTCCGCCGGATTTCCGCCCGAGCAGTCTACGTAGTAGTAAGTCTGGGCATGCACCGCCGTGGCGACGGTTAACACCGTGGTCAGCAGCAGGGCCCGACGGCAGAACATGGAGAGCGTCCGGGAAGTAGCTGGTCTACCAGATATATCTTGACGGTGACCACTCTTAAGGGATCGCGTGATAGTGTTGGTGGACATTGCGTTTCTTCCTTTCTCGTCTTATGCAACTTGTAAGTCGTCCGAGGGCGGTGGATCGAGAACGGGAAATACGGCAGCTAGAGGATCGCTCTCGGACACAGCAAGCCATCGCTGCGAGTTATGGACTCGAAGGAATCACTTCAACGAGTTTCGGAGACCTGAGTTTCCTGACAGATCAAACGGGATTGGACGTGAAATAGATCGGCCCCTAGAAACAAAACCATCTTGTCGAACCCCGTTGAACTGAGAGGTGATTGTTTACCTCATCAATCCCTGCGATCTACCGGGCTGCAGAAAAACGTCCTAGGCCTCACGCGACACCGAGCTCGAGCCCTGTTCAATCGAAACGACTCCCGCAATCAGCTTCGTAGGCCTCGGACTGCCTACGTATAAAAAGAGGGGAAGTACGGGGAACCCAAGGGCCGATTCAAAACGAACCTACGTGGAATAGACTTTTCAGTTCGACGGCGTATGGAAATCCGAAACAACGGGGAAATTATGGGTGGGATCTTCCTGCTGATTCGCACAGATGTCAAGACAAATCAGGGGCACCCTTCAGGAGCTCTGTCGAGACTCCCATGTCTCGCAAATTCGGCGAGACGTGGAGCACTTCATTTTTTTGCAACCGGGGGCCTGCCAGACTGCACGCTTGCGAAGTTGACCAGGGTAGTATCAACGGTATTCCTGTTCGGATTCGCTGAGAGCGCGTCTAAGCTGCAATAAGCACGGTCCTTAGAATCGTGCTCCGAATTAAGAAGCTGTTGCGATGCGCCAAAGACTGTCACTAATGACAGACGATCGCAGCAAATCCAACAGGTACATTTTCCTCGCAAAAGTGACAAGCGCGCCACCATGAGATCCGACCGAACTTCTAGTTTTCTTCTCTTCATCCTGATTTTTTCCAGTCCAATGTTCCCCCAGTCCTTTGCAGCCGGCGATTCTGACGGCGGCGGGTCGGAGAAGATTTCCTGGGATTTGCAGCCTGACATTACTCCGGAGCGTGACAGTCAGGGCCAGACGCCCTCCGCGACATCAAAACCGCAGAAACCTGAAAAAGAGGCTTATGGCTGGGATATCGCGATCTATCCGGCGTTAGCGTGGGCTCCTGTTTTTGGGGTTGATGTTACGCTCCCTCCGGTTCCGAGTAATCCGATAGCTCCGGGACCTTCGGCCAGCGTATCCAGTTCGTTTGGCGGTGCGTACTTTGGAGGAGCGCGGATCGAAAAGCACAAGTGGTCGGCAGACCTGTTGTTTATGTGGGCGGGGCTCTCTGCGAAGCGAGAAACGCCATTGGCGAAAGTCGACCTGGATTTCGTTTTCGGACACATCCTAGGTGGGCGAGAGGTCCTTCCCGGGTTCTATGTTGGGGGTGGAGTGCGCCGGGTGGCGCTCAATATTAATGTCACGATCGAGAGCGAGAGCGCCAGCCGTTCGCCTGGTTTTTGGGATCCTGTGGTTAGCGTTACCTATAGTCGCCAGCTTGGCAGAAAGTGGCGGATTCTGCTGCACGGAGATGGCGGGGGATTCGGAGCGGGGTCCGATGTCGATGTCACGGCGACGGGACGGGCAGAGTGGCAATTTGCGCGTCATTTCGGGGCCACGATGGGATACGGCGGCCTGCACCTGAGTGAGAGCAGCACCGTTGAAGGAAAGACTTTGACCATAAGTCCGACACTGCACGGGCCGATCTTTGGATTTGGCATCTACTTCTAATGCTCTCGCCGGGTCTCGTGGCAGCCACTTAGGCCAGTTTCGGCTTTACTAAGGGCAAGTGCGCGGCTTTCCACATCTCGCAAATTCGGCGAGATGTGGGGCGCCCCATCCTCCGGGACTGGGATCAGCCAAGTCCATGCCCCGAAATGCCTTGTCCCGTGCGGTTTTTAGGCCTTTGGTTCGCATCTTTTGCAGGATAAAATAATGATGAGGGTGGTTTCCCGTCCCCTCACGATTCTCCCAGCCTCCCACCGAAAGATGAAGCTTGTCTTCGCATTTCTGTTGCTTGTGACGCTGAGTGGGGCGGTCTGCGGCCAGGAAGCCAAGCAACGAGCGACCGTCGAAGGCATCGTCACGAAAGACCCGGACAGCCAACCGGTCAAGAAAGCGCTGATCGAATTGATCGCGGATAACCAATTGGAAGCCGGAAACTACACTACGATCACGGCTGCCGACGGCACCTTCCGCATCGAAGACATTCTTCCCGGACGCTATCACCTGTTCGCGGAGCGCACCGGATTGCTCGACACCGACAGGCAACGGCGCCGCAGTGATGGTCAGATCCTCACACTCTCGGGGGGACAGGAATTGAAAGACCTGCATCTGCGGCTGCAGGCCGCCGCGGTGATCCGCGGGCGTATCAGCGACGAAGATGGCGACCCGCTGCCCAACGCTGAAGTGACCGCGTTGCGCCAGACCTACGTCGCCGGCCACAAGCACTGGGAGCAAGCCGGCGCCGATCGCAGCAACGATCTCGGCGAATATCGCATCGCAAACCTGCCCGCGGGCAACGTATACATCTCGGTCAACCCGCCTCCAGACTTCAAGAGCCTGATCGAAAACGCCGGAACGGTGGCGGACAGGCGTAATCCCAAACCCGATCGTCCATCACAGACGTATCAAACGATCTTTTATCCCGGGACGGCGGACCGCGGGCAGGCCGCACCCATCGAGTTGCACGCCGGCGATGAATTCCCGGCTGACTTCACGCTGACGCCAAGCCCGAGTCTGAGCATTCGGGGGGCGGTGGTGAATCTGCCGCCACGAGCGTCGGCCACGATCATGCTGCAGTCGCGCGACCTCAGCTTGATCCTGAATGGAGCCGAGATGCGCAAGGACGGCACGTTCGTCATTCACGATGTTTCTCCGGGAAGCTACACGATTATCGCCACGGTCGAAGGTACGTCCGTGCCCATGACGGCACGCCAATCGCTGCAGCTGGGTTCGGCGAGCGTTGAGGGGGTGCGCCTGGCACCACAACCGGGAACCACAGTCCGCGGACGTGTGCGGGTCGAAGGGAAGAACGGGGCTGCGCGTTTCGATCCCCAACGAATCTTTTTGTCGCTGCAATCGGTCGATCCCGAGCAGGACGAGGCCATGCTCGCCGGCCGCGAAACCTTTTCGAGCCTGGCGCATGTTTCCCCTGACGGGAGTTTTGTATGGTCCGATGTCCCTGCCGGGGACTACTACGTGCAGCTTATGGGCGACACGAGTGCGAACGAAGGGTGGTTTGTGAAATCTCTCACCGCCGGCGGGCGCGATGTGAATGACTCTGGAATTGCGGTGAGCGGAGGCGTTGCATCGCTCGATCTGGTTATAAGCGCAAACGGCGCTGTAGTGGAAGGAGTGGCGATCGGTCAGAAAGGCGAGCCGGTTTCGAATGCCGTGGTGGTTGCGGTGCCGGAAGTGCGACTGCGTTCGCGCAGCGATCACTATCGCAAGACTGTGAGCGATCAGAGTGGGAGATTTACTCTGCGGGGCATCCGGCCCGGCGACTACACGGTGTTCGCGTGGCAGAGCGTCGACGGGGAAGCGTATTACAACTCCGACTTCCTGAAGGTGTACGAAGAACGCGGCAGCGCGCTGCACCTTTCCGAAGGAGATCGCAAGAGCCTGCAGGTCGAGGTCATCCCCGATGCTGCGGTGAACGAATAGTCTGCTCGATCGAGCCTGTGTGCGAACTTCTCTTTCGCCCTTGCAGGGCTAACGCCGCTATGCGGCGTAGGCAGGGCGACGCTTTCCAGGGCGAGGCTCCAATTCGCATCCCATCTACTTTAAATATCCTAGTATCAATGCGTTAGCTGCATCTTCAGCTTCGTGAATCTCATCCAAAAGAGTGAAGGATGAAGGAGAAAGGCTATGAGGTTCGCGAGATGGAAAACGGCCCTCGGAAGCTGCATGCTGGCAGGGCTTCTGAGTGTGCCGATGTGGGGTGACACGACGGCGGAAAGCCGGCATACCGCAGTGCCAGGCACGCTTAATTATGTGGAAGGGCAGGCGTCGATTGGGGATCAGACGCTGAACTCTCAGGCAGTCGGAAATGCGGACTTGGAGAACGGAGAGGTCCTGCAGACCGGCCGAGGGAAAGCGGAGATCCTGCTTACGCCCGGAGTCTATCTGCGGCTGGGCAGCGACAGCGCGGTGAAGATGATCTCCGATTCCCTGACTAACACAGAAGTCACGCTGAACAAGGGTGAAGCGATGGTCGAAGTCGACGAGTTGTATCACGAGAACAATCTTCGTGTGAGCCAACCGGGGGCCGATACCAAACTGGTGAAGACGGGGTTGTATGACTTCGACGCGACGAATGGAACTTTGCGGGTGTTCGACGGAAAAGCTGTGGTGACCGCCGACGATCACGACATTACAGTGAAGAAGAATCATCAACTCGCGTTTAACAGTCCCAAGCTGAAGCCGCTGGGGTTCGATAAGGAACAGGTCACGAAGAACGACGATCTGTATCGCTGGAGCAGCCTGCGTTCGGAATATCTCTCGGAAGCCAATGTCAACGCTGCGCAGATGTACTACGCGAACCAATGGTACGGTCCGGGCTGGTGGGGACCTGGCTGGTACTTCGATCCGTGGTTCGGTGGCTTTACGTTTCTGCCGGCGAGCGGGTTCTTCTATAACCCGTTTGGATGGGGGTTCTACTCACCGCTGATGGTGTGGAGAGCGCCGGTGGTGATTGCGGGAGGGGTTCATCACTTTGATGGCGGCCGACCAGTCGCGATCGGGCAGGGATTTCATAACCATTCTGTGACTGCTTTCCATGGAGGCTACGGGCGCATGGGAAGTGGGTTCCAGGGCGGCGCGGTTCACGGCGGCATGAGCGGATTCCACGGCGGCGGGGGAGTGCATCGTTAGCAGTCAGCAAAGGGCTGGCTGCTCTTCTCTATTGTCTTGGCGCTCTCCGCGGGAAAGACTTAACGCCGAGACCGCTGAGAACGGCCGGAGAGGGTGCAGAAATCCTTATCTCACGACCGGGGAATCCTTGTCGGCGGGTTTGGAGTCGTCGGCGTGGATCTTGC
>Ga0335079_10004291_pt1 | contig 16380 bp, 13 predicted proteins | sample Lox_Sample_33_FD_206719 | JGI IMG/M metagenome (GOLD analysis project Ga0335079, IMG submission 206719) | Soil microbial communities from Loxahatchee National Wildlife Refuge, Florida, United States - Lox_Sample_3.3 | ecosystem: Environmental > Terrestrial > Soil > Wetlands | place: USA... | reverse complement strand
AGCGAATAGAAAGCCGCGGCCTCGCGATCGTCCGGATAGCGGGTGTACACGCGCTCCATGACGGTCTCATAGGCCAGCACCCGTGTGTGATGGTCGAGCTTGTCGGAGTCCTTGTAAAAAGCCTCAATGGCCGCTATGTAATCCCGCTCGCGGTCTGTCTTAGCCGACGCGGCCTTGGCTTTCTCGACCGCTTCCGCGCCCTTCTTCAAGATGGCGGCATCGGGGCCACGCGCGTCCCATATGGGATGGAAGTAGCTCATGGCGATGCCCCACTGGGCCATGGCGCAGTGAGGATCGGCTTTGGCGACATCGGTGAACGCCCGCTCCGCCTCCTCATACCAGAACGAGTGCAGCATGGCGACGCCGCGCTGAAACTGCTTCTGCACATCTGGCGCGCACGAGGTGGAGAAGGAAACACTGCCTAACTTCTCGGGATCGCCTGCCGGATGGTGGTGTTCCTCATCCGCAACCGCGGGGATTGATACGAGCCAGGCGAGGAGGAAAAAGCAGAGAGCGTGCAGAGGCAAACGCATAAGCGACCCCCCACAAACAAGTGCGAAAAGGCTACTACCGGCGGGTGCGAGCGTCAAACGCCTGCGCCGCTCCTCACGCTTCCCGTCTTTCTGCGAAAAAGGATCGCAGCAGCTCGGCCGAGCGCGCGGCCAGCACGCCCGAGGTTACCTGCATCTGGTGATTCAGGCGGGGATGGTTCAATACCTCAAGAACCGAGCGGACCGCGCCGGCCTTGGGATCGTCGGCGCCATAGACCAGCCGTCGCAGCCTCGCATGTACCAATGCTCCCGCGCACATGGTGCAGGGTTCGATGGTCGCGAACATTGCGCAATCCGGCAGGCGATGATTGCCAATGGCGCGAGCCGCCTCACGCAGGGCAATGATCTCGGCATGGGCCGTGGGATCGTTGTCGGCCAGGTTGCGATTGCCGCCGCGGCCTACGATCTTCTCTCCGCACACCACCACCGCGCCCACCGGCACTTCGCCCGACGCCGCGGCACGCTGCGCCTCACGCAAGGCTTCTTCCATCCACAGTTCGTCGGAGGTCATGGAACTACTGCCGGCATTGTAGATGAAAGACCCGAGAAACCGGCGGGCGCGCAGCCAGACCTAATTTTACTTTCCCAAAGGGCAAACCGCAGTGAGGCAGGTCTCTCTAATCCTTCGAATCGAGGTGTTCTGCACACCCCGAGCACCGGGAGAAGCGCCACTTGGAAATGAGGAGCAGCACATGAGAAGGGTCTCTGTGAGCTGTGGATTCAGGCGGGCAGCCTTTTTTGTTATCGCTACTGTTTTCGGACCAGCCGGGGCGGGTTTAGAATAAGCGTCATGGTTGAATCCCGGCTGAAGCACGTTCTACGCAAGATCCTGCTGCTGGACCTGATCCAGGGTTTGGCGCTCACCTTCCGCTATCAGGACCCGCGGGAGATCTACACCGAGCAGTATCCCATGCAGCGGCCGCAGGTGGCGGAGCGTTATCGCGGAGCGCCGCGCCTGAACGTGAATCCGGACACCGACGAGACCCTCTGCATTGCTTGCGATCTGTGCGCGCTGGCCTGCCCGGAGCACCTGATCGTGGTCACCAGCGAGCGCAACCCCAACACCCGCCGCAAGGAACTCACCACCTTCACCTACGACCTCAGCCGCTGCATGTTCTGCGGGCTGTGCGAGGACGCCTGTCCCACCGATTGCCTGGAGCTGACCCAGGACTTCGAGCTTGCCAACTACACCCGCGAGGGCATGATCTGGGACCGCCAAACCCTCGAGCTCGGCCCCAAGCCGACGGTGTACAAGAAGTAATTTCGAGTTTCCAGGGGCCAGGTTTTGAAAGGGCACGGCTTCCAGCCGCGCCACCGACTCCCCTACATGAGGCGGCCTTTTAGGCCCTGAGGGCACAGTTCCTCAGCGGCTAAAGCCGGACTCTCTTTGTCGCCGGTTACGGCACGCCTGAAAGGCGTGCCCTTCAAAGATCCGGATGCACCCTATTGTGAATCTGTGCCTGGTGTCCGGGCATTATCACGGAGACACGAGAGGCACGGATCAAATCGTACTGGCTCCGTGCCTCTGTGCCTCTGTGGTTGCTTTGCTCTTTTCTGCCCCGCTACGGCGCGAACAGCTCCGCGCAGTGTCCGCGTTGGGCGGGATGGTGTTCGATCGAGCCGCCCTTGGGGATGCACTGGCTGGGCGGCAACTTCTTGTCATGCTCTACATAGTCCACCAGCAGATCGAATGCCCGCTGGGCGTGCGGCTGGATCAATTGCAGTTGCGGGAACAGGAGAGTGTAGGCTTCGATGTGGTTCCCGTTCTGCACTTCGTACAGCCGGTACGCGGCGTGGTGGTCATCGCGGTCGTGCCGGCCTGAATCGAGCACGCGGTCTTCATAGGCGCGGGCCTGCTTCTTGATGGGCAGCAGCGCGTCCATCGTTCCCGCGACGGTTATGACCGGCCGCTTGATTCTGCCCGTGGTTTCCACCGCCAGGATTTGCGGCAGGATGGCAGGATTGGCAAACAGCCTGGCGTAATAGTTGTATGTGCCGGCTCCGGTGACGTCGCCGACTCCATCCGTGTATGTGACCCAGCTGGGATCGAATCGTTTCTGCCACTGGCACTGCGTGACTTCCCAGAAGTCCCCCCAATACTGCGACCAGAGCGTGCTCGTGGGGGTGGCGCTGGTGTTGACGATGTCAGGAGGATATCCGGCGGCTTCGATGGCCTTCGCGGCCGCACTGTTGGGGTCGTAACCTGAAGCCACGTATGCGTCAAAGTTCTCGATTGCCGGGGGCAGGGTCACCAGGATGTTCTCCCGCACATCGACAAACGTACCTTCCCAGTCCACTCCACCATCGAACAGGTCAGGCGCCACTTCCATGGCGCGCCGCACCTGATAGCCACCATTCGAAGTACCCACGGCATAGGTCCGGCGTGGGAAGTGATGATAGTTGGCCTTCGCCGCTTTCTGTGCCAGGGCAGCGCTCTCCAGCATGTATTGCGTCCACTGAGTGAATGGCTTCGGGCGGCCGGCTAAATCATTGTCGTAGAAATGTACCCAAAGCTCGGAAACGGGGTTCAAGCGGCAGGAACTGGCGTCTGGCGGTGTAGCCGAGCCTAAAGAGGTGAAGAACAAGTTAAGCACGCCCTTGTTCTGCGACGCATAGGCATATCCTTTTGGCAGAACGTAGTCGCTCCACGCCCAGTCGCCGTTGTACTCGCTGCGCGTGCCGCTGGACCCGGCAACCACCAGCTTGCCATTCCAGTTGTCGGGAAAGCGCAGCAGGAAACGCGCCTCTCCCGATGGATCATCGGCAAACCAGCCTTCCACCTGGATACCAGGCACGGCTGTGGAGGTTGGCGCTGGGCCAATCGAGATCTTCTCCAGGTCCGTGACCGGAGTGTAGGAGAAGGCTGAGCCCACGACGGTCGATCCCGGCAGGGGCGTGCCGTCGGCAAACGTCGTGATCGAATTGTCCGGTGGTGTGACCGGGGCAGTGGGCGGGTTGGGCGTGCGCAGGTCGTCGGCGTGGAAGCAGGTGGCGCCGATGCTCTTGTCCGCCAGCAACGCCAGCACCTCCGGACAATCGGCGACCGCCGGGCGCGGAAGCAGGCACAAGGTCAGCGCGATCAGGATTCCCAGAATTAACGTACTTCTTCTACTCATTGAGGCTTTCCTCCACAGGAAGTTGGTTGAACGAGAAAAATCACCCCGGCAGCCTGCAAAAGGCTGCTGCGATCGTGAGATTGGGTGCCGGAAGCTGCCCTCGGGGGAAGAGGGTCGGCGAAAATCTACGTAGCAGCTAAAGCCGTGTCAAGCGAAATTGCAAAGGTCCACATTCTGGACCAGTCGGCGAAGATTGGCGCGGGACGCGGGAAGACCGAGATCCTCCGATTCTTTAACGGCCGAGGGCCGACGACCGCAGGCCAAGGAGCGGCGCCGGCTGCTGCTGCGTCATGCAATGCAAGGTCCCCAGTCCCCAGACCAAGTCGCCACAATGAATGCCCACCACCTGCCGCCCGGGGAAAAGCCCGGCGAGAATCTCGAGTGCGCGGCGGTCGTTGGGATCGTTAAAGGTTGGCGCCAGTACCAGCCGGTTGGCGATGTAGAAGTTGGCGTAGCTGGCGGGCAGGCGCTGTCCGCGGAAGACGACGGGCTCGGGCATGGGCAGTTCGAACACGCGCAACAGCGCGCCGTCCTGATCACGGGCCGCACGCAGGCGCGCGAGATTCTCGGATAACGGCTCGTGATTCGCGTTACCAGGATCGGGCTCGACGCAGGCCACCACCGTGTCCGGCGCGACGAAGCGCGCAATGTCATCCACGTGGCCGTGCGTGTCATCGCCCGCAATGCCCTGCCCCAGCCAGATGACGTGCTGCACGCCAAGATAGTCGGCAAACACTCGCTCCAGTTCCGTCCGCCCCAGCCCAGGATTGCGTTGCTGCGTCGCGCTGAGCAGACACTCTTCCGTTGTGATCATGGCGCCGCGACCGTTCACGTCGATGCTGCCGCCCTCGAGCACCACGCGCCACGGGCGGCCGTTCACCGTCACCGCTGGCTGCCAGTGTGGCAGGCGCAGCCGGCGCGCCACCTTGCCCGCAATGGTCGCGTCCTTCTGCCAGTCCTTGTACTTCGCCCAGGCATTGAAGCGCCAGTTGGTGATCATTATCGGCTCGCGTGGGCGCGATTCCGAGACCACAAAGATAGGCCCACAATCGCGAGTCCAGCCACGGTTGGTAGGCCACAGATAAAAGTCCACGGCGTCGGTGTTCACGCTGCAGTCGCGCAGAATCTCCAGAGCGTGTCGGCGGGACTCGGCGTCCTCCACGATGATGGCCACACGCTCCACCCGCGCCAGGTGGCGGACGATCTCGGCATAGACCCAGGGGATGGCCGCGAACTTCCCTGGCCAGTCGGTGCGGTTGTGCGGCCAGGCTAGCCAGGTGGCGGCGTGGGGCTCCCACTCGGCAGGCATGCGGTAGCCGAGAGCGGCAGGAGTTTGAGAAGGGATTTTCACGGAGCGATGACAGGATAAATGAGGTGGCGTGGAGTTTGAAGGGGCGCGGCTTCCAGCCGCGCCGTCCACAACATTGTCATCCTGAGTGCCGCCCGAGTGAGCGTTAGCGAGCGAGAGCAAACGAGGGACCTGCTTCGAAAACGCCGTACCCTTATGAAAAGCAGGTCCTTCGGTCGCGCTCCCGCGCTACGCTCGGTCGCGCTCCCTCAGGATGACAACTTTAATCGAGAAATCGCCGGGTGATCCCGCCATAGCTATCCACGCGGCGGTCGCGCAGGAACGGCCAGTTGCGGCGCACCTCTTCGAGGCGCCGCAGGTCCACCTCGCCGATCAGGATCTCTTCGCGGTCGCTAGAGGCTTCGGCGATCACCGCGCCAAAGGGATCGGCGAGGAACGATCCGCCCCAGAACTCCAGGCCCGCGCCCGGCGCAGAGTTGCCGTTCACGTTGCCGTTTTCGTATCCGACACGGTTGACCACCGCCACGTAAACGCCGTTGGCGATAGCGTGTCCGCGTTGGACGGTGCGCCAGGCGTCGTGCTGCGCGGCGCCGAACTCCTGCTTCTCCGCCGGATGCCAGCCGATGGCGGTGGGATAGAAGAGCACCTGCGCGCCCGCCAGCGCCGTCAGCCGCGCGCCCTCGGGATACCACTGGTCCCAGCAAACCAGCGTGCCGATTTTGCCGAACTCGGTGTCGAAAGCGCGGAAACCGAGATCGCCGGGAGTGAAGTAGAACTTCTCGTAATAGAGCGGGTCGTCGGGAATGTGCATCTTGCGGTAGATGCCTTTGATCGAGCCGTCGGCATCGAGCACAACCGCGGTGTTGTGATAGATGCCGGGCGCCCGCCGTTCGAACACAGACGCAATGATCACCGCCTTTGCCGCGCGCGCCACTACCGCCAAGCGTTCGGTTGTGGGACCGGGCACGGGCTCGGCCAAATCGAATAGGGCGGCGTCTTCTCGCTGGCAGAAATACTGGGTGCGAAAGAGTTCCGGCAGGCAGATCACCTGCGCGCCGCGCCCGGCACCATCGCGCAGCATCTCGGCGGCGTGGCTCAGATTTTTCTCCGGGTCCGGGCCGCATGCCATCTGGACCAGGCCGACTTTGAACTTCTCAGGCACGAGTGCATATTAAAGGAGATTGAGTCATTGATCCATTTAGTCATTGAGATCGAACATTGACGGCAATCGCGCTCAGGCTGTAGCTTTCAACTTCACTCCAGAACTCTCCGCGAGGGCGACACTTGAAACACAGCAAGCATGAAGGCGTGGGAAGCAAGCGCAAACTGCACGATCCGGTCAAGGACAAGCTGATCCCCGTCCACCCGCTGGATTTAAGTCAGGCGAAGACAATCAACGACCTGGTGCGGGCCATGGGTGATACGGCGTTCACCGGCCGCCAGGTCGGCGAGGCTGCCGATGTGCTCGAAGCCATGGCCCGCGATCGCGAGTGCTTCGTGGTCATGACGCTGGCCGGGGCCATGACCGTCGCCAAGCAGGGGCTGATCGTCACCGAACTGATTGACCGCGGAGTGGTCAACGCCATAGTCTCCACCGGAGCGCTGATGGCGCACGGGCTGGTGGAAGCTACCGGGCGCTCGCACTTTCGCTATGACCCCTCGATGAGTGATGTCGAGCTCTACGAGGCCGGCTACAACCGCGTCTACGACACGCTCGAGCCCGAGCGCAATCTGGATGACGTCGAAACCGTGGTCTTCGACGTGCTGAAGCAGTGGGACCCGAAGCAGATCGTCTGCTCCTGGAAGCTGAACCAGGCCATCGGCGAATACCTGGAGAAGCACGCGGAGGGACGCGGCATCCTGAAATCGGCGTGTAAGAAGAAAGTTCCGGTGTTCGTACCGGCATTCACGGATTCCGAATTGGGCCTCGATTTCGCGCTCACCAACCGCATGCGCGCGCGCGAGGGCCAGCCACGCCTGCGTTACGATCCCTTCGAAGATCTGGAGTATTTCGCCGAAACGCTGCTGGCGCAGAAGCGGCTGGGTATCTTCACCATCGGCGGCGGCGTGCCGCGCAATTGGGCGCAACAGTTCGGTCCCTACATCGAGTTGCGCAACCGGCGCGCCGGGGAAGACGTGCCGCTCAAGCGCTATCACTACGGCGTGCGTATCTGCCCGGAGCCTGTCTATTGGGGCGGATTATCGGGCAGCCCTTATACCGAGGCGGTTTCTTGGGGGAAATTCGTCCCGCCGGAAGAAGGTGGAAAATTCGCCGAGGTGTTTGTGGATGCGACCGTGGGGCTGCCGCTGATCGTGGGAGCGGTGCTGGAAAGGCTGAAGAAGTAGACTCAGCAATATACGGCCTTTCGGTTAGAATCGACTCAGACCACTCAGCCTGGCCGTGGCGCGGAGAGGTGGGTGAGTGGTTGATACCACCGCACTCGAAATGCGGCATACCCGTAAGGGTATCGGGGGTTCGAATCCCTCCCTCTCCGCCAGATAAGCAGCTCTTAGCTGTTGGCTCTTAGCTCCTGGCTCTTGTGAAGCACCATTAAGGCCATGCCCAAACGTCCCAAAGACGAGCCGCGCGCCATCCAGATGCCGGCGACGCGCACCACGACGCGCTGCGCCCTGTGCGGGGCACTGATCCAGCCGCTGGACGAATCCTCGGGCCAGTGCGGGCAGTGCGGCGGGTCGCTGCATTCCTGCAAGCAGTGCACGCACTTCGATACCTCCGCGCGTTACGAGTGCCAGCAGCCCATTGTCGAGCGCATCGCGCGCAAAGATGCCGCCAACCAATGCACATTCTTCTCGATTCGCGTAAGGGTGGAGCGCGAGACCACTACGGCCGGCGTCAGTCGCCCGGAAGACGCCCGCAAGGCCTTCGAGCGGCTGTTCAAGAAGTGACCGCGTATTCCGTGGCCCTTCGACTCGCTTCGCTCGTTCAGGGCAGGCTAGAACCTGAGCCGCGGGCGGTCATCCCGAGCGAAGCGAGGTATCTCAAGCAATGGACGCCGAGCAGTTCAAGAAGGAAAAGTGGCTTTATCGAGCATTGCCCGTGGTTGCTTCTGTGGTGTTGCTGTGGGCGTTCGTCCTGGTGCAGAAGCTGACCGGGAACAATCAGATTGGTGTTTTCGCTGCCTTCACCAGTGCCTTCCTGGTGATGTGGCGCTGGAAAGTTGCCGGGATACGGCTGGAGTCGTGGACCTGTCCAGGCTGCGGACGGCGCCTTTCGCGCAGCGTGTCGTGGTCGTTCCCGCCGAAGAAGTGCCCCAACTGCGGCGAGCTCACGCCGCGCTAGTTCTAAGCCACGAAATACTTCGCATCCGGATGGTGAACAACAATGGCCGAAGTGCTCTGCTCCGGCTCGAGCAGAAAGCCGGTCGTCAGGCGCACCCCGATCGCGTCTTCAGGATGTAGCAGCGCAAAGATCTTTGTCTGGTCTTCCAAATTCGGGCACGCGGGATAGCCGAACGAATAGCGCGACCCGCGATACTTCTGATGGAACAAGTCGCTGATGCGTGGCGCATCGTCGCCGCCGATGCCCAGTTCGGTGCGCATCTGCTTGTGCAGCAGCTCGGCCAGCGCCTCCGCCGATTCCACGCTCAGCCCGTGCAGGTAGAGATATTTGGTGTACTCGCCGGACTCGAACAGGTGCGCGGTCTCGTGCGAAGCCCGCTCGCCGATGGTGACGACCGAGAGGCCGATCACATCCAGGCGCCCGGAATCGCGCGGCGCGAAGAAATCGGAGATGCAGAGTTTGCGTCCTTCTTTCTGACGAGGGAAAGTAAAGCGCTGGATTTCGCGAGGTTTTCCCTCAGGGGCTAAAGCCCCCGAGTTGTTTCCATCCTTTTCGGCACGGCTGAAGCCGTGCCCCTTCACCTGAGCTTCAGGGTCGTAGATAACGACATCGTTCCCTTCGCTCTGGCAGGGAAACCAGCCATAGACGGCCTGCGGCTGGAACCAGCCCTGGCGGATCACTTCGTCTTCGAGGTTGCGCAGCACCGGACGATACTTCTCCTCGACCAGCCGCGCGTAGTCCGCCTGCGACGCAGTCTTGAGCTGCCACTGGTTCTTGAACAGCGCCGTTTCGTTGATGTAGCTGAAGACTTCGCGCAGACCAAAATCCTTCTTCACCCGCACGCCATAGAACGGCGGCTCCGGGATCTCGACCATTTCGGCAACGGCGGTGGAGCGAGTCACCGCAGGCTCAGTTGCGTCGCCACCTGCCGTCGCGGCTTTTTTCGCCAGCTCCTTTACCGTGCGGCCTTCAGCGAGGCGCTCTTCGCGCTGGGCGTCGGCCGAGCACAGATCCTTCATCAGATGCAGGCCGGCGAAGGCGTCGTCGGCGTAGAAGACAGCGGAGGAGTATTCACGCCGCAGATCATCTTCCACGTACTTGCGCGTGAGCGCGGCGCCGCCGCAGATGACGGGAAACTTCAGCCCCTGGCGCTCGAGATCCTGGATGACGTACTTCATCTCGACCGTCGATTTCACCAGCAGCCCGCTCAGGCCGATGGCGTCAGCGCGGTGTTCGGCGGCCGCCTGGATGATGGTATCCGCCGGCTGCTTGATGCCGAGGTTCACCACTCGGTAGCCGTTGTTCGAAAGGATGATGTCCACCAGGTTCTTGCCGATGTCGTGGACGTCGCCCTTCACCGTGGCCAGCACCATGGTGCCCTTCTGCGTGCCCTCGAGCTTCTCCATCTTCGGCTCAAGGTAGGCGACCGCCTGCTTCATCACCGACGCCGAATCGAGTACCGAGGGCAACTGCATCTTGCGCGCGCCGAACAGCTCGCCCACCGTGCGCATTCCGTCGAGCAGCACGTTGTTGATCAGGTCGAGTGGGGTGTAGGTGGCGAGCGCGGACTCCAGCACTTGCTCCAGCGACTGCGTGTGCGCGTCCCGCCCCACGGATTTTTCACCGTTGATGATGCAGTACTTGAGCTGGTCCTCGACCGAGAGCTTCTCCACCTCGACCGGCGGAGCGTCACTCTTCTTTTCCATACCGGCGAAGTGGTTCATGTAGTTCTGCAGCGGGTCGCCAGCCGAAGTGTCGTAGCGGATGAGCTTGCGCGCCAGCTCAACTTCAGCTTCAGGAATCTTGTACAAAGGATAGATTTTGCTGTAGTTGACAATGGCGATATCGAGGCCGTGATTCACCGCTTCGTGGGTAAAGACAGAATTCAGCACCCGCCGCGGATAGACCGCCAGACCAAACGAGATGTTGCTCACGCCGAGGATCGTCTTCACCTCGGGCAGTTCCTGCTTGATGCGGCGCACGGCCGCCAGTGTCTCCATGCCCGCGGTACGGTACTCCTGCTGGCCGGTCGAGATAGGCAGCGTCAGCGCGTCGAAGATCAGGTCCACCGGCCGGATGCCGTACTTCTCGGTGGCGAGCTGGAAGATGCGCTTGGCGATGGCGACTTTTTTATCGGCGGTGAGCGCCATGCCCTCTTCGTCGATGGTCAGCGCAATCACGGCAGCGCCGTAGCGCTTGGCCATGGGCAGCACTTTCGACGTCCGCTTCTCGCCGTCTTCCAGATTGATGGAGTTGATGATGGCCTTGCCGGGAATGCGCTTGAGCGCCTCCTCGATCACGTCGGCTTCGGTGGAATCGACCAGCACCGGCGCGGGCACGCGTGTGGCGATCTTTTCCAGCACCGAGGTGATGTAGCCCTTCTCGTCCTCGCCCACGACGGCGCAGCAGAGGTCGAGCATATGCGAGCCTTCGTTCACCAGGCGCTTGGCGAGAGTGAGAATGTCGTCGTACTTCCCTGCCCGCACCAGGTTGCGGAAATGCTCCACGCGCGTGGTGGTGTTCATTTCTTCCGCAACGATCAGCGGCTTGGGATCGAGGTCGAGCGGAACCGAAGTGTAGGCGCTCGAGGCGGCCGCATTCGGCTTCACATCGCGCCGAGCCGGTTCGAGATTCGCACAGGCATCGACGACGGCCTTCAAGTGCTCGGGCGTGGTGCCGCAGCAGCCGCCGACAACCCGCACTCCGTACTCGGTGATGAAGCGCTTGTGATACTCGGCCAGCTCCTCCGGCTTGAGCAGGTACACGGCGCGCCCACCGACGTTCTGCGGCAGTCCGGCATTCGGCAAAACCGAAACGTGCTTCGGGGAATTCGCGCCCAGGTGGCGGACAGCGTCATTCATCTCGCGCGGCCCGGTGGCGCAGTTCATGCCGATAATATCGATGTCATAGGGCTCGAGCGCGGTGAGCGCCGCCCCGATCTCGGTGCCGAGCAGCATGGTGCCGGTGGACTCGACAGTCACCTGCACGGTCACCGGCAGACGCTTGCCCGCCGCTTTCATGGCGTCGAAAACGCCGGCCAGCGCCGCTTTCGCCTGCAGCAGGTCCTGGCAGGTTTCGATCAGGAGCACGTCAGCGCCGGCTTCGATCATCGCCCGCGCCTGCTCTTCGTAGCTGGCGGCCATGTCGTCGAAACCGATGTGCCCGAGCGACGGCAGCTTGGTGGTGGGACCGATAGACCCGGCAACGAACCGCGGTCGGCCGTTCGTGGAAAAATCGGCGGCGGCTTCGCGCGCGATCTTCACCGCCGTGCGATTGATCTCCGCGACCTTGTCCTGCAGGTCGTATTCGCCGAGCACGACGCGCGTGGCGCCGAAGGTGTCGGTCTCGACCACATCACAGCCGGCGGCGAAGAAACTCGCGTGAATGTCGCGGATGATGTCCGGGCGGCTGAGCACCAGGATCTCATTGCAGCCTTCCTTGCCCCAGAAGTCGTCAGGCGAAGGCTGCCGAACCTGTATGTTGGTGCCCATGGCGCCGTCGTAGATGACGACGCGCTCGCGCACGGATTGGAGAAAGGTGGACATGCAATTGAGTCATTTGGCCATTGAACCATTGGGTCATTCCTGTCAATGACTCAATGACCCAATCACTCAATGGCTCAATTTATCTCCCCACCCCGCCGTGCCCGCGCTCGGCCTGCAACTGCGCTTCGTCCGAGGTGCTAAAGATCGCGTTCTGTCCCTGCAGCGCCGGACGCGGCGCGAGCATCTGCTCCTTGCGATAAACCAGGCTGCTGGCGTTGAGCGATGCTACCTCGAAGCCGTGGCCGTGGGTAATGGCGTCGGTGGGGCAGGCCTCCACGCAATAGCCGCAGAAGATGCAGCGGTTGTAGTCGATGTTGTAGACCCTGGCGTAGCGTTCGGCGCCGGAGATGCGGTTCTCGGCGGTATTGTCGGCGGCCTCGATGTAGATGCAGTTCGACGGGCAGGCTGCCGCGCACAGGAAGCAGGCCACGCACTTCTCCAGGCCGTTTTCGTCGCGCTGCAGCACGTGCACGCCGCGGTAGCGTTCCTGAAACACAGCGCCGCGCATTAGTCCGGGGCCGTCGGGATAGTTCTCGACGATGGTGGGCGAGAGCATCTCCTTGAAGGTGATGGCCATCCCCTTGGCGACAGCGGCCAGTCCGCGGATCACGCTCATATCGTCTAGTATAAATGGTCGAGGCTCCAGCCGTTCTCCTGCATTACTATCGGCGAGAATGACCATCCTTGGCCTGGCTCTGACCTTTGCCACCAGCGCACTGCTGGTCATCGAGTTTCTCCACCAGCGGCGCGCGCCGCTCGCGGCATACGGCTGGGCGGGCCTGATGGCGCTGGTTGCAGCAGAGGTCCTGATGTTCCGCGGGGTCGAGCCCGTGGCCACATACTTCACACCCGTTGCCTGGACCTGCTACATCCTTGTCGCCGACGCGGCCGTGCTGGCCATCGGCGGCCGCTCACGCCTGCACGATGAGCCATGGCGCTTCGCGCTGCTGGCGCTGCTCTCGATCACCCTCTGGCTCATCTTTGAGGCGTACAACCTCCGCCTCGAGAACTGGACATATGTGGGCGTGCCCAGCGGAACCGCGGGCCTGCTGGGATACGGCTGGTCGTTTGCCACCATCACGCCGGGGATCTTCGAGACCGCCGACCTGGTCGAGGCCTTTGGTTGGTTCAAACCGGCGCGACCGCTATCGTTTTCTCCTGCCGCGGAGCGCGGCATGGTGCTGTTCGGTCTGGCCTGCCTGGTTTTGCCGCTGGTCCTGCCGCGCCACATAGCGGCCTACCTGTTCGCGCTGGTTTGGATTGGATTTGTGTTGCTGCTTGACCCGCTCAACCATCGCTTGCGCTTGCCCTCGCTGCTGGGTGATCTTGCTGCCGGGCGTCGTGGTCGCTTCTACTCGCTGCTGATCTCCGGCTGGATCTGCGGGTGGTTGTGGGAATTCTGGAATTACTGGGCGGCGGCCAAGTGGCACTACATTTTTCCGCTGGCGCAGCAGTGGAGGATCTTCGAAATGCCGGCGGCGGGATATCTCGGGTTTCTGCCCTTTGCCCTGGAGTGCTTTGCGATGTACGTGACCGTGAGCGGGCTTTTCAGCCGTGGCTCACATTCTTGACATCAGAGCGCCGACCCGCGAGCGGCCCCTAACTTTTGGGTCGCCCGCGGACCGGTGATGCCATGAGGGGCACTATTTGTACGTGGCGTTGGTGCGAGCCAACTGGTCACGATGCGCCGCGAAGTCCACCATCGAACCAAAAGCCGGGCCGATCAGCGGATTCGCCCTTATCAGCTCCCGCAAGGCAGCGTTGGCCTTATCCAAGCCCTCCGCGTTAGCGGCTATGTAGAAAACGTAAAACGTATTGGGGTCTTCGGTGTGGATGGCTTCGGTATCGACTTCATATTCGTGGATCGCGCCTTCAGCGAGCAGTTTCTCGAAGAACGGCACGAACAGATTCTTGCTGAGCCGGTCCACCGCATCGCTGGGCGCCTCCGCCTTTAACTTGTAAGACGAGCCGTGCGTGTACAGGCCCTTCCAGGATCCGTGATGGTAGTTGTAGTACCGGCTGACATAGATGGCGTCCCAGTGCTTGGTGGCGCTGCCCAGCACCGGCGTGGCGGTGCCGCCAGACGCGTAGAACTCTTCCAACACCTTGAGTACTCCCGCCATGGACATGGCCGACCACCACTCGTCGTGAGTTTGCTGGTCAGGCTGATGAACCATATTTACATCGTGGCCATACGCCATGATTGTGCCGCTGGCAATGGCCTTATCCAAAACTTCCCGGTCCGTTGCTTCTCCCTTTGTCATCTCCGCCCACTGCCCGCGGGGAATGTTCCAGAATCCGACATACGAGTACATCGGCGGTTTTTCTTTCGCTTCCGACATCTGCGCGCGTACCGGCGCCGCCATCACGGCGAACATCGCCACTGCGCACAACATAACAACCACTCTGCACAACTTTCCGTTCATGATTTTCTTCCTCATGTAGTCTCAGCAGCTTTCCTTGTTGGATTGGGGCGGGCGAAGTGTACACGAATACGCGCCGCGACACCAAAGGCTGAGAATCCGCGCGCACCCTTCTAGATACTTAAAGGGATCAAGGGCAGCGGGACCTGTACCGGAAAGAGAAGTGCGGACGGGTCCTCGAACTGGAGTTGCAGCGGAACTTACACGCTTCCCAAGTAGCGCAGCCCTCGCCGATATGCAGGGCTTTTTGGGTGGCTCTGTGTCTCCGTGGTGCGCAACTAATCGATCCCCAGTTGTTTCCACATCGCGTCCACGCGCCGTTTGGTGGCTTCGTCCATGCGGATCTCCTCCGGCCAGGGACGCGTGAAGCCCTCGGTCGACCACTTGCGCGTGGCGTCGATCCCCATCTTCGAGCCGAAATTCGGCAGGCGTGAGGAATGGTCCAGCGAATCTATCGGGCCGAGCGTGAACTGGATGTCGCGCTCGGGATCGATGTTGTTGGCCACCCGCAGCACCACTTCGCGCACGTCCTGCACGTCGCAGTCTTCGTCCACCACCACGACGCATTTCGTGAACATCGCCTGTCCCATGGCCCAGATGCCGTGCATCACTTTGCGGGCGTGCCCGGGATACGATTTGCGAATAGAGATGATCATCAGGTTGTGGAAGACGGCTTCGACCGGCAGGTTCACGTCCACGATCTCGGGCAGCGTCACCCGCATGAGAGGCAGGAAAATGCGCTCGATGGCTTTTCCCATCCAGGCGTCTTCCATCGGCGGCTTGCCCACGATGGTGGTGGCGTAGATCGGGTCCTTGCGGTGGGTTACACAGGTGACATGGAAGATGGGATACAGATCTTCGAGCGAGTAGAAGCCGGTGTGATCGCCGAAGGGACCTTCGCTGCGGAGTTCGTCCAGGTTGACGTAGCCTTCAAGGATGATTTCCGCCGCGGCCGGGACTTCGAGATCCACGGTCTCGCACTTCACTAACTCGACTGGCTTCTGGCGCAGGAAACCGGCGATCATGAACTCTTCGACGTCGGGCGGCGCGGGGATGACGGATGCGAACGTCAGCGCCGGCTCAGTGCCGATGGCGACCGCGACTTCCATTTTTCCCTGTGGACGGTTACCGCTTGGTTCAATCGCGCCACCACCACTTCGGGCCATAAGATCAACAGCGGCGACCGAACCCGCCGCCGAGGCTGCAGCGCGCATGGCGTCGCGGTAGTGCTCGGCAGCGACCTTCTGCCGCTGCCAGTGCATGCCGGCGGTGCGCGCGTCGTAAACCTGCATGCGATACATGCCGACGTTGCGCTTGCCGGTCTTGGGATCGCGGGTGATCACGCACGGCAGGGTGATAAAACGGCCGCCATCCTGCGGCCAGCACTGCAGCACCGGCAGGTGCAGCAGATCGAAATCGTCGCGGCAAATGACCTCTTTGCACGGTCCGCTGGAGATGGTCTTGGGAAAAAATTTGCCCATTTCAGCCAGCATGGGCAGCATCTTGATTTTTTCCAGCAGGCCCTCGGGCGATTTGACATCGAGGAACTGGTGGATGCGGGCCGCGATCTCGTCTAGCGATTCCACACCCAGCGCCAGCTTCATCCGGCGCGCCGAGCCGAACTGGTTGATCAGCACCGGCCAGCCGCGATATCCCTTGACGTTCTCGAACAGCAGCGCCGGCCCGCCATCTTTCGATTTCGAAACCCGATCGGTGATCTCTGTAATCTCGAGGATCGGATCCACTTCGGCGCGGATGCGCTTCAGTTCACCGGCGCGATCGAGCGCGGTTATCCATTCGCGGAGGTCGTTAAAGGCCAAGTCTTCTCCGTGGGAAGCAGCGGAGGATTATAGAGGATTGGCGAGTTGCGATTGGTGATTTGTGAATCCGCCCACGGGTAACGGCGGGCCAGCTTTCAATCACAAATCAGAAATCGCAAATCAGAAATCGCCTCACTGCGCCGTCCAGCCGCCGTCAACCGGAATGGCTGCTCCCGTCAGATTGGCAGCGCCGTCGCTGCATAGGAACACTGCCAGCGCCCCAATCTGCTCGACCGTCGTAAATCGGTCGCTGGGCTGCTTTTCGGCCAGCAGATCATGCTCGGCCTGGGCGATCGGAGTTCCCTCGTTCTTGGC
>Ga0335079_10004289_pt1 | contig 16383 bp, 11 predicted proteins | sample Lox_Sample_33_FD_206719 | JGI IMG/M metagenome (GOLD analysis project Ga0335079, IMG submission 206719) | Soil microbial communities from Loxahatchee National Wildlife Refuge, Florida, United States - Lox_Sample_3.3 | ecosystem: Environmental > Terrestrial > Soil > Wetlands | place: USA... | reverse complement strand
AAGCAAAGGATCGAGCCTTTGGGATTCTTCACGAGCTGGCGAACGGCAAGAAATTCGAGAATGCGTTCCTTGATTTTTTCGAGGCCGTAATGCTCTTCGTTGAGGATCTTTTCCGCGGCCAAAATATCGCGAATTTCCTTGGACCTTTTCTTCCAGGGCACAGCGAGCAGCCAGTCGAGATAGTTGCGGCTGACGGTGGATTCCGCGGACATCGGCGGCATCAATTCGAGGCGCTTTAATTCCTGGATGGCCTTTTCGTGGACTTCCTTGCTCATGCCGGCGGCGTCGATTTTTTTCTTCAGCTCGTCGATCTCGTTCTTTTCGCCGCGGCCGAGCTCTTTCTGGATAGCCTTGAGCTTTTCGTTGAGGTAGTACTCTTTTTGCGCGCGCTCCATCTGCCGTTTGACGCGGGTGTTGATATTGCGATCGACGTTGAGCTTTTCCAGCTCAATCTCGAGGATGTCCCCGATGCGGTTCAGGCGCTCCATGGGGTCGACGGTTTCGAGCAGGTCCTGCTTTTCGTCGACGGGAAGCTGCAAGTTAGCGGAAATGGTATCCGAAAGGCGGGCGGGGTCATCGCCGCGCGCCGCGGCAATCATGGTGTCGTAGTTCAGGCTTTGCGAAAGTTTGACGAATTGTTCGTACAGGCCGAGGATTTTTTGCACCGTTTGGTCAACCTGCGGCGAGGGTTCGACGCGCGCGGTGAGCAGGCGGACGGTGGCGCGGAAGAAGCCTTCTTCGGCGGAAATGGAAAGGGAGCGGGCGCGCTCCACGCCTTCAACCAGAACTTTGATGTTGCCGTCGGGAAGCTTCACGCTCTGCACAATGTTGGCGAGGGTGCCCACGGCGTAAATCTCTTCCGGCTTGGGGTCATCCACGGAAGCGTCGTGCTGCGTGGACAGGAAGATTTTCTTGTCGCCGGCCAGCGCTTCTTCCAGCGCGCGCACGCTGGCTTCGCGCCCGACGATGAACGGCGTCATCTGCTGCGGGAAAATCACCATGTCGCGCACCGGCATCATGGGCACGCGCCGCATATCCTGTTTTTCGCGATTAAACATTAGGGCCCCTAAAACTTTTGGGTGAAGCGAACCGGACTCATCCAGCCTTCTCGAGCAAGCTCCAATTGATTTCGCGGCCACGCACCATTTCCGCGGTAACCACGAAGTCGCGCACTTTGCGCTGCATCGGGAGGTGATACATGAGCTCGAGCATGAGGTCTTCCAAGATCATGCGCAGGCCGCGCGCGCCGACTTTGCGCTGCAGGGCGAGTTCGGCGACGGTGTCGAGGGCGTCGTCGGTGAAGCGCAGGCGGACGTTTTCGAACTCGAAGAGGCGCTGATATTGCTTGAGCAGCGCATTCTTCGGCTCGGTGAGGATGCGCACGAGGACATTCTTGTCCAAATCGTTCATCACCCCGGCGACCGGCAAGCGGCCAACAAATTCGGGGATCAAGCCGTAGCGGATCAAGTCGCCGGGCTGCACCTGCTCGAGAAGTTCGGTGTTGCGGCGGTTCGGCGTCGCCGGCGCGGCGTCCGTGTGAAACCCGAGCGAATGGCGTCCCGCACGCTTCTCGATGATCTTCTCGAGGCCCACGAACGCGCCGCCGCAGACAAACAAAATGTTCGTCGTGTCCACGGGCGTAAATTCCTGGTGCGGGTGCTTGCGGCCGCCTTGGGGAGGAACGTTGGCCACGGTGCCTTCGAGAATTTTCAGCAAAGCCTGCTGCACGCCTTCGCCGCTGACGTCGCGGGTGATCGAAGGATTCTCATCTTTCTTGGCAATCTTATCGATCTCGTCGATGTAGATGATGCCTTGCTGGGCCTTCTGGACGTCGCCATCCGCGGCCTGCAGCAGCTTCAAAATAATGTTCTCGACGTCCTCGCCGACGTAGCCGGCTTCGGTCAGCGTCGTGGCGTCCACGATGGCGAAGGGCACGTCCAGCATGCGCGAAAGCGTTTGCGCGAGCAGCGTTTTACCGGTGCCGGTGGGCCCAATCAGGAGAATATTCGACTTGCTCAATTCGACGTCGCCCGGCTGCTTGTTAAGGAAGATGCGCTTGTAATGGTTGTAGACAGCCACGGCCAGCTTTTTCTTCGTGCGGTCCTGGCCGATCACATAGCCATCGAGAAACTGCTTAATCTCCGGTGGACGCGGGAGCCGGCGCGCCGGCGCGGCGGCCTGCTCGCGCTTTTCATCTTCCAGAATGGTCTGGCACACGCCGACACATTCGTTGCAGATGTACGCGCGCGGGTAGTCGGAAGGAGAACTGATTAACTTCTCGACCTGTTCCTGCGTTTTATGGCAGAAGGAACAGCGCAGCGGTTCGTCAGGGCTGAATTTTTTCACTGGCGTGAAGACCTCGTCTCCGCTGGGCTTCGACGGAGTCCCGTACTCCTTATTCTAGGCCGATTCTTCCCCGGAGCAAGCGAGAACTGGAATCACTGCTAACTCATTGGAACTGGCTGAGGACGCGTGCCGCCCCCGCGGCGTTCGTGCCTCAGCGGTGTTTATAAATAATTTCGTCGATCATACCGTATTCTTTGGCCTGTTCGGGATTCATGATGAAATCCCGTTCGACGTCTTTCTCAATACGATCAACCGGCTGGCCGCTGTGTTGCGCGAGCAGCTTATTAATGACCGTGCGCATGCGCAGAATTTCTTTGGCGTGCAGATCGATGTCGGTGGCCTGACCGCCCAAACCGGACATCCACGGCTGGTGAATCAGAATGCGGGCATGCGGCAGAGCGAAACGTTTTTTGGGTGCGCCACCGGCGAGAAGAACCGCGGCAATCGAAGCCGCCTGACCCACGCAGGTGGTAACCACATCAGGTTTGACGAACTGCATGGTGTCATAGATCGCGAATCCGGCCGTGATGGAGCCTCCCGGGGAATTGATGTACAGCTGAATGTCCTTCTCCGGGTCCTCGGCTTGCAGGAAAAGCATTTGCGCGGTGGCCAGATTGGCAACGTGGTCGTCAATGGGCGTGCCAATAAAGATGATGTGTTCCTTGAGCAGCCGCGAGTAGATGTCGTAGGCGCGCTCGCCGCGGCTGGTCTGTTCGACCACCATGGGAACGAGCGTTGTGCCGCGATATTCTGGATCTTCGAAATTTTTCATTTAAGTGGTGGGACTGCTGGAATGAGTCACTTTGCGTCGGTCGCGGCACTCGCCGCAGCAACGGTCTTGACCTGAGCTTGCTGCGCGAGCCAATCGAGAGTTTTGTCACTCCGCAACTTAGCTTTCATCCTATCGAGCGCGCCCTGCTTTGTCAAACGAGCGCGCACAACGTCTGCCGATTCGTTACTGTGGCTGGCCAAGTGTTCGAGCTCTTGCTGCACTTCTTCCTCGGTCACGTCGATGTTTTCCGTCGTGGCAATGCGGTCAATGATCAGCTCAGCCTTTACGTCGTCGGTGGCGCGTTCCTGCTGGCGCTTGCGCAACGAGACCCAGTCCACGTTTACGGCGCGCGGGTCCACGCCTTGCGCGGCTAGCGAGCGAACTACCCGTTCGAGGCGCACATCCATTTGATGCTCGACGAGCGATTCCGGTACCGGGAAGTCGTGCTGCTGCACGAGTTCGGCGATGACCTTTTCTCTTTGCAGTTCTTTCTGGCGGTGGTCCCGCTGGTGCTCGAGGCCTTCGGAGACCTTTTTCTTGAGTTCTGCAAGCGAAGTGGCGTCGCTTACATCCTTGGCAAACTCATCGTTGAGTTCGGGCAGCTTCTTGTTCTTGATGCCGAGCAGTTCGGCGGCATAGTGATACGTTTTGCCGGCGAGCTTGGCATCCGGATAATCCGCGGGGTAGGCGACGTCAAAATTTTTATGATCGCCGACGTTGGCGCCGCGCAGATTCTCGTTGAACGGCTCCATGGTCTCTTCGGCGCCGATGTGGCAGGTAACGCTGTCGGCTTGGAGCGGCTCGCCGCCTCCGGCGGGAGTGCCCATCAATTTGAGCTGCACATAGTCGCCATTCTCGACGGGGCGACCTTCGACGGGCGCGAGCGCGGCGGCGCGTTCGCGCATCTCTTCCAGAGTTTTCGTGACGTCATCTTCGGTAATGTCCATCGCCGGCATCTCGATGTTCAGGCCCTTGTAGTTGCCCAGTTCAAATTCGGGCAGAACTTCGAAGACCGCCGTGAACTTTAACGGCTGGCCTTCCACGAAATCGAGCTTTTCGACTTGCGGCTGCGAAACGGGCGTGAGCTTCTGCTCGGAGACGGCCTTGCCGACGCGGTCCGGCACCAGCGATTGCAGGACTTCTCCTTTAATGTCCTCGGCGAAGCGCCGGCGGATCAGAGACACCGGGGCTTTGCCGGGGCGAAAGCCGGGAACGCGCGCAAGCTTCGCGAAATCCCTGGCCACGCGCTCTATTGCTTTCGACACTTCTTCCGCGGGAATCTCGAGGTCCAACTCGCGGCGGCACGTTGCTTCGGCCATGGAACACTCCTCTCCTCATTGAGCGATGAATGACGCTCGGCACTCCGTGAAAATACTCGCTGGTCTCGACGGCATGCTCACCGGGCTACTGCGGAAAGCTCGGGCTTTCAGGTGAGGCCAGACAGGTAAGCGCTTACCCTGCAACGCAAAATAAAAGTATAGGGGACAACGGAGTGAGCGTCAATTGACGGATTCACTAGCGATGGGCTGAAGGTTTTCCGCTTGACGAGAGCTGGCGGGAGTCAAGGATGAAGCGCAGACGGGTTCGCATTGCTGGAGGCGTTTCTTGAACCAAACAGCTAAGGCGATGGTCAACGCGCAGAGCATCCATGGAATGATGGGGGAAAGCCAGAAAAAGTGCGGCGTGTAGCGAAGGCCGGCAAACCAAGCGAGAATCGAGACGAGCCCGAAGAAGAATGCTTGCAGCGAAGCGCTGCGCTTCCAGAGCAGCGGCCAGGAACACACGGCCACCATGAACAGCGCAAAAGGATAAGCGAGGACGAGGTCGACAAAGTAATGTTCGCCAGTGCCCATAGTGGCGCAGAAGGTGAACACCACGAACAGCATGACGATGGTGCGCTCGAACAGGGAAAGGCCGCGCGAGTACCACCACGTGAGCAGGACCCAGCCCATGTGAAGCGAAGGGATGGCGTTGCGCGGGCCGCGAATGGTTACCGGCTCGAGCAACACGCGGCGGAACATATCGGCGTCGAAAGGCTGCCACGGAAAACTGGCGCGCACGAGATGAATCGGGCCCATCGCCGGGAAAATATTGTAGAAGAGAATACCGATGGGGCCGGTCAGGAGAAACGCGGCCATCGCAGGAATGGCGGCCTGCCGCACGCGAAGAAGCTGGCCGGAATAGACCAGCGCGATCGGAATGGGCAGACCGATATAAAAGAGCTCGCCGGCGATTTTGAACCACGGCCAAAGCGCAAAGGCTTGGCCCATCAGGAAGGAAAGCTGCACGCGCAAGCTACCGTCAAACGAATAGAGGAAAAGGTCGAGGGTTCGCGGATGGAGTTTCTCCGTGAGGTCGAGTAGGTTGGAGGCGAACCACTCGGAGGTCACGAAAAGCAGCGAAGGCACAAAGGCGTAGACGAGAAGTTTGCGGCGGTCGCCTGCGGACCACACGGCGCGCAAAGCGAGCAAGAGCAGGCTGCTCAGCCCGAAAAACGAGAACCAGGCCATGAAATGCTGCGGATAGTGGAGAATGCGGAAGTCGATGAGAGCGAGCAGGGCCGTCAACCCAAGAAGGGCGAGTCCATCCGGCCACAGACCGCAGACGCGTAGTTGCATGATGACCACGCTGATCAGGGCGATGGCAAAGAAGGCCGAAGAGAGCGATTCGGAATAAAACTGCGCGCTGGTGCCAAAGCCGCCCGCGATGGCGAACAGGACGAGAGTCAGTAGGATTTGCGCAGCGCGCGGAAGTTTCATGGTGTGGCCGTGCTCCGGTACGGCGGGCAAGCAATCGTGAACGCGGGACGCCTGCCGCCTTCTCCATTTCAACATCGCCGAGGGCGGAAGCGGTGTTGAGGCAGAGGTGTTGTGTTCAATACCAAAAGAGACGAATCGGCGGCAGGGAATTGCGCAGGATGGTTGCGTCCGGAGAAGAGCTTCAGTCTGCCGCGGCGGAGCGCCTAAGAGCGCTGGTCAGATCGGCGTGCAGCAAGCGGTGGAAAAGGTGTTCGCCAGCTTCGCGGCGCACCGAGAGGCGCCCGGCAACGTAGGCGCGCGAGCCCAGCCCGCGCTGTACGGAATCGCAAATGGCCATGTCTTCGTCCTGAACTTTTTCACTGACCGCAATGCTCTCTTTGTTGCGCGCTTCCGCGGTCGCGCTGCTGTCCGCGAAGTAGTAGTCGAAAACCACGGCGCAGCGGTCGATGGCCAGCGGAAGCACGAGATTGGTGTCCATCACGCCTTCGTAAGCGTTGATCATGAAGTTTGGATAGATCCACAGATAAAATGCGCGGCCCTGGCGGGTGGCGGCGACGCCTGCTTCCGAAGCAGCGTCGGCAGACAGCGGGCTCGACTGTAGACACGCGCGGGGGAAATTTTCGATAGTATATTTCGTGTATTCGATGACGCTGCTCAGGCCTTTGTGGGCGTGCGGGACGTGATAGCCGCCGTCGAGATAGTTGTCCACGTAAACTTTCCAGTTGCAATGCAAGGTGTAGACGCGGCGATCGAAAAAATGAAGCTTCTTCGATAGCTCCAAGGGAGCGACGAGGTCGGGCACAACGCCCAGAAAACTCCCCAGCGACGGTGCGTGCGCGTCCAGATTCACAAAGACAAAGTTTTCCCAGGTCTCCACGCGGATCGGAACCAGTCCGTTCCTGCCGCGGTCAAAGTCGCAAACGCCTTCAAACTCGACCATGCCTTTGAGGGCCCCGTCTAGGCCGTAAGTCCAGCCATGATAAGGACAGCGAAACTGTCTTGCGCATCCGTGAGGTTCGGGCACAACGGCAGCCGCGTGATGGCGGCACACATTGAAAAACGCGCGCAAGAAACCGTCCTCACCACGCACCACCACCAGCGGCTCGCCGGCAAGCTCGGTGGTGAAGAATTGGCCGATTTCCCGAACTTGATCCACTCGGCCCACAACCTGCCAGGTGGCGCTGAAGACGCTGGCGCGCTCCAGCTCCGCGATGCGCGCATCGAAATACCACGGCGCCGGAATCGTCGACGCTTCGTCCAGCCGATCGTGCGGGTTATAGAGGTTTATCATTTCACGCAAGCTGCGTTCCATCGATTACTCCCCCAGGGCGCCCACGATCACTGCGCTTGCGTTGGCCGCTCTTTTTCGGCGAGCAGCGCACTACCCAAAAGAGTCAAGCCGCCCCACACACCGAACTCCACCCAGAACTGCCGCTGTTCAACCTGTTCCATTTGAATGGCGTCGCTCATTTCCTGGTTGGCGGTTTCCGCTTTCAAGACTAGCAGTTCATGGGTCCGTTGCGCCCGCGCTGCGGCTTCCCGGTCTTCTGCGGTATCCAGCGGGTAGCGCTGGAGAGTCGCTGCCGGATCGCCGTTGGCTTCCCTCTGTGCGTCGCGCGAGCGCTGCATCTTGACTTGGGATGTTCCCCTTGCGGCGAACCATTGCAGTGCGGTTCCAACCACTACCGCCGTCACGGCTATCCAGCATCCCATCACGAGGTAGGCGAGAAATCTGTGCAGGCTCATAAGTAGACCTTGCAGCGGGAACCTTCATCACCGCGACGCCCTTCAGTAAATCAGCTTGAGCGAAAACTGGATTTGCCGGGAATTTCCCGCCGTATGGCTTATCACTCCAAAACCACTGCCCAACACGGTATTCGAAGGCAACCCGAAATTCACGATGTTGAATATATTAAAGAATTCGGCGCGGAATTCAACAACGCCCAATTCGCGATTGGCCCTCTTGCCGAAAGGCGTGTCCTTAATCAAGGCCATATCGAAATTGTGAAAGCCGGGTCCACGGAAGGTATTGCGGCCGAGCGCTCCGAAGCGTCCCTGGTGGGGGCCCGTTCCGCCGGGAACATTCACCGGAATGAAGAAGAACGAGCTATTGTCCGCGCCGCGCCCGAAATAGTCTTCGCGGATGCTGCGGCTCGTCGAGAGATCGGGCATCGCCACCAAATCGGGCCGGTCCGCGCCACCGGCTCCGAACCCCGTTTGCTGAATGCCGGAATACACCGTGAAGGGCGGGCCGGTGGTCAGCGTGGTGATGTTGAGAAATTGCCAGCCTTTGGTGATGTGATCGTTTATCGAACTAAGAAAGCTAACGCGGTCCAGTGGCAGCGCTTGAAACAGGCTTACCGTGAAAACGTGCGTCTCATCAAATGTTGACGGACCTTTTTCCGCGCGCGGGTCGAGCGGATTCTGCGGTAGCGTTTGCAGGGTCACGCCGCCACTCGAAGAGATTCCCCCGGGAACGGCGCTCGTGTCGTCGACCGACTTCGAATACGTATAGCTGGCCTGGAAGCTCAAGCCAATGCGCGAATAATTCTCGGTGGCGCTCGTTTGCAACGCGTTATAGCTGGAATGTGAGCCGCTGGTCATCACCATTTCGGGTCCGAAGCCGCCGGTTGCATGTCCTGCGGCATTGAACTGGGCAAACGGGGCGAAGCCGGGAGCGGCGCCGGAATATCCATTGGGCACCAGCACACTCGCAAGATGCACTCCGGCGGTGCCCACATACGAAGCGCTGACCTTCAGGCTCCCAAAATCGTGGTCGATTCCGGCGCTGTAGCTGCCGATGTAGCCATTCCCGAAATGCCGGTCGATGATGCCCAGCGTAAACAACTGCACTTCGTGGCCCGGCGTGATGGCCGCTAGGTCATTCTGAAATCGTTGCAGATCAATCGGAATATTGGCGGGCAGATTCGCGCTGCTTCCCGAGGCGAACAGTGGCTCGCCCTGCGTCGTGTAAACCGGGGGAAGCGTTTCGGGCACGACCGCGTTTTGAAACGGCACGGGAACATCCGGCAACGCCGTGACAATCGGCTGAAAAACAAAAGGAAAGCTGCCGGTTACATAATTTTGTAGCCACAAATTCGGGAGGATCGTGGTGATACCTCCGCCGGCGTGAAGGGTAGTGCGCTTTGTCGCCGCGAAGTCCAAGGACACGCGCGGTCCCCAGCCATGCCAGTCGAGCGGATAAATGGGCTGTGGGTTGTACAAAAAGATTTGGTGCGCACCCGCTGCGAAAAACGAAGTGGGATTGCCCGCGGCGTCTACCGGAGCGGCGATGGAAGTGCGGTGCTGGGCTTCCTTGATGCGGCTGTTCAAGTCGTAGCGCATGCCGTAGTTCAGGCTGAGCCGAGAATTCACCTTCCAGGTGTCCTCAAAATAGAAGTTGTACGCTTCGCGCCGGACGGCCGCCTCGTCAAACTTGTCGCCCGTTGGCGTTAAACTGGCCGTGGCACTAACGGCATACGAATACGGAGTGGCGCTCAATAGCTCGGTCAGCGAATCGGGTAAAAGTTGGCCGGGCTCAATGTCATGCTGTCCGCTTGCGGAGGGGATTAGGACGTTCGCATAGGCCGGGCCCCCTCCGAAGGTGTAAACGCCGTTCGGGTTCATCCCAAAGATCGTGGAATCGCGATTGAAGCGCAGCTCAACTCCCCACTTCAGGCTGTGCGTCCCATGGATGTAGGCCATGTCGTGCTTCAACTGATACAGATTGCCGTAGGAGCCGAAGATGGAGCCGTCCGCGGCATTGAAGTTGTCATAGAGGCCGTCGGCAAAGGCCATTTCAGGTTGCGTGTGATTCACCGTGGGAAAAATCGGCGTGCTGCGAATGTAGCCGATCGACGTGACCGAAGTGAGATGAGGCGAAATCGTCCGGGAATAGCGCAGCGCTGCGTTTCGTTGATGATCGAAAAAATTCACGCCAAAACTGGGATTGATCGCCGTTTGATCCGGATTCGTGGTTGGGCCGTTCACTTGGTTCAGGCTGAAGCGCCCGAAAAGAGTGGCCTTCTCCGAGATGCGATGATCGATGCGCACGGAAAACTGATCGGTGTCCGTCGCAACTTTGGATGACGTTGCATAGGTGCGCGCACCGTAAGGGCCTTGCGGTTCATTCGGCAGCGGATAACCAGCCAGCACCGAGGCGACCGCTGGATTCACGGGAACAAACAGCGTGTCGCCCGCAAAGGTCGTCGTATCGATTCCTTGTCTCTCCTGTGCCGTTGGAACCGCAAAGACCTGCGTCGTGCCCAGCACCTGCCGGAAGCCTTGATACTCAGCGAAATAAAACGTTTTGTCGCGCCCGTCGTAAATTCCCGGAAGCACCACCGGCCCGCCGTTCGTAACTCCAAACTCATTACGCACAAAGGGCGGAATCCGGCGCCCGTCGGTGGGATGGTCGAAGAAATTCCGCGCATCGAAGGCCGCGTTGCGCACGAATTCAAAGGCGCTTCCGTGGAAGTCGTTCGTGCCAGACTTCGTGATGACGTCGTTGAATCCCGCCGCGCCGTGCCCGATTTCCGCGGGCATGACTCCCGAGCTGGACTGCACTTCCTGGATGGCGTCCACGTTGAAGTTGGCAAACGTCGCGCCGCCAAGTTCCGGGTCCGTGGTGTCCGCGCCATCCATAGCAAAGACGGAAGCCGCACCACGCTGGCCATTCACGGCAAACTGCTGTGTGAAGTTCGCCGCGCCGTTAGTGTCCGTCATGGTGCCGGCGGCGAGCAGCAGCAACTTGCTGAAGTCGCGCTCGTTCAGCGGCAGGCCGGAAACCTCTCCACTGGTCAGGCGCTCCCCGCCGCTGGCCTGAACCGTGGCAGTCGGCGGCGTCTTGGTGACGACCAGCGTTTGTCGCTCGACGGAGAGTTCCAAAGCGGCGCTTTCCGACTTGCCTTCCTCCACAACCAGAGGACTCGCTGCGGTGAACGTTCTACCGTGTGCGGTAACAGAAATCTCGTAAGTCCCTGGCACGAGAACGGTGAACGAAAACTCTCCACTTGCCGACGTCTTAGTGGAATACGCATGACCGTTGGCCTTGTCGTGCAGCTTGACGGTCGCTTCCGCGATCGGGTTTCCTTTTTTGTCGCGCAGCACTCCAGACCACGCAGATCCTGTGGCGGCTTGGCTTCCCGTTATGGATAAGAGGACAAGGGCGAAACCCAGAGCGATTCCATGACGAAGTGACCATCGCCGCCGGAGTTGCGGAAGAGAGCGCGAAACGCCCTGAAGCTTTCTTTGCAAAAACGAAGGTTCCATCAGACCTGGCAATTCCGGGGCTTTGGTTTTTGCTGCAAGCGAGGCTTGGTGCGGAAGGAGGGACTTGAACCCCCACGGCCTTTCGGCCACAAGATCCTAAGTCTTGCGCGTCTGCCAGTTTCGCCACTCCCGCAGTGGTGCTAGCTTACTGATTATACTGATGTTCCGCTTCCGTTTGTACTGCATCTGTTTGGCTTGCTTGGTCAACTGTGCCCGAAGTATGCCCAGACTCTCGAATGGAACCCTGTTCAATGCGCGTGCGGCATCTGCGAGGTCCGACTCGTTCACGATGTTGTAGCGGTCAAAGATGGAGCGTGTCTTGTGACCTGAGATTCGCATTGCTACCACTTCCGGCACTCCTCGCCTGACCATGTTGCGGACTGCCGACCGTCTCAAGTCATGGAACAGTAGCCCTGGCAGCTTGGCCGCAGCGGTTAGCTTGCTCCAAGCCACTCGGAAATCCCTGACGGGCTGGCCATCGTTGCGCGTGATAACGAAATCGTCTGCGCTCTTGGATAGCCTCGACTGCTTTAACAGTTCAAAAGTTTCCGAAGTCAGCTTGACCAAGCGGCCCTCGCTATTTTTCGTTGTGCCTGGGTCAAGTGTGACTGTCCGATTGAGTAGGTTCACCTGCCGGAACCGCATGTTGAGCAACTCCGCCTTGCGGAATCCAAAGCTGTAGCTGAGAGCTACCATGAGACGAAGCCACGGCTCACTACAGGCATTGGAAAGTTGTTTGTATTGTTTCTCGTCAACGAAGCCTCTCCGGGGTGGATTCTCTCGCAGCCTTGGGAACACTGGCACCTGATAGACCTTGCGGGGAGTGCTGCGGTAAGCGAGGCTAAACATTCGCTTGAGAGCGGCTAACTCCCGATTGATTGTGGCGTTTTCCGCGCCCGCTGTTTTGCGAGCGTCGATGTACTTGGCGACTGCGTCCGTTGTCACGTCAACGGCTCGCATCGGAGCAAACACAGGCTCCAGATGTTTCTTCCACCGCCATTCCGTGAATTGCAGCGACTTGTGACCGTTGACGCGGTAATCCCGGAACATATCCTCGGAGAGTTCGGAGACTCGGATTTTCTCCATCGCCGGACCAAAGAAGTTTCCGCTTGCGACCTCGACACTTCGGTCACAGGGCTTTCCATTCTTGACATCGTTAAGTGGTAGTTTTCTAATATGTGTAGCACCCTGTGGAAAGATAGCCTCGAAATGGCAAAGCCCCGGTCAACTGTTATTTGCTGCCTCTTTATCCTCCTAAGTGCGCCGTTCGCATTCGCGCAAAATACTCCCAAGGACCATTACAAGAGGGGCGAGGAACTATTAAAGCAGGGCCAAGTTTTTGCGGCCTATGATGAGTTTAAGTCAGCTGCTGTCTCGGATTCGTCGAGCAAAAAGTATCAAAAAAAGCTTGCTCAAATAGGGGAGCTTGCGTCCAGAGCCGCACAAGATGAGTCGCATAAATACGTCGTTCTAAATCCTGCAACATACGAGCAATGGCTCGAACGCGCAACTCAATACAATAGTGCAAACGACTCCGCTGCGCAGGAGCTTGCTTCGATTCGAGAAGAAATACGAGCGGCAGCATCCAAGGCCCATGAAGCAGAGGAACTGCTGGACAAGGGCGAGGTTCAACAAGCCAACGTGCTCTTGAGTTCCGTGCGGCGGTTTATGCCTGCCCTCCCGGAGTTCCGATATTTAGACGAGAAGATGTCAGCGGTCACAATCGCAAAGAAGGCGGAAACCGACTTAGACAATGGCGACTACAAGTTGGCGATGGCCGAGGTGGACCAAGCACAGAGCAAAGCGCCCAATTGCCCTTTCGTATTGAGTGTCAGGAGCAAGGTGCGGCATGCGGAGTCAGACAGTGTTCTTCAGACGTCCAAACAATACTCCTCTGGCTCAATGTCAGACCTTGTGCAAGTCTTGAAGCTGACCGACTACGCCTTGATTGTGTATGCAGGCAACGAACGTGCTAAGGAACTTAGAAAGTCTGCCTCGCAACAACTGGCTGACCTGGTTTTGGGTCAAAATAACAACCCCGCCCAAGCGGTCACCGGCCCTCGCATTTCTCTTGAAAGGCTAAGCATTGCCGAGCCGTGGATTCAAGAAGATTCCCGGTTCAAATCGACTATGGCGAATCTGATTGCGCGTTCGTATCCAGCACTTCGAGTTCGCTTCGAAATTGAGGAGCCAGCGAATTGCCCTGCCGTTGTGAACCAAGATGCAATCAAGCAGGACATCCTCGAAGGCTTCGGTCATATCGCGAAAGCTGACCGCGAAGACTGGACTTTGACCTTCCGCGTGAAGGCTCTGTTATGTTCGCAAACGGATGTTCCGAAGCAGTCCGTTCAGCAGGTAAATTCGACCTATGTTGCCGGACACAACCAAGTCGCAAACTCTGTGTACGCGCAACTCCAACAGGCTTTATCTTCGGCTCAAATCGAACTGGCGCAAGCCGAAGTCAACAACCAGAACAATCCGGGTTTTGGTACTGCTTTTGCCCTGGGCTTGGCCAGGGGAAAAGTAAATAGATTGCAGAGGCAGTTGTCAGCTACACCGCCGTACTTTGAGAAGGAAATCTTGCAACAATATCAGGTTGAAAAATTCGTTGCCTCACGTTCCTGTCAGGTTGCGTCAGTTCTGCAAGCTTACTCGAAGGCGGGTGCTAAGTCGTTCGCGACTGAAGAGTCCATCTCGGCAGTGGTAGAAGACAGCCATGAAGGCATCGCAGGAGTATTACCAGAGGACAAGTCAGGTCTGCAAAATCTCACACCAGTTCTTCTGCCGATAGAACAGTGTAACGCCCAGGCCTCGAACAACTATCTCAATAAGTTGAAGAACGGAGCGAGAGAATTGGCTGCAGGTTTTTTCGCCTCGGCTGCAATGGACAGACAACTCGACTCGAACCAGCGTTTGGCATCGTCAATGTACGTTCTTGATTTAGCAGATGGCACTCAATATCAGGCATTCACAACGAAGAGCGGCCCCATCGTCTACGACGCCACTCTGGAGGAAACCTCATCAGGCACCGCAACACTTCTCGACTCTCTAGAAATGCCGACCTTGAAGCAGATTTCTTTTCAGGATACTGATGCTAGCGATGCCGGTCCCGTTGAAAACACACTTGAACACGCCATGGAAGGTGTCGTCGAAATCGAAACAGATACAGGCGCACTGGGAAGCGGTTTTTTCTTTACGAACGCTTGCATGGTTCTGACGAACCAGCACGTCATTGAAGGTGCCGAGACGATTATTCTGAGGACCTCATCGAAGAAGCTGTACACGGCTCAACTGTTGGCGAAGGATGAACAACGAGACTTAGCTCTGCTGTCAACAAATGCGCATTCGTGTAGTTTCTTGGAACTGGAAGAAACACAAAGCCCTCACATAGGCCAAGAAGTCTTTGCCATTGGCTCACCTCTGGGGCTATCAGGCACTGTCACCAGAGGCATTGTCAGCGCGTTGAGAACGACGGGTTCAGGCATTCATTACATTCAGTTGGATGCAACGATTAATCCCGGAAACAGTGGAGGGCCCCTACTGTCCCGCGCTGGAAAGGTACTCGGAATCAATACCTTTAAGCTAAAGGGATATGAAGGACTTAACTTCGCTATCTTGTTTTCGGAAGTAAGAACCTCATTCGGAAGGTTTCTGAAATAGAGGACTTCACTGTCCCGCGAGATAAGAAATCAAGCCAAGCTGACGACCAACGGACTGGAAACGTCCAGCCATTAGTCCTGTGAGATAATCCCGCCCATGAAAGCGACCATCGCCGTAATCTGCCAAGCCTTTCTCGTCCTTTCGGCTTCTCTCGCGCCTCTACTAGCGCAGACGCCTGGCAGCCAGCAGCAACAGCCCGAGTTCATCCGGCAAGGGCAGCAATTGATGCGCGAGGGAAAGTTTGATGATGCGCTGGCGCTGTATCGCAAGACCCTCCAAACCTCTCCGACTTCCGTTCCGGCCAACGTCGCGGCAGGGAATGTCCTCGACCTCAAGGGTCAGGGCGAGGAGGCCCGCAAGTATTTCCAGAAGGCAATCGACGTTGCGGACACGCCCGAACAGAAAGCAATGGCACAACGGGCGATGGCGATGTCGTATGCCTTCGATGGAAATTGCAAGAAAACAGTTGAGTACGAACAGCAGGTCTTCGACTACTACGGCGGCGTGAAGAACTTCTTTCAGCAGGGCGAAATTGCCGACGAGGCCGCTCGCGTCTGTATTGACTCAGGCGATTTGGACGCCGCGCTTCACTGGTATCAGGTGGGCCACGACACTGGACTGAAGGAACCCGAAATCAAACCGGCTCGCCAAGACCTTTGGGAGTTTCGTTGGGAGCACGCACAGGCTCGCATCGCTGCCAGGCGTGGCAACCAAGCCGAGGCACAGAAGCACGTTGCTGCAGCCCAAGCCATCCTCGATAAGGGAACCAATCCCGAGCAAGCGCAATTCCTTCCCTACCTGAAGGGATACGTTGCGTTCTACGGTGAGAACTACAAGACGGCACTCGATGAACTGCTCAAAGCGAACCAAAACGACCCGTTCATCCAGTGCTTGATTGGCCAGACGTATGAGAAGCTAGGCGACAAGGACAAGGCCATCGAGTTCTACCGCAAGGCCTCGACAGCAATCGCGCACAATCCCCCCGCTGCGTACGCGGTACCGTTCGCCAAGAAGAAGCTGGCTTCGCAGCCGAACTAGGCCCCCGACTAATCCCCAGTCACTTGTCGCGCGAAGTACGACCTAGTGCAATCCGTCCGCTTGAGATAGATTCCGACGTGGAGGATTTTGAATGAATATTCTTGCGGCAATAAAACGTGAAGAGCGGAAACTCGAAAAGCGACTCGGAAAGCTTCAGCACCAACTAGATGCAGTAAGGTCCGCAGCAAAGGCACTAGGACATTCGACTGGCCACGAACTCAACGGTGTCGGTCGCGCCAAGAAGCGACATGTCTCGGCAAGCGCACGAGCCAAGATGTCGAAGGCACAAAAGGCGCGTTGGGCGAAGAATAGAGCGCAGGCGAAGAAAGTAGTGGGATAACGAAACCGCAAGGCCCGGAGACAGTCGCTATTCGTGGTGAATCCTGCGCGGCCTGGCGAAGTGAAAGGGTCCAGTCCGCATAGTCCATACGGTCAGAGAAAGTACTATGAGGAACTTTTCCGGTAACCCGACAAATCAGGGACTGGCCCAATCCTTGAGTATTGCGTGCATTTGATAAACTCTCGGGATGCGCACGA